>AEWW01013252.1_pt1 | contig 17097 bp, 18 predicted proteins | sample 267848 | NCBI WGS metagenome assembly AEWW01 (sample SAMN00713649, study PRJNA62039) | ant fungus garden metagenome | place: Panama: Gamboa | collected Apr-2009 | depth 0.5 m m | reverse complement strand
TTAACAGCAAGCACGATAGTTAATGAGCAGGCTGGGGGCGCTTTGGCGTAGGCAATCCGCAGCGCCGAACTGAGTGAGTCTGCCAGGATAGCCCGCTGGACGCGGGCGAAAGGCGGGGCGGCACATGGATGTGCCATCCCCCGCCGTTCCGTGAGGCAGACGAACGAAGTGAGGGTACCGCGTTAGCGGCGCGAGGACGCCAGCGCCAAAGCGCCCCCAGCCTGCGTCACCGCCTATTAGTAACAGCAGCGCCTGAAAATAAAATTGCGGAGATAAAAATTAACCTGCGTACCCAAGGCACTGCGACAGGTTTAGGTGCAAATTTTTACACCTACACCCTATGCACGAGCCAGCAGCGTCACCACTTCCTGCACATCCGCGACGTCATCCAACTCCATGCAAATCGCTTCCAGCTGTTCAACCTGCTCCAGCGGCAACACGCGCCCCGCTAAGCTGCGGTATTTAGCCAGCAGTGCTTCAAGGCTCAGCGGATTCGCGGGCGCACCAGATGGCACCGGCACATGCTGCTGCCACTGCTCGCCCTGCTGGGTTTCAATCCTTACCCACGGCTCGTCGTCACGGCCCTGCTGCTCATCAATCACCAGCTCAATTCGCGCCATAAAGGCTTCAACCTGATGATGCAGGCGTTTGGCATCATCGTAACTGGACAATTCAGCGGAGCCGTACAGCGCACGCGCCGCCAGTGCATACGGCAGGCTCATCTGTGCACTTGCCAGGCTCTGCAGCTCACGTCCGCCACACATCTCCAGCAGGAACGGATTCAGCCCTACCACGATACGTTCAATCTGCTCGACACGCACCGGGTGTTCTTTCAGCAGTAACCCCAGCGCATCAATCGCCGAATGCGTACCACGACAAGCGGCATACGGCTTGATCGAACAGCGCGCCAGTTTCCACACCACGCCAAGATCGGCAGTCAACGCAGCGGGTTGCTGTGTTTCTGGCGCCAGGGTTTGCAGGAATCCGCCCCACTTCGCTTCAAATATCGCTGATGGCCCATTGATACCGCGCTGCGCCAACAAGGCCGCCTGCACGCCACCTTCAGCCGCGCGTGCTGCATGCAGCTTTTTGGTGTGTGAGCCGTCGTGAATAAAACCCCACAGCCCACCGCTAAAGCTGGCGGCAATGCCCATGGCCGACGCGCACTGCTCGCGTTCCAGCAGCAGCAGTGAACACACCGCCGCTGCGGCACCAAACACGCCACAGCTGGCGGTGGAGTGCCAGCCTGCGCCGTTATGCGCAGAGTAGCCGCCGCAAGCTTCCAGCACCCGGCGCCCGACGTCATAACCTATCACCATGGCCACCAGCAGCGCCTGGCCGTCAACCGGCTGCGTCGCCAAAGGCAGTGCCGCCAGAATAGCAGGAATAACCACCGCGCCAGAGTGATCGCAACCACCGGTATCATCCAGCTCATACATATGCGCAGCCACGCCGTTGAGCCATGCCGCCTGGCGTGGACTCACCTGCTTTGCACTTCCCCATACTTGTGCCTGCTGATGCCCGCCTTCTGCGAGCGCCAATGCCAGACATTCGCGCCAGATTGGGCTGTCGCTGCCCGCCAGTGACGCCCCGAGCGTATCCAGCAGATGGCGCTTCGCCTGCTCTACCAGCGCGTCAGGCAGCTGTTCAAAACGGGTGTCGGCGATAAATGCCGCTAGTTGTTCAAGCGTCGAGGTCATGCGCCCCTCCCGTGATGCGAGTAAACACTTCTGCCGGATGGGAAAAATCATTGTCCGGCTGCGTTTGCCAATGCGCCGCTACCTGCTCAGCCGTGGCAATCCACACATTGTGCTGTTGCAGCGTCTCGATCAGTTCACGCAGCAAGCCGATGCGCCCGGCAGTGCCGATAATTTCCGGATGCAGGCGCAGCAGATAACACAGGCCAAAGCGGTGGAAGCCGTGGAAGTCTTGTGTCATGTTCGCCAGCGTTTCGGCATAAGGTGCAATCCGCGACTGCCCCGGTGGGATGGCCGGGCTCAGGTTAAAGGCAAAATAGGGTTCATCTTCCAGCGTGTAATGCATCGGCAGTTCCACCAGCCGTGTGCCGGGATGGAAGTACGGCAGATCGTCGCCGCGCCAGCTTGATGACCAGCGAATACCCTGCTCCACCAGCGCCTCCGCCAGACCCGGTTTCCACTGTCCTGCGGGGGTGCGGAAACCCTGAATCGGTTTGCCGGTAAATTGCGCCAGCTGGTCACAGCCGCGCGTCACACTGGCGATCTGCTGCTCCAGCGTCAACGCCGAAAAGTCTTCATGACGTTCGCCGCTGCAGGCAATTTCATGGCCGTCGGCCACGATGCGTTTGATCAGCTCCGGTTGCTCTGTCGCCACAATTGCCGGTAAACACCAGCTGGCTTGCAGCTGTTTTTCTGCCAGTAACGCCAGCAAGCGATCCACACCGCGCAGGGTGCCATAACGCCATACCGACAGGGTTTTATCGCGTCCGGCGACGGCAGGTGCCTGGGTCAAAATACCGTGGATATCATTGAAATCGATGGTCAGGATGGCGGCGGACTGGAAGCCCAGCGGCCAGCGGGAAGATTCAGTCATGCTGTTGCTCCTGCAGATACCACTGCGCCACCGCATCACAGCGCGCAAACCACACGTCGTCACGCGCCGTCATATGTTCAAACAACTGCTCCAGCAGCAGGATACGTCCCGGCTGGCCGGAAATTTTCGGGTGGAACAGCGTGGTCAGGCACAAGCCTTCATCCATTGCGCCATCGAATTCGCGCTGCCAGTTATCACGGGTATGCGCATAGCTGGCAATACGATCGCCGCCTTTCGGGAAGTCAGGCTGGCGCGTATAGGCCAGCGAGGCGTAATCATCCATCTCCCACTTACCGGGGATTTCGACCAGCGGCGTGTGACCCGCCACCGGGATGCTGTAAGGACGATCGTCGCCGCGCATGCTGCTGGAATAAATCACCCCAGCATCACGCAGAATTTGTGGCGTTTCGGCATGCCAGTCACCTGACGGCGTGCGGAAACCGCAGGCGGTGATGCCCAAATGCTGTTTAAATATTTCAGCGGATTTCGCCATCACGGCACGCTGTTCATCCGGCGAAATCGCCCAGAAAGATTCGTGACGATAGCCGTGATAGGCCACTTCGTGGCCCTGTTCGATAATCGCCTGACACTGCTGCGGCCACTGCTCCACGACCCACGCTGGTACAAAAAACGTGGCGGGAATCTGGAAAGCGCGCAGCAGGTCGAGCAATCGCCCGAGCGCACGGTACGGCCCATACGCACCAAAGGTGAAATATTCTGGCGTTGACCACAGGCTGCCATTCAACATGGCATCGCCGGTGGGACCATCAAGGTCAAACGCCAGCGCCATACAGCCGCGTTTCCCCTGCGGCCAGCGCACTGCGCCCGGTTGTTGCATCGCTACGCTCCTTTAGCCCTGGTTCACGGTCGCCTGAGTCACGCCATTGTCAGCCAGACCCCATTTCGCGAGGATCTTCTGGTAGCTGCCATCAGCAATCATCGCGTCAATCGCTGCCTGGATTGCTGTGGTCAATTCGCCTGCATCTTTGCCAATCGCCATGCCGGTGTACTGGAAGGAGAAGGCTTTATCGAGCGGCTTATATTTACCTTTCTCAAGATCCATGATGTACGGCAGCGTTTCACTCCCCTGCACCACGCCATCCAGACGGTTCTGACGCAGCTGGGTACGCGCATCCGCCGTCCCTTCGGCGCCAACGACGATGATGGCTGGCTTACCGGCAGCTTCGCAATGCGCTTTAGACCAGTTGGCAATCTCTACCGGGAAAGTGGTACGACGGCTGGTGCCAACCTTCTTACCGCACAGATCCATGGCGCTGTTGATGTCGCTGCGAGCGGCCTGGGTGTAGAACTGCGGACCGGTTTTGAAGTAATCGATGAAGTTAACCACTTTCTGGCGCTCTTTGGTGTCGGTCATACCGGACATCACCAAATCAACACGCTTGGTCACCACCGCGTTCACCATCTGCTCAAAGGCGATCTCCTGCCAGTTGATCTTCACGCCCAGCTTGGCCGCAATCGCCTGGCCGAGGTCGTAATCCACACCGGTAAGCTGGTTGGTGGCCGGATCTTTAAAATCCATTGGCGGATAGTTCGGCATGATCGCCACAGTCAGGCCTTTCTCTTTAATAGCCGTTGGTACGGCGATATCCGCCCAGGCAGAAGATTGCAGTAACAGCGCGGCACTGATGGCACTCAATAACAGTTTTTTCATGTTTTTCACCCCGGTCACGTTAAAGAAGAATCGCGTTAATAAAGTTTTTCATCCGTGGGTTTTGCGGGTTCAGCAGAATGTCTTCTGGTGCGCCCTGCTCGATGATGCGTCCCTCGTCCATAAACACCACCTGGTTCGCCACTTCACGGGCAAAGCCCATCTCGTGAGTGACCACCAGCATGGTGGTGCCCTCTTTTGCTAACTGGCGCATCACCGCCAGCACTTCGCCGACCATCTCCGGATCCAGCGCCGAAGTGGGTTCGTCAAACAGCATCAGTTTCGGTTTCATCGCCAGCGCGCGGGCAATCGCCACACGCTGCTGCTGCCCGCCGGACAGTGACTGCGGATAGTCGTGCGCTTTATGCGCCAGACCGACGCGATCCAGCAGCGCCATTGCCTCTTCACTGGCTTCGCGTTTTGGACGCAGCAGGACGCGGCACGGCCCTTCGATAATGTTCTCCAGCGCGGTTTTGTGCGGGAACAGGTTAAAGCGCTGGAACACCATGCCAGTTTGCAGACGCTGGCGCGCAATCTGCTTATCGCTCAGCGCATGCAGTTTGTTGCCCGCAATGCGATAGCCCGCTAATTCGTTGTCGACCCAAATGCCACCCTGATCGACCTTCTCCAACTGGTTAATGCAGCGCAGAAAGGTACTTTTACCGGAGCCGGACGGCCCGAGGATGCACATCACCTCGCCGTAATTCACTTCGAGGCTGACGTCCTTCAGCGCATGGAACTGGTCGAAATATTTGTTCACCTTGACGGCGCGCACGATGTTTCTCATCTCTCTCTCCCAATTACTGACGCTGGCGGTGGCCGCGTGAGAAGAAGCGCTCAAGGCGACTCTGACCAAACGACAGCACGGTGACGATGATCAGGTACCAGATGCCCGCCACGAACAGCAGTTCCATCACGCGCGCATTGGCGAAGTAGATGGTTTGCGTGTTGTAGAGCAGTTCGGAGTACTGAATCATGCTGGCCAGACTGGTGGTTTTGATCATGCTGATGAATTCGTTACCCACCGGCGGCAAAATCACGCGCATCGCCTGCGGCAAAATGATGCGCTGCAGTGCTTGCAGACGCGGCATGCCAATCGCCTTCGCCGCTTCGTACTGTCCGGTATCCACGGACAGCAAACCGGCGCGCACCACTTCGGAGGTATAAGCCCCCTGGTTGATGCTCAGACCCAGCAGTGCCGCGAGGAACGGCGTCATGATGGTGACGGTTTGCACGCTGAACACGCCGGGAATACTGATGGTGGGAAACACCAGCGCGAGGTTAAACCACAGCAGCAGTTGCAGAATCAGCGGCGTGCCACGGAAGATCCAGGCGTAACCCACGGCGATGTAGTGCAGCACCGGATTGGGCGACATATACATAATCGCGGTGATCACGCCGAACAGGATGCCGAGTCCCATTGCCAGCACCGACATAATCAGCGTGTTCACCACGCCGTTGAGGATCGCCTGAGCAGTAAAGAACTGGCCGACAAACGACCATTCAATGTTGCCGTGGGCGAAGGCGTTGACCAGCAATGCCAGCAGCACCAGGATCACCGCTGAAGCCGTGATGCGGCCGTAATAGCGGCGTGGCACCACCTGATAGCGATCCAGATCGTAATGCATCTGCTCGCGGCTGTTTTTCAGGCTGGGTTCAACCGGGGTGGATTGGGACATAGACGTCTCCTCAGGCGCGCGGGCCAGCGTAATCTTCAGTCCAGCGCTGCTGGTCCTGCATCAGGATTTGCAAACGCGCTAACTGTTCGCGCACGCGGGCCGGTGCGGTGCCGCCATAGCCACTGCGTGCCGCCAGTGCCGCTTCCAGCGTCAGGGCACTGCGCACTTCAGGCGTTAAACGTGCATCGACGGCCTGCAACTGCGCATCGCTCAGGTCGGACAGGCCGCAATCTTCGCGTTCACACAGTTGCACCAGCTGACCGGTGATTTCATGGGCTTCACGGAACGGCACGCCGCGCATCGCCAACCAGTCGGCGACTTCGGTGGCCAGGGTGAAACCGTCCGGTGCCTGTTCGCGCATGACGTCGGTGTTGAATTTCAGCGTCGACATCATGCCAGCCATAGCAGGCAGCACCAGCAGCAGGGTATCCACGGCATCAATCACGTTGCGTTTGTCATCGCTCAGGTCGCGGTTGTAGGAGAGCGGCATGGCTTTCATGGTGGTGAGCAGTGCCATCAGGTTGCCGACCAGACGACCAGAACGACCACGTGTCAGTTCGGCAATGTCCGGGTTTTTCTTCTGCGGCATGATTGAGCTGCCGGTAGCATAGCTGTCATGCAACTCCACCCAGCGGAACTGGCGCGAAGCCCACATGCACACCTCTTCGCACAGGCGCGACAGGTTGATACCGATCATGCTGGTGACGAACAGGAATTCTGCGGCGTAATCGCGGCTGGCCACCGCATCAATCGAGTTTTCGCACGGTGCGAGGTAAGCCAGATCTTCAGCGGCTTTTTCCGGCTGGCGCGCAATCGCCGATCCGGCCATCGCTGCCGCACCAAGCGGGCAGCGGGCACTGCGGCGATCCCAGTCCTGCATGCGCTCGATATCGCGGGCAAAAGATTGCGCATGGGCCAGCAGTTGATGACCGAACACAATCGGCTGTGCCTGCTGTAAATGGGTAAAGCCTGGCGCCACGCTTTCGGTGTGCTGTGCGGCTTGCTCGACCAGAGATTGCTGCAGAGCCAGTAAAGCACTGACTACTTTGCGGCCGTTGTCACGCAGGTAGAGGCGCAAATCGTTGACGGTCTGATCGTTACGCGAACGGCCGGCGCGCAGTTTGCCGCCCAATGGTCCTAAGCGTTCGGTCAGCGCGCGTTCAATGAAAGTGTGCACATCTTCGTCAGCCGCAATCGGATGCAGATTGCCTGCACGATAATCGGCATCCAACGCATCAATCGCCGCCAGCATGGTATGGAGTTCTTCGCTGCTCAGCAGATCGCCGCGAGCCAGCTCACGGGCATGTGCCCGGCATCCCGCTAAATCGTAAGGTGCCAGGGCAAAGTAATAATCCGGGCTGCGCGACAGCGCGGTTAAACTGGCCGCCGGTGCCGCTTTAAAGCGCGCACCCCATAACAGTTCGGCATTATCAGACATGCTATTTCCCCTTGCAGATACTCGTCAGCGATATGAAAAAGATATGAATGAACCAGAGGTGATAATAAAAACTTATTTCACGCTCGCACTGGTAAATACGTCATATTTCAGGTTCACTGTACTTTCACCGCAATTATTCCGGAGTTGAATAGCAAAGATGGAAAGTAAAGTTTCCCAGTCTGGAAACAATGCAAATAATCGCGGCGATAATGCGGTTCTGGCACTGAGTAATATCGATTTAAAATTGCTTCGCGTATTTAAATGCGTGGTGGAAGCCGGGGGATTAACCGCTGCCAGCAACGAACTGAATATTGGTTTAGCGGCCATCAGTAAGCAGGTTTCCGATCTGGAGATTCGTCTCGGCATGACGTTATGCAGCCGGGGGCGCGAAGGCTTTGAACTGACGCAGTACGGCATTAATGTCTATCAGGCCACACTGGAGCTGTTCGTCTCCCTGAATCTTTTCCGTGAACGTCTGCACAACAGCCGTAATGAACTGCTGGGTGACATCGCCATCTGTGTGGTGGACAACACCATTTCTGATCCGCATTCGCCGGTCACCGCGGCGGTGCAACAGTTGCACCAGAAAGCACCAAAAGTGCAGATTCGCTTACAGACTGCGCAATTAGATGATATTGAACGCGGGATGAGTGAAGGCCGTTTTCATTGTGGTATTGCGCCGGTTTATGAAATGAAAAGTGATTTTGATTACTTCCCACTTTATAAAGAATATTCGAAATTATATTGCTCCATGTCACATCCTTTATATTCTGGATCTTGTGATAAGAATATATCGGTGGAAATATTACGTGAGCAGAAAATCATTAATCATTTATATGTCACGCCGCGCGACGACCGTCGCCTCATTCCATTACAGGACAGCGGTGCGCAAGCCGTACAAGTTGAATCCGTCGCCATGCTGATTTTAACCGGGCACTTTATTGGTTATTTACCCGAACATTATGCCGCGCCCTTTATTGCGCGTGGGCAGCTGTGTGAATTGGGCGATGAATCGGTGCGCCGCGAAAATCCGTTCTGCCTGATGATGAAAAAAGGCCGGAAAATTAATCCGATTATTCGGCTGTTCATGCAATCACTGGGCCTGGCCGAGGCCGAAGAGGCGCACTAAGTTGGTGCAATCACCCCACCACTTTATACATCACCGTGGTGGCATCTAACGCCCCTGCCGTCGATTCAGCGTACAACGGAATGGAGCCCGCGATTTGCCAGTCCAGCGATAGATAGAGATCCGTGGCCACATCGCCGCTGCGCGTATCCAGCACCAGCAGCGTTTTGCCCTGTTCAACCGCGAGTTGCTCAGCCTGCTGCATCAGACGACGCGCAATTCCCTGACGTCGGGCATGGGGATGCACCAGCAATTTACTGATCTCCGCGCGATGACGCCCATTCGGCATGGCGCTAAACCCGACCATCACCGTCGCAACAATCACACCCTGCTGCCGCGCCACCAGCAGCTGATTATCGCCGCTTGCCAGACTGAAGATTTTATCCTGCCAGAAGCGTTCCATCGCTGCGCGATCGTCGGCATCAATAAAACCGACGCTGGCCCCGTCAGCCACGCACCCCTGCAGCACCTCGGTCAACGCAGCTAGCAGGGGCTGTGCCTGAGTGGCACTTAACTGTTCAATTTCAATCATGGTTTGCACACCACCAGAATGTAACGTGCGCCGCCTTCAGGATGCGCCTGGAATGATGATTTGCCGGTGAGATGAAAACGCAGGCAATCCCCCGCCTGCAATGTCCAGCGTTGATCGTCCATGGTGAACGTCAGCTCGCCGGATTGCAGCCAGATATGCTGTTCCAGCCCCTGTACTGGCGGTGCTTCATAATCGATACGCGCACCGGGTTGCAACACGCTCTCAACCAGCTCGGCCTTGAAATGGCTGGCGGGCGGCGAGACACTGCGACGCAGATAACCGCTGGCATCGTCGCGCCAAACGCTCTGATCGCTCGCTTTCAGCAGCAGCGCGGCCTCCTCTTCCACTTCACTCAACAGGCGCGACATGGTCAAGCCATAGGCGACACATAGTCGGTTAAGCAAAGCGGCTGTGGGGCTGGTCTCCGCCCGTTCAATGCGCGACAATGAAGCCCGGCTGATGCCGGTAGCCATCGCCAGTTCGTCCAGTGACCAGCCACGTTGCACACGCAATTCGGCTAATCGTGCGGCCAGTCGATCTTCGGTATCCGGTACAGACATGTCCACCTCTCATATTTGGGAAATTATTCTCACATATGAAATAAAGCCTCAATTTGCTTAAAACGTCAAGTTGTACAAATATAAAAGAGTTGTACAACCCAAACGAGGCGGTTAAGGTGTTGTAATGCAGGTCAGAATTTTCGAGGACGCCATGGCCTTATACAGTATCGGCGATGTTGCCGAACGCTGTGGAATCAACCCGGTAACACTACGCGCCTGGCAGCGCCGTTACGGTTTATTAAAACCCCAGCGTACAGAAGGCGGTCATCGCCAGTTTGATGATGAAGATGTTCAGCGCATTGAGGAGATCAAGCGCTGGATAGAAAGCGGTGTGCCTGTTGGCAAGGTGAAAGCCCTGCTGGAAGGCCAAACCGTTAATGTGCACGATGGCTGGACCGCGCTGCAGGAAGAGCTGATGAGCGTGCTGCGTCACGTTCGTCCGGCTAAATTGCGCACCAAAATTGCCACCATAGGCCGCGAACATCCGGTAGATGCGCTAATCGATCACGTGTTTGTGCCCGTGCGTCAGCGCCTGGGATTGGATCAACACACCGCCCGTACCATGTGTAGCCTGTTAGATGGCGCGCTGATTGATTACGTGGCGTTTTGCCTGGCGGGCGGCCGTAAAAAAGCCGGTAAGGATGCTTTGATGATTGGCTGGGGCGTGGAAGATCGCACTCGCCTGTGGCTGGAAGCCTGGCGCTTGTCGCAGCAGGGCTGGCGCATGGATGTCTTAGCCGAGCCGCTGGATATGCCGCGTCCTGAACTGTTCCCCGGTCAAAATCTTTTTATCTGGACCGGTAAAAAACCGACGCGTCGGCAGCTGGAGCAGTTTGAACACTGGCAGGCACAAGGGTTTGCCACTCACATTCACGATCCCGCCTGACAAAAAATCGCACACACGGCCTTTGCCTTGCCGGGTGTGCGCGTTATCATGCCGCACTCCATGACTCTTCTCAGGTTTCCCTTATGAACTGGAATAAAATTCTCATTGGCTCCCTGTTTGCCGTGATGGCCATTGGTGGCATGGGTGGCATGATGCTGGTGGGCTACAGTCTTATCCTTCCCAGCCACTGAGTTGACGTTGCACGCGTTCTAACACGCGGTCGCAAATCAGTGCCAATAGGGCGACCAGCAGCGCCCCCTGAATCACATAAGCGGTGTTAAAGCCGCTCAGTCCGATAATCACCGGCGAGCCCAGGCTTTCTGCGCCCACTGTCGACGCGATGGTCGCGGTGCCGATGCTGATCATCACCGAGGTACGCACGCCTGCCATGATCACCGGTGCGGCCAGCGCCAGCTCAATCTGCCATAAGCGCCGCCATGGCCCCATCCCCAGCCCCACGGCAATTTCCCGATTACTGTCTGGCACGCTGTCTAAACCTGCCAGCGTTCCCTGCAAAATCGGCAACAGCCCGTAAAGAAACAGCGCCATGATGGCTGGTGTCGCGCCAAAGCCCATCACCGGCACGGCTATCGCCAGCACCGCTACCGGTGGAAAGGTCTGCCCTGCTGCCGCCAGCGTCTCCAGTAACGGCCTGAACGCCCGCCCGGCGCGTCGCGTCGCAAAAACACCACTGCCCACGCCAAAAATAATCGCCAGTGCGCTGCCGCTGATCACCAATGACAGATGTGCGAGGGCCAGCCGCCAGAAGCTCTCTTGCTGATACAACGGACGTTCCAGCTGCGGGAACCAGTGGGCAAACAGCGGTGCACTATGTGGCAACCCCCACAGCAGCAGCAGAAACACCGCCAGCAGCCAGTAAAGTGGATCGCGCCAGACACGCATCAGATCGCCTCCCGCTGGCGCAACAGATCGCTGAAGTGCAGGACACCCAGCGGCTGTTGATGCTGATCGATCACCGGCAGTTTGTCGGTGCGTCGCGCAATAAACTGCGACAGCGCCTCGCGCAGCGTCAGGTGCGCGGCTATCGGCTCACCGTCCAGCCACTCGCCGCGCCGCGCGGCGCTGCCAGCACGTCCCAATGCCAGCAGTCGCACGCCAAGCTCGCTGCGGCCAAAGAATTCGCGGGCGAAATCCGTGGCAGGCTGCGTCAGCAACTCAATCGGCTTGCCTTGCTGCACGATTTCACCGCCGTCCATCAGCACCAGTTGATCCGCCAACGTCAGCGCTTCGTCGATGTCGTGCGTCACCAGCACCACCGTGCGTCCTGACAGCTTCTGAATACGCAGCATCTCCTGTTGCAGTGCCTGGCGGTTCACCGGATCGAGCGCGCCAAAGGGCTCATCCATCAGCAACAATTCGGGATCGGCAGCCAGCGCGCGCGCCACGCCAACCCGCTGCTGTTGTCCGCCGGAAAGTTGATGGGGAAAACGCGTCGCCAGATGCGTATCCAGATTGAGCAGCGCCAGCAGCTCCTCTACGCGCTGTTGAATTTTTGCCTGCGGCCAGCCGAGCAGTGACGGTACCGTGGCAATGTTCTTTGCCACGTTCCAGTGCGGGAACAGGCCAATCGACTGGATGGCATAGCCAATACGCCGCCGCAGCGCACGTGCATCCATGCGTTCAATCGGTTCACCGGCAAAGCGGATTTCGCCGCTGTCATGCTCCACCAGCCGGTTGATCATTTTCAGCGTGGTGGATTTGCCCGAGCCGGAGGTGCCGATCAGCACGGTGAAACTGCCCTTCTCAATATGCAAAGTGAGATCGCGCACCGCTGCTTTGCCCGCAAACATTTTGCTTACCTGGTGAAACTCAATCATCGGTTCTCTCCAGCAGTGCCGACAGTAAACGCAATGCGGCATCAAACACCACCGCCAGCGCCACCACCGGAATCACGCCCAGCAACACCAAATCCAGTGCGCTGCTGAGTAATCCCTGAAAAACAATGGCGCCAAAGCCACCGGCACCAATCAGCGCCGCGACCACCGCCAGTCCAATGGTTTGCACCACCACCACACGCAAGCCCGAAAGCCACACCGGCAGCGCCAGCGGGAGTTCGGCGTGCCAGAACTGTTGCAGTGCACTCATGCCCATACCGCGTGCGGTTTCGCGCACCTCCTGCGGCACCTGCTGCAACCCCGCCACCACGCTGCGCACCAGCGGCAGCAGCGCATATAGCACCAGCGCAATCAGCGCCGGAGCCAGACCAATACCGCTGATACCCCAACTTGCCAGTACCGGGAAGTGAGCCACCAGCCCCGCCAGCGGCGCAATCAGCAAACCAAACAACGCCACAGAAGGCACGGTCTGGATCAGGTTGAGTACGCTGAAAGCGGCACTTTGCCAGCGCGATCGCCGGGCAATCACCAGGCCGAGCGGCAAACCAATGAATACCGTCGGCAACAGCGTGCCAGCCAGCAACAGCAGATGCTGGCTAAAGGCCGCATCAAACACCGCCGTACGGTTGGCATACTCTTTCATCAGAGAGAGATGGTCGAGGTGACCGCTGAGCAATAACAGCAGCGGAACAATCCAGATTTGCAGATTCAGCAGGATACGCCATGGCGTACTGGCCGTGAGCTGGCGGATAGCCTCAGCGGCCAGCAGTAACGCCAGCGCCGCCGCACACCATAAACCACTGCCCAAGGCCGTGCGTGCCAGCGGGCTGCCGCTGTTAGCCAGCTGCGCCGCCGTCTGCCCGCCAATAAAGATCAGCAGCGCAAACAGAATCTCAGCGTCCAGCAATGCCATCACCAGATTGCGACGCCGTGGCTTCCACCATAACCCTTGCCATAACCAGAGTAACGGCAGCAGCAACAGCCAGGATTGCGCCACTTGCCATAACATCAGCGGCTGGCCGGACACCAGACGGTTGGCGGCGAAACTGAGTAACGGCAAGGTAGCCAGAGCCAGCGTGATCAGCAGCGTTAACACCAGCAGCACCGGCTGCTGGCGCGGTCTTGATAACAGTAACAGCACCGCTTACAGCAACTTATTCTGCTGTAGCCACTGCTTCGCCACCTGGCTGGCATCCTGACCGTCAACCGCAATCTGCGCATTGAGCTGTTGCAGGGTTTTCTCATCCAGCTTACTGAACACCGGCTGCAACCAGTTGCCGATCTCCGGATACTGTTTCAGCACGCTTTCCCGAATCACTGGCGCAGGGGCATAAATTGGCTGCACGCCTTTGGGATCGGTCAGCGTTTGCAAACCGAGCGCCGCCACCGGGCCATCAGTGCCATAGGCCATGGCTGCGTTGACGCCGGAGGTTTGCTGTGCCGCCGCTTTGATCGTCACCGCCGTATCACCGCCCGCCAGCGACAGCAACTGAGACTGATCCAGCTTGAAGTTGTAGGCTTTTTCAAATGCCGGTAGCGCATCGCTGCGTTCGATAAATTCTGCTGAGGCCGCCAGCTTGAAGGTGCCGCCCTTTTTCAGGTAGACGCTGAGATCGTCGAGGGAGTTAAGGTTATTTTTCTGTGCCACATCGCCGCGCACCGCGATGGTCCAGGTATTGTTGGCGGGCGCAGGGGTTAACCACACCAGATGATTTTTATCCGCATCGAGCTTTTTCACCTTCTCATAGCCCTGCTGCGCATTTTTCCAGGCCGTGTCTTTCTCATCGTTAAAGAAGAACGCGCCATTACCGGTGTATTCCGGATAAATATCCAACTCGCCCGCAGTGATGGCCCCGCGTACCACTTGGGTGGTGCCGAGCTGGATTTTGTTAACGGTTTTCACCCCGTGTTTGTCCAGCACCTGCAGGATGATATTGCCCAGCAGCGAACCTTCGGTATCAATCTTTGAACCGACCTTGACCGGGTCGGCCGCATTCGCAGCGCCCACACTCATCGCTAATGCGATCATCCCCAATAAACCCTGCTTAATCATGCCGCTGTCCTCTGCTTATGTTTTCAGTCTGTGACTATCAAGCGTAGCCTGGCGAAACAGGATGGGGGCGGTCAAGCGCCTCAGTTCGAGCTTTTTCTGCTATTTAATGCGCATTGCTTATAACCCATTCGCAGGACTTATAACCAAATGGAATTTTTAATGCGTAAGTACAGGCTTATTCTCATAGTCCCACTCTTTACAATAAAATACATAACATCATGTCCGACTTAGCTTCTCCGGCGCACGTAGCGCTGGCAGGGAATACGCCGACTGGCGAAACTAAATGGATTCGCAGCGCGGCTGACGTATCAAATCTCGTGAATAACAGCAACGAGTCTCGCAGCAATGCGCGCATCGTGGTAGCCATCGCCCTCGGCGGTGTGTTCCTCGATGCCTACGACCTCGGTGCACTCGCCTTTGGTATCAAAGACGTCACACGCGAATTTAACCTGACGCCGACCGGCACCGGGATGGTGGCCTCCGCGATTACCTTCGGCGCGATTGTGGGTGCGCTGATTGGCGGTTATCTCACCGATAAAATTGGCCGCTACCGCGTGTTTATGGCGGATATGTTCTTCTTTGTGATTGCCGCCCTCGCCTGCGCCTTTGCCCCTAACGAATATGTGTTAGGCGGTGCGCGCTTTGTGATGGGGCTCGGTGTTGGCATCGATTTGCCGGTTGCCATGGCGTTTCTTGCCGAGTTTTCTAAACTGCGCGGGCAAGGGAATAAAGCGGCCAGCGTGGCGATGTGGTGTCCCACCTGGTATGCAGCAATCAGTATTTCCTACCTGCTGGTGTTGCTGCTGTATGCGGTATTGCCGGAAAGTCACACCGACTGGTTATGGCGGCTGATTCTTGGTTTCGGCGCGGTACCTGCGCTGCTGATTATTGCCATTCGCAGCCGTTATATGAGTGAGTCTCCAGTGTGGGCGGCCAATCAGGGCAATCTGCACGGCGCCGCGCAGATCCTGCAGCGCTCCTACAACATCAATGCCCATGTGGCGGAAGATGCCGATCTAACGCAGACCAAGCCAGTGCGCAAAGCCAGCTGGCGTAACTATGGTGCGCTGCTGCAGGGGGTTTATCGTCGTCGAACCATACTGGCAACCGTGACGTCCATCGCCTCATCATTTGCTTATAACGCGGTGGCCTTTGGCCTGCCGGTGATTATCTCCAGCTTCTTCGCGCAATCGATGCTGACGACCATTCTGGTGTCGCTGGCATTGAACCTGCTGTTTGCCTTTGTCGGAGGTTTGCTGGCGGTGCGTCTGGTGCCACGCCTCGGCGCGTGGAAAATGTCGGTGGCAGGTTACAGCTGCCAGTGCATCGCATTGCTCGGTCTGGCGCTGATTGGTCGTCCGGAAGGTGGCGAACAGGCGGCACTGGCGATTGCGATGCTGGCGCTGTTCCTGTTTGGTCAGGGATTTGGGCCGGGTTCACATACCATGACCTTTGCCTCACTGAGCTACCCCGCTTCTCTGCGCGGCGTGGGTGTTGGTTTTAACCAGACGCTGATGCGCGGCAGTTCAACCGTGTCGCTGTTTCTGTTCCCACTACTGGTGGCGGCATTCGGCACCGGCGTGTTCTGGGTGATTTTCCTCGCCCCGCTGATTGGCTTGCTGGCGCTGCTGGCGATCCGCTGGGAGCCCTCAGGCTACGATGTGGATGCGGAAGACTTCACTTAAGACAACAACGCCCCGTTAAGGGGCGTTTTTTATGCGGTCAGGCGGAAATCGCCAAACGTATGGGGAATGCGCGGGAAGGTGTGCAGGAACCAGGGCGTAAATTGTTCGGGCTGATCCAGCATCTCCTGCTGAATCTGCTCAATCGAGCGATAACACCAGGCATCCGCTTCTTCCGGATTCAGGTTGGGTTCAACATCACTGGTGGCGAAGAATACATGGCCATACTCGTGCTCGGTCAGACCGTTGCTTAATGGCAGGTTGTAGCTCAGTTCGAACACCGGCGTCAGCGCTACTTGCATCCCCATCTCTTCACGCAAGCGACGTTCAGCGGCATCCCGGGTCGATTCCTGCGGATAAGGGTGACCGCAGCAGGTGTTGCTCCACAAGCCGCCACAGTGATATTTACCGTTAGCACGACGTTGCAGCAGCAGTTCATGGCGCGAATTGAACACGTAGACCGTCACCGCACGATGCAGCAATCCTTTCTCATGTACTTCCAGCTTTTCCATCTTGCCGGTGGGACGATCGAGGTGGTCGACGAGAATAACTTCAATGGCGGGCATGACAACTCCTTCAGATAATTCTCAGCTATTGTACACAACCTCAAAGACTGAAACTGAGGAAATCGCGCACATTCCGTGCGCTTAAGTAGAGAAATTTAAGCTTAGCAGTCATCAGACAAAGCGGTAACGACTCTGGATGTAGAATTCAAATCGGCCAACCATGGGCGCTATAAAGTCGTCATCGTTATCAGCCAGGATGCGGAGGCGTGCACAGCCCCGGGCCGCCTTGAGTCTGACGTCGCCACGCTCTGACCGCTCAATTCCGCCTATGCGCACAGATAAGGCTGCCCTCTCTTAAAGGGCAGCCTGATTTGACTGAGTGATTACCTGACAGGCATTCGCGCTTAAAGCCGCCCCTTCAGTTTTAGCTCGGATTCGATTGTCGTATCGCGGGCAGTTGTATGCCGGCTTGCGCCCCACACTTCATCATATTCATAGCCAGTGAGATTTTTAATCACCACACGCGTTTCAGCATCGCA
>AEWW01037266.1_pt1 | contig 17183 bp, 15 predicted proteins | sample 267848 | NCBI WGS metagenome assembly AEWW01 (sample SAMN00713649, study PRJNA62039) | ant fungus garden metagenome | place: Panama: Gamboa | collected Apr-2009 | depth 0.5 m m | reverse complement strand
CTGTCTAGCCGCTTACCCATCATCCAGCTCACGCCCCATAAGCCGCAGGCAGCCATCATCGCCATGATCATCGCGCAACCCTCAAATGATAAATATTCGTATTATCATATGACAATATTTCTCATCTTGCAGCGAATTTTTTATCGAGGGATGCGTTGGATGACAGATTTACTGGAAAATGCTAAATTGCCGCCGATAACTATTTCGATAACACGTCAATAACGTGCTCACTATCCGATTTGCGGGAGTATTTCCTACGGGTAGCGCTTTGATATTTCAGGGCTGTGAAGAGTAATAATAATGAAATTACAATCTTATGATGAGTTGAAACACAGCAAATATCGGCTTTCGCTGATGCTCTTTTTGTTTTTAAATGTCGCCGTTTCGCTTTTTTGCCTGTTACCTTTTTTAGGCACAGATAGCCCGGTAAGCTCGCTGCCAGTAGGGATTGTCGCGGCTTTCAGCCTGACATTACTGACCGTTTGTCTGATGATGCCAAAACGGAAATTACCGCTATTAAATCCTGTTGCCATGATATTAGGTGCGCTCTGGGCATGGCACATTAACCACAGGTATCATCAGGTTTTTTATTTTGATGGCAGCTTTTTAATAATCAGCTTGTTAAGCGTATTTTTTGTCAGTGCCATTGCGCTCAGTGATTATTTGATCGCATTTTGTTTACACATTACGCCCCCCGTATTAACCGTATTGTTATTAGATGATGGTCAGCATTTAATGATGATCATTTTTACGATCACGCTGCCGTTGATTGGTTTCTCGCTGCATCATTTAATGCGCCGCCGTTTTGATACTTTTACCCGACGACTGGTAAGCCAGCTGTATGAGGAAAAAGAGAGTTTTAGCGATTTGAGTATGCTGGATCCGCTCACTGGTTTGTATAACCGCCGTGGCCTGAAAAATCGCCTCGACACCATCCTGGAAAACCACGCGGGCAGTCATTACGTACTGCTGCTGGATATTGACCACTTCAAAGCCTATAACGACAACTACGGTCATGCGATGGGCGATCAGGCGCTGGCGCGGGTGTCGGTTGCCATTCGTGATGCCGTGCGTTCACGCGATGTGGTAACACGGTATGGCGGTGAAGAGTTTCTGGTGCTGATGACCAACGTTAACGCCTCGATTGCGATGAAGCTGGCGGAGCGCATTCGTCAGTACGTAGTGGACCTCGAAATCCCGCATCGCTTTAATGAAAAGGTCTCCACTCATGTCACCATCAGTGCCGGGATCGCGCCTATTTTTGGCGATGAGTTTGACCAGGCGGTGGCAAATGCTGACCGCGCATTATACGTCGCGAAAAATCAGGGGCGTAACACCATACTCGCCTGGGAAGATTTGCCGAGGCTGACGCAAGTCAGTAATGACCTGATGTAACCGGTAGATGAGCGAAGCCATTTATCACGGAGCGGCATCGGATCCTGATGAGTGGCGCCATCCCCCTTCATCGCCTGATGACATCTTGTTCGCATTGACAGTAACGATTATCATTTGTCTCACGATTCCCGTTATCACTCAGGACCGGCATGACCATCATCACGCGTCAGGATCATCGCTTTAGCGACCATCCTCTGATCTTTATGCAGAGCGACCGCAGCTTAGCGAGCGCACTGGAAGATCTGATGCGTGATCAACGAAGCTACATGCTGGATAACGTCAAACTCGGCCAGGCCGCTCCCGCAGGGACCTTGACGCTGGCCGAGTGGTCCACTCCGCTGCACTATCGTCGCCTGACACAGCGCTATAGCGATTATCTCTATCGCAATCACCCTGATGTGCAACAGGAAGCCAAACCGCTGCAGTCACTTTGGGCACAATGGTATTTTGGCTTGCTGTTGGCCCCGCTGATGCTGATGTTGCTGCAGGAGCCGCGGGCATTGAAGTGCGCACCCCATCTGATTCATGTGGAATTTCATGAAAACGGCCATCCCTGTGCTTTCTGGATTGATGTGCAGGAAGATGAAGAGGCGCGTTACCTGAGTGCACAGCAGCGCATTGACCGCCTGATTCAGCAATGCCTGATCCCGGCTGTCAACGGCATGACACAGCACGGTGATATCAACGCCAAACTCATCTGGAACAACATGGGTTATTCGTTTTACTGGTTCCTCGGTGAACTGAAAGGCCAGTTATCCGCGCCCGTCATCACTCAGCTGGAACAGGCATTGTTCTTCACCCAGACGCTGCTGGATGGCAGCGACAATCCGCTTTATCGCACCATGATCCCGCGTCATGGCGAGATGGAACGTCGCAGTTGCTGCCAGCGCTATCGCATTCCGGACGTGGAACGCTGTGGTAACTGCACGTTAAAAGTGGTTTAACCTGCGCGCATTCTGTTACAGATTCTCTTTTTATCCCGTTTACACTTTTCCCCCCTTATGGCAGCTTTTAGGCTCTGTTTTTACCGGAGAAAAAAATGAGCCTGGAGTCGGTACGGCACTTCTTTGCCGAACATGCACCGGATATCGACATCATCGAGATGCCGGAAAGCACCGCCACGGTAGAACTGGCCGCACGCGTCCATGGCGTGATGCCGGGGCAAATCGCCAAAACCCTGTCGTTGAAAGTGAAGGATGCCATTGTGCTGATCGTCACGCGCGGTGATGCCCGCCTTGACAACCGCAAGCTGAAAGCCGCACTCGGCGCTAAGGCCCGCATGTTGAGTGTGGATGAGGTGGTGAACTGGACCGGACATCCGGTGGGCGGCGTCTGCCCCTTTGGACTGGAAAATCCGCTGACCGTTTATTGTGATGTGACCCTGCGCGGTTTTGATGAAGTGCTGCCCGCGGCAGGTTCGATTCACAGTGCAGTGCGCATTTCGCCGCAGCGCATGGCTGAGCTGACTGCGGCGAAATGGGTCGACGTCTGCGAGGCGCTTTAACGCTGTTCGCGCGCCACGGCACCGGATATTTCGATACCCCGCGTCTCTCGCCCGAAGGCGACAAACACGCAAATCAGCACCGCCACCGTACCGGCAACGATTGCCATCCCCAGGCCGTAGTTGCCGCCGTGAGCCTCGGCAATGCGTGACTGCAAGGTCGCATTGACCGAGGCAATCAGATTACCCAACTGATAAACAAAGCCCGGCAGTACCGCACGTGCATTCGCAGGCACCAGTTCGGTAAGATAGGTCGGCACTACGCCCCACGCGCCCTGCACCATAAACTGCATCAGGAACGCGCCGATGCCAATCATCCAGGATCCGCTGGAGAACGCCCACAGCGGCAACACCGGCAGCGCAAGGAAGGAGGCAAGGATAATCGCTTTCTTACGGCCAATGCGTTCTGACAGCGCACCAAAAGTAATCCCGCCCAGCATCGCTGCAATGTTGTAGCTGATGGCGATGATGCTCACGGTGTGCGGATCAAACTGATGCTGCACTTTTAGGAAAGTCGGATAGAGATCCTGGGTGCCATGGCTAAAGAAGTTAAAGCACGCCATCAGCAGCACCATGTAGATGCAGATTTTCCAGTGCTGACGAATAATCGGCAGCAGCGCTGTACTCTCTTTACGCTCGCGTGCAGCCAGCCAGACCGGAGATTCCGGCACTTTAAAATAGATAAACGGCAGCAGCAGAATCGGCAATGCGCCAATCAGGAACATGCCGCGCCAGCCTACCGACTCGAAAAACAGTCCGAAAATGATCGATGCCAGCAAGTAGCCACAAGGGTAGCCCGCCTGGAAGATGCCGGACATCAGCCCACGCGAGCGATCCGGAATGGTTTCCATTGCCAGTGACGATGCCACGCCCCAGATGCCGCCCATCGCCACGCCGTAAATCACGCGGAAGGCGAGGAAGGCGGTGAAGTTCGGTGACCATGCAGAGAGCAGCTCAAACAGTGAGAACATCACGATATTGAGCATCAGAATCTGGCGGCGGCCATACTTCTCAGCCAGACGGCCAAAAATCAGCGCGCCAATTGGTCGAACCGCCAGCGTAAGCATAATGGCAACAGAAACATCGGAGACGCTGGTGTTGAAATACTGGGCAAGATCGCTGAGTACAAACACCAGGATAAAGAAGTCGAACGCATCCAGCGTCCAGCTGGCGAAACTGGCAAACGCCACGTTTCGCTGGGTCGCAGTCCAGTTGAACATAGGGGGTATCCTGTCTGATTAGCTTCCGGTTCATTGACCAGAATTTATTGGAACGTTATCCGGCGAATGATTTCGCTGGTTATTATTGTGTTAACTATTTGTATATAGCATGTCAGAAAGGGGGGCTGCGGCGGGGAATTGTCAGGGAGTGATTCGCGGTGTAAGGAAGCGTGTCATCGAGTGAAACATTGCACCGCCGTACAGCAGTGCCAACTTAAAGGGCAAATTCCTGGCGGTATGGCAGGAAGACGGGTGCGGCTCAGTGTGCCGCACCCATCTATGGGCATTCAGCGCTGCAGTTGGTTAAACGCCTTCTCAATCATCTCCAGCAGCAACGGATTGTTGACGTTCTGCATCACGTGCACCAATGCCCCAGTCTGCTCCGGCACGCCAATGTCCAGACGCAGTGGCGAGCGATACCGCCAGCTCTTACCGCGCGTTGCGCCAGCGCGTAACTCAATATCGACAAAGTAATCCACCCCATCCGCCACGCGCTGATTCAATAGCCAGGCAATCACCAGCGCATCGTGGATCCAGCAGCCTGGCAGATGGCGGGTGCGAATCGAGTAATCAATCCACGGGCGCAACGTTTCACGGACAAATTGCGGTAACGGATGATCGTTGGTCGTCAGACGATTAAGATCCTGATGGGTCATCAATGTTTGTGTCGTGGCGTCCATCGGCACCAGCGTGATGGCTGCACCGCTGTGCAGCACCTGATGCGCCGCTTCGGGATCCAGACCAAAGTTGGTGTCTTTGATGTAATCATCTAAAGCGAACACACCGCCCATAATCACAATTTCTGCCACGGATTCAGCCATCTGTGGATAACGCTGCAACGCCTGCGCCACATTAGTCAGAGGACCGATCGCCACCAGAGTAAATTCGCCGGGATTATCGCAAATCAGCTGGCCCATTACGCCTGCGGCATCATTGCCATCTGCCGCGAGCAACTGCGGCTTACGCACGCCCCGCCACAGTTCAGCGAGGTTCGCATCCTTGACGCCATCGAGGCGTGCGCGCCAGGGGGCGGGGTCTTCGCGGAGTGCCTGTAACGCGCCCTGCACCACGGGAACATTGAGTCCTAATCGCTGGAGTAAATCTTTGGCAACCTGCGCCCCTAACGCACTCGGCGTGTTGCCAGTAACGGTGGTGATCAGTTCAACCGACAGCGAAGGTGATGCCAACGCCAGTGCCAGCGCCAGGCCGTCATCGGTGTTCGCCCCTGCAATTCCATTTCCCGGATCACAATCAATAATCAGTCTTTTCATGATGTTATAGGTTTATTTTTGTTGAGTAAGCAGGCAGCCACAGGACTCACCGATTTCAAGATAGTGAGGGAACTCTGCCAGTTGGGCTTCGCCATCCCCATTTTTCAGCATGGCGATAGCGCTGCGTGCCATTTCCCGCAGCGGTTGACGTACGGTCGTCAATGTCGGGACATGGAACGCGGATTGATCGGTGCCGTTAAAGCACACCAGGGCGACATCCTGCGGCACGCGCAAACCGTGTTCAGAGAGCGCACGGATACAGCCAATCGCCTGGCCCTCATTGCTGGTAAACAGCGCGCGCGGCACCTGTCCGCTGGCAATCATACGTTTTGTGGCGTCATAACCGCCTTGTCGCGAGTAGCTGGCAGGGAAAATCAGGGCTTCATCTGCCTGCAGGCCTTTTTCTGCCATGGCATCGCGCCAGCCCTGAATACGATCCTGGGCATTCAACATCTCCAGCGGACCGCTGATCATGCCAACCTGTTGATAACCGTGGCTGAGCAGATGTTCAGTCACCTGACGCGAGGCCTCGCGCTCATTGACCCGCAACATGCTCACGCCAGGACGGGGGGCAACGCGATCCAGCATCACCAGCGGTGTACCACTGGCCTGAATCACATCAATGTATGGGTGGCGGTCGACACTGGTATAAAACAGGCCATCCACCTGACGATTCAGCAAGCCCTGAATCAGTTCCAGCTCACGCTTGCGATCATCTCCGGCATCCCCCAGCAGCATCACGTGGCCGTGATCCAGCGACTCCTGCAGCAGCATATGCGCCATCGAAGCCACGAAGGGGTTGCTGATATTTGGCACTACCAGGCCAAAGGTTTTGGTGCTGCCGGATGCCAATGCTCGCGCCACCGCATTCGGTCGATAGCCCGTCTGTTTAATCGCTTCCAGCACGCGCAGCCGCGTGGCTTCCGCCACCGGGCGCGGTCCGTTGTTAATCACATAGCTCACTACCGCCACTGAGGTGCCGGCGGCTTTCGCCACATCGCTACGTGTTACATTTCCGCCTGGGGATTTCGCCAATGCTCTTGCCTCTGCATGAGTGCCATTGGCCGGAATAACCGGCCAATGGCACTGTTTCACTTACAGCGTGTTGCGCGTCAGATCGCATCTTCCGGTAGATTCAGATCGCGCCCACGCGTTTCCGGTGCCACAAACGTGGTCAGAAAACCGATGGTCGCCATCGCCGAGAAGTACACGGCAATCGCCCACCAGTGTCCGGTGAACGATAACAGCGCCGCAGCCACCAAAGGTGCTGTCCCTCCAGAAAGGATAGACCCCAGCTCTTTTGCCACCGCCATCTTGGTGTAACGGTGTTTGACACCAAACATTTCCACACCCCACGCGGCCTGCACCCCAAAAATACCGAGCGAGGCCAGCGCCATGCCTACGACCATCACCGGGATCACAATCGCCGGGTCACGGCTGTCCATCAGGCTGAATGCCGGCCAGGCGTAAATCATCAGCAGCAGACAGAAACCACGGTAGGTGATACGGCGGCCAAAGCGATCAGACATCCAACCGGCGAACGGGATAATCAGGAAACCCAGCAGCGAGGCGATAAACACCGCCGTGGTTGGCACCGATTTATCAAGCATCAGTACTTTCGCGACGTAGCCGACGATAAAGCCCTGCGCCAGATAGGAAGGACCGTTTTCGCCGATGCGTAAGCCGACCATGGTCCAGAACGCACGGCTGCGTTGCCAGAAACTACGGGTATCAACGGCTGCATGCTGCAACGTGGCACTGCGTTCCGCCTGCAAAAGTGCCTGCTGACGTTCAAACACCGGGGTTTCACGAAGATGGCGACGCAGCCACAACGCGACCACGGCAATCAGCACGCTGCTGAGGAACGGAATACGCCAGCCCCAATCCAGCAGGGTTTGTTTATCCATCTGAATCACCGCCAGCCACACCAGCGAAGCGATCAGCGTGCCACTATTCGAGCCAAGCGCAATCACGGAAGAGACCAGACCGCGACGCGCAACCGGGGCATATTCGCCCAGCATCACGGTGCCACCAGACAGTTCCGCACCGGCGCCCAACCCTTGGGTAAAGCGCAACAGCACCAGACAAGCGGGTGCCCAGACGCCGATCGTGGCGTAAGAAGGGATGAGACCAATCAAGGTTGTCGATGCGCCCATCAGGATGATGGTGGCGATCATCACGGTCTTGCGGCCTTTGCGGTCACCGATCCAGCCAAACAGCAGCGCACCAATTGGACGTGCAATAAACCCGACGGACCAGGTGGCAAAGCTGGAGAGCAGCGCCATAGCGGGTGTGGCATTGGGGAAAAACACATCGCCAAAGATGATGCCTGCTGCCATGCCATAGAGTGCGAAATCCGCATACTCCATTGCCGTGCCGAGCCAGCAAGAGAAGGTGGCGCGCCAGAAATCTTTGCGGCCAGAAGAGGTTTCCAGCCGCATGTCAGCAGCTGAAGAGGTGCTCAGTGAAGTTTGTTGCGAAACGGACTGATGAACCGTCATGACCTTTTCCCTGAAATAGGTGAAAACAGCAAACGCCCTTCCGTGGGACGGTTCCCTTGCAACAAGCGGAACTCCCCGGTGAAGACGTTCAGTAGGCAAACCTGGATGAAAGTCAAAAGAACTCCCTGGTGTTGGAATTCACTCATTCGCCTGTTCTCGTCGATGTTTTTTTCATCGATCGCATTAGTAAGGCAAATGTAACCACGTCATCTCAAGGCCAACTTTGTCTCTGGCACCGTGAGTTATCACTGTGGACACAGTCTATCTACGCGCGTAGATAAATCAAGTGATAAAAGTGAAAATAATTAATTTAGCTTCACTATAGATCGGGATTAGAAAGCAAAAATGGCGTTAATTCATAACATTACAGCTCATTCAAACCAACAGCAGCGCATTAACCTCAATGCAATTAACGAGCTTTGCTTATCATTAGCTGAATTGTGGCTGATCCTTCATCGCGCTTTTTTTCGCACAAATCAGTTAAGCTTTAATGACAATTGCGAATTAATCTTAAAACCCTTTCGCCAGTGCGGTTCAGCTATCACCTGCATTACACTGAGTAAAAATCACACAGGGCGCCTATGACCATCATCCTCATGCGACACGGTAAACCTGACCATCCGGTCAGCGGGCGCTTTACTGCGCGAGCGCTGGCCGACTGGTATGAAGGCTATGACCTGGCCGACATTTGCGACTCGCCGCCGCCGCGCAGTATGGCCATCGCTCGAATGGCTCGCGTGATCGCCTCCAGCCCGCTACCCCGCGCGCGTTCATCGCTCACGCGTCTCGGCCTGCAACCGCATGAGGTGGATGAGGTTTTCAGTGAAGTGGCCATGCCGCTGCTGCCGTTCGAACGCCTGCACCTGCCGCTGACCGTTTGGCTCGCTCTTTTGCGCCTGTTGTGGTTATGCGGTTACGCCGGGCATGTGGAATCGTTGACTCATGCCCGAGCACGGGCGCGTCAGGCAGCAGATAAGTTGGTCACGTTATCAAAACAGGGAACGGTGTTACTGGTGGGGCACGGTATCATGAACAAAATGATCGCCCGGGAATTGCGTAAACGCGGCTGGCAGGCGGAAAAACATGCCAGCAGCCGCCACTGGAGCAGCGCGATTTACCACCGCCCGTTTATTTAACCCTGTTACGTCCAATCAAACGTCGCGATCAGGTGCCTGACGAACGTTGCCACAAGGAGATGCCCCGCCGTCAGTTCAACTGGAAGTAACTCAGCACCTCACAGCCTTTTCCGGCGTTCGGGGTCGCTACCACTTTCATTTGCAGCAAATCAATCACACTCAATGTTCCATCGCCTTCATTGGCAATCAGCAGCGTTCGATTATCAGCACTGAAACAGCCATCCATCGGTTTGTTGCCGACCGGAACATCCCCCAACGGATTGAGTAAATCATCAAACAGTGTGATGAGCGGCTCCTGATCGCCAATTGCTACCAATCGCTCACCGTTGGCGCTAAAACGTACCACCTGGCAGGGCTGTTGATGGGCCGTGAGTTTAATGCGCTGGCGAATACGATGGCTTTGGCGATCGACCACATACAGTAACGGCGCGTCGGCCGCGCTAGCGACCAGATAAGGATGCTTCGGCGAGGCCGCGATACCGGAGATCGGCCCCGGCAGCAGAATGTTGTCAATGATGCGCCCTTCTGCCTCGCACAGATCCACCACCGTGATGCTGGCGTCTTCTTCGTTCTCTGTGAACAATTTACGCCCGCTGGGTGAGAGCGTCAGACGATGCGCATTGTGCGATGGCAGCTTAATCATTTTTTCCACCCTATCGGTAACGGGATCGATGACTGCCACGGCCGCACTGTTTTCACAGCAGAGGTAGACTTTGCCATCGCGGCCCAATTGGCCACTGTGGGGCGACTGCAACGGAGATAAGTCGATAAAACCGCTGATCTGGCGTTTGCGTAGATCGATCACCGCCACTTTGTGACCGGGGTGGGGATTGTCTCCATGAATGCCATCACCATAGATCGGCACATAGGCTTTCTCTTGCTCAGGCAACATCAGTAGCTCATGCGGACGCGGCGGAAACGCATTCAGCTCCTGTTGCACGGCAAAGGTGTCGGGATCGAGAAACAGAACCCGATTCCCCTGCTTATCGACCGCCAGTAATCCACGGTTGTGTGGCTGCATAGTGCCTCCTTTGTGTTAACCACCTCGTCTAAGCGTAGTTAACCTGCATCAGGAAGGGGCAAATCCCTGCCAGGCCAGCGAAAAATGTAGCCGCTTTAAACCATTTGAATGCGGGTATTTTTTATCTAAGCCGCAGCCAGCGCCAAGGCTAAGTTATTTTATTAGGAATAGTCCTAATGATGATTAATTATAAAATCAGTCGGCCATTCAATTATTTCCGGGAAATTTTACCCTTAACGGATCCTTCATTTTCCGTTTTATCTGAAAGAAAAAAAAAGTCATAGCCTCTAAGGCCAGAATGCTTTATTAAGCTGATGTGAGTACTTTTTACACACAGCCGTGAGGAAACATAAGAGCGCATAAGCTGCCAGCATCAGGGAATCCTTGCCACCATAATCACAATAATCAGGTGCACCATGAATAAAAAACGTCTCCAGCCAGCGCTCGCGCTCTGGCAGAACTGGAAAAGAATCGCTTTTACCAGCCAGACATTACTGCAGAAAAAACAGCATACTGCGCTCTGCGCGCCGGAGTACGATCCTAGCGAAGAGGACAATATCGTGTTGTTTTCTGGCGAAAAGTCGCTGCCAGAAATACCGAAAAAAGTGTGGATGTATTGGGATAATGAATATTTACCGAAATCCATGATGTTAAATATTCAAAAGCTGCGCAAAGATAATCCTGATCACGATATCTATTTGCTCAATCGATTAACGGTAAAAGAAGTTTTACCTGATTTTATTTTCACCTCAACATTATTAAGCGAACAGCAAAAAAGCGAAGTCATTCGTCTGGAACTGCTGTTGCGCTACGGCGGTATTGCCATTGATTGCAGCACGCTGTTATTTGAAGATCTCTCATGGGTACATCGTGCTCATCAAGAGCGCTGCATGGATGTGATTGGTTATTATCGTGAAAACTCCACCGTCAATTATCTGGCGCCAGTGATTGAAAACTGGTTTCTGGCGGCGGCTCCGAATAACCCGTTTATTCGTGAATGGCAGAAGCAATACGCCCCCATCAAACATCTGGGTGAGCAGAATTATTTCAACGAGCTCAACAAGCGCGATGACTTTTCACTCCTGACCCAGAAAATTGATCAACCGCAGCAGCAGTTGGGTTCACTGGCACAACAGGCGGCGATGCGGGAATATCGTCGGGTGAATCTCTATCTGCGCAAGTGTGAAGCCAACGCTTACTATTATCAGCGTTTGAGCGGCTGGAAAAGCGAGGCGTTTGCACATGCCATCCTGTTCAACCAGCGTCCTATGACGCCACCACCGGTGATTAAGCTCAGCGGTAACGAACAGATGCACCTCGACTTCAACCTGCGTTTAGGCAATTACAACCGCAGCAGCCTGCTGGGTGAGATGATGCAGCCGCATGCGGCGATGGCGTTGGCTTCACCCATCAACAAAGCGCGCGCGTAGCCAGTGGATAAAGGTGGTCACCGCCCGTGGCACCTGTGCCGCATACGGGCGCACCACCCACAGCCGATCGGCAAAAGCATCCACGGTTTGCCACTGCGGCAGAACCTGTTGCAACGTGCCTGCTGCCAGCGCCGCCGCGGCGCTGAAATCGGGCAGCATGGCAATGCCCAGCCCTTGCAACGCGGCATCGCGGATTGATTCGCTGTTATTGGTGGCAAAATTACCCTGAATTTTCACCTGCACGGATTCACTGCCGCCACTCACCGGGCGGAAACGCCATTGTGGCGATTCCAGACCACGCGGGTAGTAGAGGCAGTTATGTTGCTGCAACGATTCTGGCACCTGAGGCACACCGTTTTGCGCCAGATAAGCCGTTGAGGCCACTAACAGCGCGCGCGTCTCACACAGCGGCAACGCCACATGGGTTTCGGGCAATGTCTGGCTGTGGCGGATGGCGAGATCAAATCCTTCACTGCCTAACGACACTAAGCGATCGGTAACATCCAGCTGCAGCCGCACCTGCGGATACTCTCGCAAAAAATCACCGATAATCGGCACCAGCTGCTGACGTGCAAACGCCACCGGCGCGCTGACACGCACCAGGCCGCGAACTGGCCCGGCTTCATCACGCACGCTGAAAAAGCTTTGGGCGATGCGCGCGAAAGGATCGCGCAACTCATCCACCAGCTTCTCGCCCGCCGAGGTCAGACGCACGCTGCGCGTGGTGCGCTGCACCAGTGACACCCCCGCCATCTCTTCCAACTCTTTAATCTTTTGGCTCATGGCCGCTTTGCTGACATCTAATCGTTCAGCTGCACGAGTAAAACTGCCCAGTTCAGCCAGTACCGTTAGCCAGTGCAAATGCACCCAGAGCGCATCAGTTTTGATTTCTTTCATATGGATTGTTCAAAATAATAAATAATCATTTCAACCAGCGCGCTTTTTCTTTCCTGCAGCAAGCGGCAGCATAAAGCCACATCCTACTCTTATCTTGAGAGCAAAAACGAGGGTTTATTTATGCCGTTACTGACTTTTGATGTGATTCAGGGCCGTTCTGAATCAGAAATTCGTACCTTGCTGGACGCCGCGCACCGCGCGGTATTAACCGCGTTCAAAGTACCCGCGCGGGATCGCTATCAGATTGTTCATGAGAATAAACGCTATCAAATGGTGTTTCAGGATACCGGGCTGGGTTTCGAGCGGACCGATAACCTGGTGATGGTGCGCGTGTACACCAGCCCAAGAAGCGAAGAACAGAAAACGCTCTTCATGGCAGAGCTAGCGCGCGAGTTGCAGGAAAATTGTGGCGTGCAGGGCAACGATCTGATGATCAGTTTTATCACTAACAGCAAAGGCGACTGGAGCTTTGCCGACGGCGAAGCGCAGTATCTGACTGGCAAGCTCTAATCCCTCCTCGCCCCTCGCTGGCAGCGACGCGTGCGTTGCTGCCAGGTCAAACCATAGTCAATCTAAACCTGCCTTAAACGGATCGGAACCCGCCGCACAATTCTGTGTGGTTATGTTGCAGCACTGTGACAGCCCATATAAATTGACGCATAACCCCCAAAGAGGGCCGAGGGCGCAGGGATGGCGTCACTAATTTATGTGAGGATCAAACCTTGTCCGAGTTGGTTTCGGTTGTACTCTTTTTAGCGGCAATCGCCGTTTACTCCTGTAAAGCCGGGCGAAATAAATTCTGGTTTATCCTGATCTTAGTGCTGCTCACGCTGTTTATCGTGCTCAATGCCACGCTGTTTGCCAGCAACTATTTTACCGGCGATGGCATCACCGATGCGGTGCTGTATACCCTGACCAACAGCCTGACAGGTGCCGGCGTCAGTAAATATGTGGTGCCCGCCATTGGATTAATCATTGGCCTGTTTTTGCTGTTTTGCCTGCTTTCCTGGCTGCTACTACGCCGCCGTAGACGGCCGCATCATTTAGGCTGGAGTTTACTGGCTATCGCCTGCGCTGCAGGTTCGGTGCAAACCACACCTGCTTTTCGTCAGGTGAAAGATCTTATTGCCTCGCACTCACGTCTGGCCGACTCTGATTTCGATAACTATTATAAGACGCCCAATAAAACCATTCCCGAACCCAAACTTAACCTGGTGTACATCTACGGGGAGAGCCTTGAACGCACCTATTTTGATCAAGATGCTTTCCCCGGACTCGCGCCGGAACTGAGTCGCGAAAAAGACCAGAGCATCGATTTCAGTGAAACCGAACAGTTGCCAGGCACCGATTACACCATCGCGGGGATGGTAGCTTCGCAATGCGGTATTCCCCTATTTGCGCCTTTTGATGGCAACGCCTCGGCCTCGCTTTCCAGCTTCTACCCACAGAATATTTGCCTCGGCGATATCCTGAAGAACTCCGGTTATGAAAACTGGTTTATTCAGGGCGCGGATTTACGCTTTGCGGGCAAGGACACCTTCCTGCTGTCACACGGCTTTTCGCCCGCACATATGTATGGTTCAGAAGAGTTAAAGAGCCGGGTTGCCGATCCTGGCTACCGCAACAACTGGGGTTTTTACGATGACACGGTGATGGACGAAGTGTTTGAGAAGTATGAAGAACTTTCACGTCAGCAAAAGCGTTTTGCCTTATTTACCCTGACGGTGGACACCCATCATCCTGACGGCTTTATCTCGCGCAGCTGTCAGCGTAAAAGTTACAGCTACGATGGAAAACCCAATCAATCCTTCAGCGCTGTGGCCTGCTCACAAGAGCATGTCGCGCGTTTGATTGCGCGTATCAAAGCGTCGCCATGGTTTAAAAACACCATCATCGTGGTCAGTTCGGATCATCTGGCCATGAATAACACCGCGCATCAGTATCTGATTAAGCAGCCGCGCCGCGATCTGTTTATGGTGATTCGTGGAGACGAGCCACAGGCGGAAGTGCTGGATGGCAAACGCAGCACCCTGGATAACGGTGCCACGGTGCTGGATATTCTGGGTGGTGATAAGGCAATTGGACTCGGCCGCAGCGGCCTCTCTTCAACATCTTTATCGGCTCAGTTTGAAGACATGGCGCAGAAGGTGACGGCATGGAAAGCCGATATCATTCAGCTGTGGAAATTCCCCAGTAAGATGGATGTCTTCACCATCGATCAGCCCAAAAACACCTTCAGCTTCTCGGGATCAACCTTCAAATTGCCGATTCTGTTCCGCGTCGGGCAGGATCGCGTCGAGCCACTGCCAGAAGGCGAATATTCTGCTCCACTGCGCTACCAGCTCGCGGACTTTACCGCCTCGGATAAATTCGTCTGGGTCGATCGCTGCTTCAAGATGGGCCGCTTATGGCAGCCTGATTTGGCCCTCTCTACCGATCTCTGTGTCGCCATGGGCCAGATGGGCGCAAAACCGACGGTAACGCGCATCGATAAACCGCAGTGGAAGGGCAAAGCGCAATTCCCGAAAGTCGAGGTGAGTGCCGCGACTTATCAACTCAATGAGCAGCAGATTCGTGTGGAAGATAACGATATCCGCTATCAAGCCGACCGATTCCTGCTGACGGTGCCAGGCGCACCCGACAGCGTGAAGCGTTTCACTGGAATTTCGCGCCCCGAAAGCTGGGGACGTTGGTCAAATGCGAATCTGGCACCTGAAGTGAACATCGAATATGTCGAACCTTTACCGTCTCGCTTTGATGTGCAGATCACCGCGCGCGCTTTTGGACCCAATGCGCATAGACTGATTCCAGTCCGCGTAGGTAATGAAGAGCAGATGCTGAATCTGGGCGATGATTTCTCAACCACCACACTGCACTTCAGCAACCCCAACGGCAGTCACAACCTGATTATTGCGCCACCGGAGCCGCAACTCTCTAACGTCGGCAATATTACCGGGCAGGATCCGCGCAAATTGGGCATTGGTATGGTGGAGATAAAAATTATTCCACATCCGCAAAATTAAGCCATTTCCCACCCATTCAGGCCTGCCAATGCGCAGGCCATTTTTTATTAGTTGTTTCCGTTACTTATTGTAAGCATTGATTTTTTTCGAGATGCCGCGCAAAATCCATTTCATCACATTGTGAAACTATCACCTGCTGGATAGGCTTTCATTTTCACGGAAGGACACCAGAGGAATGAAAGGATGATACTGACCATGATTAACACGCATAAAGCCTATAAAGCGTTACAGGATGCAGGCGTCGCCGATAGACAGGCTGAGGTAATGGTGGAGATTTTTGCTGATATGCAGCAGGAAAATGCCTTAACCAAATTTGATTTGTCACAGGCAACAGAAAGCCTGATCCGGGCACAAAGTGCGACAAATAACCGACTCGATGCTCTCGAAGGCCGCTTAGACCAATTTCAAAACGAGGTTAAATTACAATTTCACGGCGTGAATCAGCGGTTTGAAGTGCTCGAAAAAAGTATTGATGAGCGGTTTGATGTGCTCGAAAAAAGCATAGATGAGCGGTTTGATGTGCTCGAAAAAAGCATAGATGAGCGGTTTGATGTGCTCGAAAAAAGTATTGATGAGCGGTTTGATAAAGTTGATAAAAGATTCGATAAAATCGATGAGAGGTTCGCAAGAATCGATGAAAAGTTTGAGAAGATCGATGAGAAATTCGCAAAAATCGATGAAAAGTTTGAAATAATTGATGAGAAATTCGCAAAAATCGATGAGAAATTCGAAAAAATCGACGAACGGTTCAATCAGCAAGACATTAAAATCAACGCGTTAGACCAACGTATGCAAATTGGTTTTACCGAGTTAAAACAAGACAATATCTGGATCAGACGCGTTCTGCTCACAATCGCCACCGCACTGATTGCCATAACGACCAAATATCTTTTAAACAGCTGAGCCAGGCGGGCAGCCCGGCCCTCACAGCCTTAACGCAGCGCTTCCAGTTTCATGCGCTGCGTCCCTTCTGCATTGAAATTCTCCGCTGCCAACCAGCGTTCGAATGCCTGCTTAAGCGGCGGCCATTCGCCATCAATAATCGAGAACCAGCAGGTATCACGACTGCGCCCTTTATAAACAATCGCCTGGCGAAACAGGCCTTCAAACTGGAATCCCAGCCGCAATGCCGCTTTGCGTGAAGGTAGATTACAGCTGTCACATTTCCATTCATATCGACGATAGCCCAACTGTTCAATGGCATAACGCATCAGCAGATAGTGCGCTTCTGTTGCCATAGAGGTTTGCTTGAGCAGCGGTGAAAACGCCACATGCCCCACTTCCACCACGCCGTGCGCGGTATCGATGCGCATCAACGCCAATGTGCCCACCGCACGCTGGCTGCGCAGATCAATCACCGCAAAATGCATCGGATCCTTACCCTGCTCAATCTTGCGCGCATAAGCCAAATACTCCGCCTCACTGGTAAAGGGCTCAGCAAACATATAAGTCCAGTCACCACCATCAATGGCTAGCGCATAGGCGGCGTAGAGATCGCGACCGTGGCGTTCCGCACTTAAAGGTTCCAGACGGCAGTATTGGCCGTTGAAAGTCTCATAAGAGGGCCAGCTGCGCGGTTGCCAATCTGGTAATGGTGCACCGACTGGTTGTCCGTAGGCATTGATGTGTTGCGTCATGGTTCAGTTCCTTTGTCAGTGAAAGCGTAATGAGCAGCGTGCCACTTTTCCGGCGCATTAAAAAGCACCCGAGAGGATGAATCTGAAGGAGGAGGGATCGGTAGGAAGCGTGGCAGCCTGTCGGCCGCCACACAAAGGGAGGGATTAACCC
>AEWW01003394.1_pt1 | contig 17508 bp, 16 predicted proteins | sample 267848 | NCBI WGS metagenome assembly AEWW01 (sample SAMN00713649, study PRJNA62039) | ant fungus garden metagenome | place: Panama: Gamboa | collected Apr-2009 | depth 0.5 m m | reverse complement strand
GACCTACGTAAACGTCTCTCCGGTGCTGATGATGGAAGAGATGGGTTTCGACCGCGGAACTTATTCAATAGCGATGGCGATGATGGCGATGGTCAGCATGGCCGTGTCGTTCTCCACGCCGTTCGCCCTGACGCTGTTTAAACCACGCACCCTGATGCTAACCTCGCAGACGTTGTTCCTTGTCGCTGGCGTGGTATTGAGCCTCGCCGTCAGCCAGCCCCTCACCATGCTGGGATTAGGCATGATCTGCGCGGGTTTCTCGGTTGGCTTTGGCGTCGCGATGAGCCAGGCGCTAGGGCCTTTCACGCTGCGCGCGGGCGTCGCCAGTTCCGCTCTCGGTATCGCTCAGGTCTGTGGTTCTTCGCTGTGGATTTGGCTGGCGGCTATCATCGGGCTGAGCGCCATGAATATGCTGATCGGGATACTCATTGCCTGTAGCATAGTCAGTATTGTTCTGATACTGGTCGTCTCGCCGGCGCGCGCGACGCAAGATAATGAAGAAATCCCTGTCGAGTCTCGATCTTAATCTCCTGCTGTGCCTGCAGCTTCTGACCCAGGAGCGCAGCGTCACCCGCACGGCGAAACGGATGAACGTTTCGCCGTCGGCGGTGAGTAAATCATTGGCCAAGCTACGCGCCTGGTTTGACGATCCGCTATTTGTTAAAACCCCACTAGGGCTGGCGCCAACGCCGTTAATGAGCAGCATGGAGCAGGATCTCGCCGACTGGATGCAGATGGGCAATCAGATCCTCGATAAACCGCACCACACCATGCCAAGCGGCCTGAAGTTTGAGCTGGCGGCAGAATCGCCGCTGCTGATGATCCTGTTCAACACCCTCTCCCAGCAAATTTATCAACGTTATCCACAGGCGCTGATCCGCTTACGCAACTGGGATTACGACTCGCTGGATGCGATCATTCGCGGCGAGGTCGATATCGGTTTTTGCGGCCGGGAAACCCATCCCCGTTCGCGCGAACAGCTGAGCCTGCTGCCGTGGTATATCGATTTTGATATCCTGTTTAGCGACCTGCCGCAGGTGTGGCTGCGCGCCGATCATCCGGCGCTTAATGAAGAGTGGAATCTGGAAACATTCCTGCGCTATCCGCACATCAACATCTGCTGGGAACAGAGCGATACCTGGGCGCTGGATGATGTGCTGCATGACCTGGGCCACAAACGGACCGTTGCCCTGACCCTACCCGGCTTTGAGCAGTCGCTGTTTATGGCGGCACAGCCGAATCACACCATGATAGCCACCGCGCCGCGCTATTGTCAGCACTATAATCAGCAGCATCATCTGCCGCTGGTATCGCGCCCGCTGCCGCTGGAGCCGCAGCTACTGGAAAAAATGCGCGTGCCGTTCACCCTGCTGTGGCACAAGCGTAATAGCTATAATCCAAAGATCGTATGGCTCAGAGAGACCCTCAAACAGCTCTATTCCAATACGCTGTAGGGAATTTGCCCATCATCCTCACGTTGTTGCGCAAGAAATTGTAAAAGTCAGACATTATCCCTTCTCAAGGAAGAATTTCCGCATTAAAACCTGCTCATTGTGAGCGATAATATCATTCACAATTTTTATCTCTGACCATTAATCACGGAGCGACGAATGGCAACGCATTTTGCAAGAGGGATACTCAACACCAGGGAGCCGCTATCGACGCGTTTGTCGGCGGCATGTCATCAATCCGCACGTAACCTACCCGAATACCGACAGAGCCGCTATCGCGCCTCGCGTTCGCTGCTCGCTGAACTGCTTTTCATGCTTTATGGTATCGGCGAGCTGCCGGAAATCATCAGCGAACCCAATGGACGGCCCGTATTTCGCGATCCCCACCTTCCCCGCTTTTCCATCTCTTATGCCGGGAATATCGTCGGCGTAGCGCTGACGACCGAAGGTGACTGCGGTCTCGATATGGAACTGCAGCATGCCTCGCGTGGCGTCCATCCGCTACATGCCGCCGATCGCTATGTCTTCAATAGCAATGAGAATTTATGGATTAACATCCAGCACGATCCGGATGAAGCCCGCGCCCAACTGGTGGCGCTGCGCCGCAGCGTGCTGAAGCTCACCGGTGAAGCCCCCGTGCGAGTACAACTGCTGCCGGGGTCTGGTCGCCTGCGTACCGCTGGCACCCAATCGATTGAAGCCATCTGTGATGCTGAAACGTTGCTGGTGTGGTCAATTCGCCGTCACCCCGAATATCGGGCCGCTGAAGGTCTGGGAATTTTGATAGTAAAGAGGGCTGGCGCTGCCTGCCTGATGCGCAAACGCGCGCCAAAGAGACTGACGCGCGCCTGATGCGCTTTACCAGCTTACCGGTAGAAAAAGTATTCTCCCTCAACTGACCGGTTTAGCCGGCCATCATGATGCAAAGGAGCACTCATGTCTGATACGTTGAAAGTTGTTACGTTACTCGGAAGTCTACGTAAAGGTTCTTTTAATGCCATGGTTGCGCGCACGCTGCCGGGCATTGCGCCTGCGGGCATGGAAATCTCCGCGCTGCCGTCGATCGGCGATATCCCGCTGTACGATGCCGATATCCAACAGGAAGAGGGGTTCCCGCAGAGCGTGCAGGCGATCGCGAAACAAATCCGCGAAGCGGACGGCGTGGTGATCGTTACTCCGGAATATAACTACTCGGTACCCGGCGGTCTGAAGAACGCTATCGACTGGCTCTCGCGTCTGCCGGAACAGCCGCTGGCCGGTAAGCCGGTGCTGATCCAGACCAGCTCAATGGGGCTATCGGCGGGGCCCGCTGCCAGTATCATCTGCGCCAGATTCTGGTCTTCCTCGATGCGATGGTCATGAACAAGCCGGAGTTTATGGGCGGCGTGATTCAAAACAAAGTCGATCCGCAGGCGGGTGAAGTGGTCGATCAGAGCACGCTGGACCATCTGCGCGGCCAGCTGACCGCCTTTGGCGATTATATTCAGCGGGTTAAAGCATAAAAAAAGCCCGGCAGCGATGCCGGGCCATTTCATCATGCGTGCGGATCAATGCGCATCGATAAAGACAATTTTCAGCACGAACAGCAGCGAAACGATGATCACGCACGGGCTGAGTTCACGCAGACGGCCGGTACCAATCTTCATCACGCAGTAGGAAATAAAGCCCAGGGCGATACCTTCGGTGATCGAGAAGCTGAACGGCATCATCACCGCGGTGATAAACGCCGGTACCGCTTCCGTCAGGTCATCCCACTTCACTCGCGCCAGGCTTGAGGTCATCAGCACGCCAACGTAAATCAGCGCCCCAGCGGCGGCGTAGGCCGGAACCATCCCCGCCAGCGGCGACAGGAAGATGACCAGCAGGAACAGGATACCCACGACAACGGCGGTCAGGCCGGTACGCCCGCCAACCGAAACGCCGGAGGAGGATTCGATATAGGCCGTAACCGAAGAGGTGCCAATAAAGGAGCCGGCGACGGACGACACGCTATCGACAAACAGCGCCTGCTTCATGCGCGGGAATTTACCCTGCGCATCCGCCAGCCCGGCTTTATCGGTGACGCCAATCAGGGTGCCGGAGGAGTCGAACAGGTTAACCAGCATGAACGAGAAGATCACGCCCGCCAGGCCAAGGTTCAACGAACCGGCCAGATCGACCTGACCCACAACCGAGGTTACGCTCGGCGGCGCGGAGACGATGCCGGTATAGTGCACATCGCCGAGCATCCAGCCCAACAGGGTGGTGACCACGATGGAGACCAGCACGGCGGCATGAATATTACGCGACGCCAGGATAGCGATAATAAAGAATCCGAGCACGCCCAGCAGCACGCTGTGGGAGGTCAGGTTACCGATGCTGACCAGCGTGTCCTGGTTCGCCACGATAACGCCAGCGTTCTTCAGGCCCATCATGCCGATAAACAACCCGATACCGCTGGTAATGCCCACGCGCAGGCTCACCGGGATATTGGCAATCATCCAGTAGCGTACGCGGAAGAGGGTCAGCAGCAGCAGGCCAACGGCGCCCCAGAAAATCGCGCCCATCCCCACCTGCCACGGCAGGCCCATCGCCTGAACCACCACGAAGGCAAAGAAGGCATTCAGACCCATCGCTGGCGCCAGCGCCACCGGCAGATTCGCGAACAGCCCCATCAGGATGCTGCCGAAGGCCGCGATCAGACAGGTGGTCACAAAGACAGCGCTGGTATCCATACCCGCCACGCCAAGAATTTGTGGGTTCACGAAGACGATGTAGACCATCGTCAGGAACGTGGTGAAACCGGCGATCGCTTCAGTGCGCACCGTGGTGCCGTGCTCGCGCAGTTTAAATACGCGCTCCAGCAGACCCTGGCCAGAAGACTGGCTGGTTTGTTGTTGACTCATTATCGGTTTCCGAACGTAAAAGGAGGGAAAATTCGAGGCTATCCTATACCAAATTACGGCACCAGGCGCGGTTGTATGGTAATTTTTTTCATTTATTTTGCTTATACGGCAACGATTGCGTCGCGGCATTGAGCATTACGAAAACGTTAAACTTGTTAAATTGGAAAGAGTATGACCCAACCACAAGCAGTATTTTTCGATTGTGACGGCACGCTGGTCGACAGCGAGGTGATTTGCTCACGCGCCTATGTTCACATGTTTCAGGAATTCGGTATTACGCTGGATTTAGCCGAAATTTTTAAGCGCTTCAAGGGCGTTAAGCTGTACGAGATTATCGACACCATCAACGCTGAATATGGCGTTAACCTGCAGAAAGAGACTCTGGAGCCGGTGTATCGCGCCGAAGTCGCCCGTCTGTTCGATAGCGAGCTGGAGGTCATCCCCGGCGCCGCTGCGCTGCTGGACGCGGTGAAGATCCCGATGTGCGTGGTGTCGAATGGCCCGGTCAGTAAAATGCAGCATTCGCTCGGTAGAACGCAGATGCTGCACCACTTCCCCGACCGGCTGTACAGCGGTTACGACATTCAGCGCTGGAAACCCGACCCGGCGCTGATGTTCCATGCGGCAGAGGCCATGCAGGTACAAGTCGAAAACTGTATTCTGGTCGATGATTCCAGCGCGGGAGCCCAATCAGGAATTGCCGCGGGTATGGAAGTCTTTTACTTCTGCGCCGACCCGCACAACCAACCGATCGATCATCCGAAAGTAACGACCTTTACCGATTTAGCTGAGCTGCCGGCATTGTGGAGAGCGCGTGGCTGGGATATTACTCGTTAAGACCCGACGTCACTACGCTCGGTCGGGCTACGGTTGGTCACAACGGTAGCCCCGCTGGCCAGCGGCTTTTTAGTGCTGCAATTCCGCCGCAGCCGCTTTATCCGCAATAATCACCAACGAAGGGTGCAACTTGAGTACAGAGGCCGGCACCAGTTCGCTGACCGGGCCTTCCACCACCTGCTTTAGCGCTTGCGCCTTTGCCGCGCCGCTGACAATCAGCAGCAGGTTTTTTGCCGCCATCACGCTTTTCGGCCCCATGGTGACATAGCTATCCGGCACCACATTGAAATCGCCCCCCATTTCGCCGTTCGCGACAATGCCAATCAGCTCCCCCTGAATCGGTACTTCGACCGTCTCATCATGAAAACGTGTGGTGTTCGGCAGGTTGCCGCAAAAATGGCCGTCGGCACCCAGCCCCAGCACGACCAGGTCAAGACCGCCGGCCTCTTCGAGGCGGCGATCGTGTTGAGCCGCGTTCTCCAGCGTCAATTTATGGATGTTCTCTTCTTTGATCTGCGCTGGAGTAAAAAATAGCTGACGCAGGTTGGAAATCGTCACTCCTTCACGCTGCTGGCCGCGAAAAGGTATCTCATCAAAGTTGTAATAGTGAACCCGATCATAGAATGATTTCCCTTTGATGGCGGCCACCAAATGCTCATACATGCGCTTTGGCGTACTCCCCGCCGTCACCGCCAGATTCATCCGTCGCGGCATCGTGATATAGCCTAAAAGATGATGGCAGGCGACCAGGCTCATCTCTTCATAATCTTCCGTCACAATCAATTTCATCTCATCTTCCTTTACTGGTTGAGACAGGGGGCGCCATGCCCCCTGACGGTTATTTAAAGAGCTTTTGCACAAACTCGGCATAGGCCGGACGCCAGACGTCCATTTCATGATTCAGGCCGGGATAAGAGTGGTAATCAAATTTGATCTTCTGCTTTTCCAGTTCGCTTTTCAGGCCGCAATATCTTTGCCAGTGACGGCGTCTTTTTCGCCAACCACCAGCGTAAAGTTACGCAGTTGCTTATTGATGGCGTCAGGGTTATTCAACTGCGCCTCCACGCCAGCATCGGGAACCGTGGTTGTCGTAACCCCGCTAAAGGTGGCAAGCCACCCGAAGCTCTCAAGATGGTTCATCCCGGACACCAGCGCCTGGTAACCGCCCTGCGACAGCCCCGCCAGCGCCCGGCCGTCGGCATCTTTACGCACATTAAATCGGGAGTCGATCAGCGGAATGATGTCGTGCATCAATTCGTTGTCTGCGGCTTTCGCATTGAGTGGATAGAAGTTTTTACGCCGCTCCTGCGGCGGGAAGTTTTCCGCGATCGCTTGAGGAATATCGGTTTCGGTATCCGGCACCACCACCAGCATCGGCTTGATTTTGCCCTCAGCCAGCAGGTTATCCATCATTTGCGGGATGCGTCCCTGGTCGATGGCCGACAGACCGCTATCGCCAAAACCGTGGTAGAAGTAGAGCACCGGCAAAGGCTCGCCGCTGCCGTTATAGCCCGGTGGCGTCCAGACGTAAATGCGGCGTTCTGACTTAAGCGCCGTCGAATGGTAGGTGACGGTACGCAGATCGCCATGCGGAACCGCCCTATCGTCAAGAATGCTGCCGGGCACCAGGATCAGGCTGGTATTCACCTGGCGCTGCGGCTTCTGATAGCGGCTGCCGGTATCGACGGAACGAAAACCGTCCACATCGAAAGTAGTACTCATAAAGATTGGCGGCCAGGCGATCGCTCTTCCACGTCCATACGCCCTGGGTATCTTTGGTCATGTCATGAGAGACAAAGGTATCCGGCGTCGACCCCGTGACGACGGAAACGCGCCTGGCATCGGGGGCAAATAACCGGAAAGTCACACTGTTATCCGTATTCACCTGAGTAATATATTGGCTGACAGGAATGGCGGCATCAGGCATCGTCGGCAGCGGGCGGCGTGTGCCGTAAATGTGGCGCCAGCCAGCGCCAGGGTGAAGTAGATTGCATGTCGTTTCATCTTGATTCCTTTTTACGTTTTTATGAGCAGGCGCTTGCGGCCTTACCACCAAATTTCGGCCTGCGCGCCGAGTGCGAACTGGTCGTTCTTGCCATCTTCAAAAACCGCGGTGGTATTGTTAGCGGCCTTATCCAGGTCGATATCTTCGGCTTTAATATAAGTCGCATAAAAACGGATTTCCGGGCGCGAGGTCAGCATACTGGTATTAACTTTGAAGGTATGGAATAAGGTGGTCTTATAACCGGATTCGTTATATTTCTTGCCCGTCACATCTTTGTTCTGCTGTTTGAAGTAGCCCAATTCAACGCCGGTCTGATTATATTTATTCCAGATATATGCCGGACGAATCACAGCGCGAATAGATTCAAAGTCTGAATGGGCGCCGGTTTCATAGCTATAGACGTCATTACCAAATGAGTAGACGATTGCATTCGCCATAATGACATCATCGCGCAAATAGGTTTCCCCCTGCGAGGTTAAGCGCACGGCGGTGCCGTTGGTATGATCGCCATAATAGCGCCCATTATTGGTGGTATACGGGCTCGAACCGGCATAGCGCGAGAAGCTGCTGGCGATGGAGTTATTCGCCAGTAATAATGAGAACTCGTTAAAGCCGCCGTTATCAAATTTCTGCGTTAACGAAGTTCCCACCATCCAGGTATCTTTCCATTGGTAGTAACCTTCATTCCCCTCTTTATATTTCTCTGATGAGCTTTGATTGGCGGCGACATAGCGCCCGCTGACCATCAGCGAGGCTTTGTCCCACAGCGGAATATCTTTGTAACGCACATCCAGGGTATTGGTATTAATTTGCTGCTTATTAGTCAAAGAGCGGTCGTAATCATCAATATCTTCGCGCACCAGCGCGATATCAAATTTACCGGCGCCCACCTTCCAGTTTTCAAGCCCACGCCAGCTGCCGCATCGGTTCTTTGCGTTTTCCAGTCCAGCATCTGGATCTCGATTTTCGGCGCGCCGTGCTTACCGACCCAGAAATCCGCTTCCGGGGCAAACGGCAGAAAGCCTTTAGTGTTGACGTACATATCCGAGAACTGAAGGTAGTTTTCGCCGCCGGCATTGTCGCCAAACCAGCCGGTAGAATACTGCTGACCCACGTTGCCATCGAGCATCACGATGGCGTCCACACGTTTGTCGCCTTCCTGAAAAACACGCTGTTTAAGCTGTAAATCAAACCAGCCGGAATACTCGTTACCCAAACGGCCAAGCGAGCCGATGGCCCACGATTTTGGCGAGCCGTGCGAGGCGGTTCCCCAGCCAGAACGGTAATAGCCGTTATAGCTAAAGCCGATTTCATCTTTTACAAACTTGCTAAAATCTTTCAGCGTCATGGCGCTATAGGCTGGCTCACCGCCCTGCGCCGGCTGTTCATTTTTGACCAGTACCGCATCCGGCTTAGCGGCCGCTTGGGTCGCCGTGGGCGCTTTCGCACTCTGGCTCTTCTGGCTATTTACCGGTTGCGACCAGGCGGCCCAGACCTGGTTCCTTTTTTTCTCCTGATCCTGATATTTCTTGAGTTCTTTTTGCGTGTCCTGAAGCGCTTTTTCCAGAAGCTCCAGCCGTTGTTCAACCGTAAGTTGCCCGGCAATAAGATTTGTTGAATAAGAAAGCGGCGCCAGCAAAACCATCGCCGAAGCGATCATATTTCTTCTAATCATAATAATCCCTTATATAAGCATTGGCGTAAATGAAACACGTAACGAATAAATAGCGTTATGTTTTTAATAAACTGCATTAATACCATTCCACATAACTGCAGCTTTTATTTCCCTGCCGAATAAGTGGCAAAAAAAAACCTGAAGGAGACCATCTGCATTAACAGATAATCCTCTTCAGGTTTTGCCCGCTCATTGCGGTAACAACCCTTATCACCAACCGTTCAGCGTCTAAAACAAAAAAACCTGACATCGCCGTCTGGGGCAATATCAGGTTTTGCCTGCTGTCGCAGTAACAATCCATTTTAACCATCTGAGCTTCAGCGCTCAGTCAGTGAGAAGGATTGTTACGCGAGAAAATTTAAAACTCAAATAGCCAGAGTATTAATTGTGACGATAATCGCAGCAATATTTCAGAGATGCGCAAAATCATAGTCGATTCTGATAATTTCCTTTACCAGAATCGGCCACCATGATTTTTACTCTTTCGGATCTTTACCCGCGAGTAGTTTATCCAGTTCGTCGCCGCCTACGTGACGGAAATCCTGGCCTTTAACGAAGTAGAAAATATATTCGCAGATATTCTGGCAGCGATCGCCGATACGCTCGATGGAGCGCGCGCAGAACAGCGCGGTCAGAACGCTAGGAATAGTACGTGAATCTTCCATCATATAGGTCATCAGTTGACGCACGATGCCTTCATATTCCTGATCGACTTTCTTGTCTTCGCGATAGATACGTACCGCTTCATCAAGATCCATACGCGCAAAGGCATCCAGCACATCATGCAGCATCTGCACGGTATGGCGGCCTAGCGACTCCAGGCTCACCAGCAGCGGCTGGTGCTGCTGGGAAAACTTCTCCAGCGCGGTGCGGCAGATTTTATCCGCTACGTCGCCAATACGTTCCAGCTCGGCGATAGTCTTGATGATCGCCATCACCAGGCGCAGGTCGCTGGCGGTCGGCTGACGTTTAGCGATGATGCGCACGCAGGCCTCGTCGATCGCCACTTCCATCATATTGACCTGCTTGTCGCCGTCGATTACGCGCTTCGCCAGATCGCTGTCCTGATTATGCATCGCGGTGATCGCATCAGAAAGCTGCTGCTCCACCAGCCCACCCATGGTCATCACCTGGGTGCGAATGTACTCCAGCTCTGCGTTGAACTGGCCGGAAATATGTTTATTAAGATTTAAGTTATCCATGATGTCTCCTGATTGCCCATCGGGTTAGCACCTGAAAGCAGAAGGGCAATCAACCGTAGCGGCCAGTAATATAATCTTCAGTTTGCTTCTTAGCGGGCTTGGTAAACAGATCGTCCGTATTGCTGAATTCAATCAGCTCGCCAAGATACATAAATGCCGTATGGTCGGAACAACGCGCAGCCTGCTGCATGTTGTGGGTAACGATAACGACGGTGTAATCCTGCTTCAGCTCGGTGATAAGTTCCTCGATGCGCCCGGTGGAGATCGGGTCCAGCGCTGAGCAAGGTTCATCGAGCAACAGCACTTCCGGGCGAATCGCGATACCGCGGGCGATACACAGACGCTGCTGCTGACCACCGGAGAGAGAATACCCGCTCTGGTGCAGTTTATCTTTGGTTTCATTCCATAATGCGGCTTTGGTCAACGCCCACTGCACGCGCTCGTCCATATCGGCTCGCGACAGCTTCTCAAACAGGCGCACGCCGAAGGCGATGTTGTCGTAGATGGACATCGGAAACGGCGTCGGCTTCTGGAATACCATCCCCACTTTCGCGCGCAGCAGCGCGATATCCTGGGTATTGGTGAGAATATTGTCGCCATCCAGCAGAATTTCGCCTTCCGCACGCTGCTCCGGGTAAAGCTCAAACATCTTGTTGAACGTACGCAGCAGAGTGGATTTACCGCATCCTGACGGGCCGATAAACGCCGTCACCTGGTTCTTAGCGATATCCAGGTTGATGTTCTTCAGGGCATGGAATTTGCCGTAGTAGAAGTTCAGGTCACGAACTGAAATTTTACCCGGATTCGCGTTCACCATACTCATCTCAATCTCTTCCTCATTCGGCGCCGCTTAGGCCGCGCCGCAAAAATTAACCGTGTTTCTTCTTCGCGAAGACAACGCGCGCCAGAATATTCAGCAGCAAGACGCACAGGGTGATAATCAATACCCCGGCCCATGCCAGTTGCTGCCATTCCGCGAACGGACTCATGGCAAATTTAAAAATGGTCACCGGCAGGTTGGCGATCGGCTGCATCATATCGGTGCTCCAGAACTGGTTGGAGAGCGCGGTGAACAGCAGCGGCGCCGTCTCCCCGGCGATACGGGCAATGGCCAGCAGGATACCGGTCATAATGCCGGATACCGACGCCTTAAGGGTGATCGCGGAAATCATCTTCCATTTCGGCGTCCCCAGCGCATAGGCTGCTTCACGCAGGCTATCCGGCACCAGCTTTAGCATGTTTTCAGTGGTACGAATCACGATGGGCACCTGCAGCAGCGCCAGCGCGATAACGCCCGCCCAGCCGGAGAAATGCTGCATCTGCGCCACCACGATGGTGTAGACAAACAGACCCACGACGATAGACGGCGCGGAAAGCAGAATATCGTTGATAAAGCGGATGATTTCCGCCAGTACCGACTTACGGCCATATTCCGCCAGATAGATACCGGCCATGATACCCAGCGGCGTACCAAAGACGGTCGCCCACAGGATCAGCAGGCCGCTGCCCGCCAGGGCGTTCGCCAGACCGCCGCCCGCGGTATTCGGCGGCGGCGTCATTTCGGTAAACAGCGCCAGGCTCATGCCGTCGATGCCACGCGTGATGGTCGACATCAGGATCCAGATAAGCCAGAAGAGGCCGAATGCCATGGTCGCCATCGACAGGGTCAGGGCGATGCGGTTCTTCAGGCGGCGCTTAGCCTGCATCTTGCGACGGGATTCCGCCAGTTCGGCGGTGGTTTGCAATTCGATCGTTGCCATTAGCGTGCCCCCTCGTTCTTAGCGAGACGCATAATCATGAACTTCGACGCGGCCAGAACGATAAAGGTGATAACGAACAGGATCAGGCCCAGTTCCATCAGCGCCGCTACGTGCAGGCCGCTTTCCGCTTCCGCGAATTCATTGGCCAGCGCCGAGGTAATACTGTTGCCCGGCATATACAGCGAAGCGCTGTCGAGCTGATAGGTGTTGCCGATGATAAAGGTGACCGCCATGGTTTCGCCCAGCGCGCGCCCCAGACCAAGCATGACGCCGCCAATCACCCCGTTTTTAGTAAACGGCAGCACGATGCGCCAAATCACCTCCCACGTGGTGCAGCCGATCCCATAAGCGGACTCTTTCATCATCACCGGCGTCTGCTCGAAGACGTCACGCATTACCGCGGCGATATAAGGAATGATCATGATGGCCAGAATGACGCCGGCCGCCAGGATGCCGATACCGAACGCCGGGCCGGCAAACAGCGCGCCGACAAACGGGATCGTCGAAAGGACGTTGCCGACTGGTTCCTGGAAGTAAGTCGCAAACAGCGGAGCAAAAATAAACAGGCCCCACATGCCGTATACGATACTCGGGATTGCCGCCAGCAGCTCAATAGCGATACCCAGCGGGCGTTTTAGCCAGGCCGGGGAGAGTTCAGTCAGGAACAGCGCGATGCCGAAGCTCACCGGAACGGCGATCAACAACGCGATAATTGAGGTAACCAGAGTCCCGTAAATCGGTACCAGCGCACCGAAGATCTCATTCGGCGCATCCCACTCTTTGGTCCACAAAAAGGAAAAGCCAAATTTCTGAATACTTGGCCATGAAGAGATGATGAGGGAAACGATGATGCCACCCAGCATCAATAGCACAATCAGCGCAGCCAGTTTTACCAGCGCGCTGAAGATCATGTCACCCTTTTTCCCCGGAGGGTTGAATGCCGGCTTGCTTGCAGCCATAGGTTACTCTTTAAGTTCGGGCCCAAAAAGCCAGCATTTTACTGAGCTTACGGGCAAAGGTAATGCTATACCCGAAATAATTCGAGCTGCAGGAAGCTAGCCGGCAGCTCGACATTCCGCGGGTATTAGTACAGCGCTTTACCGCTGCTGTCTTTCACGTTGGTTTTCCATGCGGCGCGAACCTGCTCAACCACGCTGTCCGGCAGGCTGGCGTAATCCAGCGCATTCGCTTCTTTGCCGCCGTTTTTGTATGCCCAGTCGAAGAACTTCAGCACTTCCGCGGTATTCTCCGGCTTATTGGAGGCCTTGTGGACGAGGATGAAAGTGGTTGAGGTGATCGGCCATGCATTTTCACCTTTCTGGTTAGTCAGGTCCTGAGCGAAGGACTTGCTCCAGTCGATACCTTTCGCCGCATTAGCGAAGTTATCTTCCGTCGGGCTGACCGGCTTGCCGTCAGCGGACAGCAGTTTGGTGTAAGCCAGGTTATTCTGCTTAGCGTAAGCATACTCGACGTAGCCGATCGCGCCCGGCAGACGCTGAACGAAGGCTGCGATACCGTCGTTGCCTTTACCACCCAGGCCGGTTGGCCAGTTTACGGTAGAGCCTGCGCCAATTTTAGATTTCCACTCTTCGTTCACTTTCGCCAGATAGCTGGTGAAGACGAAGGAAGTACCGGAACCATCCGCGCGGCGAACCACGGCGATGTTCTGAGCCGGCAGCTTCAGGCCAGGGTTGAGTTTAGCGATCGCTTCGTCATCCCATTTTTTGATTTTGCCCAGATAGATGTCGCCGAGGGTTTTACCATCGAGCACCAGCTCGCCGGATTTAACGCCCGGCAGGTTAACCGCCAGCACCACGCCGCCGATGACCGTCGGGAACTGGAACAGGCCTTCCTGCGCCAGTTTGTCATCAGCCAGAGGAGCATCAGAAGCACCGAAATCCACGGTGTTGGCAATAATCTGTTTAACGCCGCCAGAGGAACCGATACCCTGGTAGTTAACTTTATTGCCCGTTTCTTTCTGATAGGTATCAGCCCATTTGGCATACACCGGAGCAGGGAAAGTTGCACCTGCGCCAGTCAGGCTTGCTGCTGCGAAAGCAGAGAAAGCGCTCATCGATAAGGTCGCGGCGACAACTGTTGCGACGGTGGTACGCATAACGTTCATAATGTCTCCTGCTGGGATTCGTAAACCGTTGTTTCGAAGCTATGGTGAGCAAAATAGGACAAACAGGTGACAGTAAAATGTACGAATTATGACAGTTTTATGACACACCAGGAGAAAGTAAGAAAACCTAAAATAAAATTAATAATATCAATTAATTACATTTTTATCTTTTGGTCATATGACAGGAAGATTTGGCTTTTATTACATCATTATGGATAGCGTAAAATCATCTGGCAACGTTGAGATGTTGGGCAACCATAGCAAGCCTGATCGTACGGCGATAAAGCGTAAACAGTGTAAAAGCCGTTCCATTCATCAATCTACGGCCTAACCAGAGTACGGCTATCTCACACATAAAAAGAATGACCTTATTGGCAGCAATAGCTTCATCTTCGATGACGACAAGCGCCAGGACTAGACAAAAAACAAACAAATTGGCGAGATATAGGTACATAAAAATACGTAATCCAACAGCATGACCTCGACCTACTAACCCTGCAGCTAAGCTGGTTATAACAATAACCCCTAAGAGCAGCGGAAAGTAGAAAGCCAGAAAACGGGGCGGAGTAAGTTGGAGACTCTGCAATATAAAAGCCGCATTAACTGAAAAAATAACAATTAATATCAAATAAATACAAGCAGGAACTAGCGGAGAAGGTGATAAGCGTTGCCCATGAGACAAACTCATCATATCTGTTGTTGTATGCTGCGCGATCTCATCTCTATCTCTTCGCTTGATAAGTTGATCGATTTCCACACCATGCTTGAGAAGCGCTAAGAAATTATTACCACATAAGTTTTTCATTTTAGAATCGCCACTGAGTAAATTTCATGGTTTTTATAAGCAATGGCGTAACTCTATCCACAAACACACTATCAACCGTTGATAGCGGATAAAAAAATCCGGCATCCCTTTGCAGAAATACCGGATTATAGCGTCACTCAAAAGAGTGTCGGTCCGTACAGCCTGATTACTCTACGGTCACCGATTTCGCCAGGTTACGCGGCTGGTCAACGTCGGTGCCTTTGATCAGCGCAACGTGATAAGCCAGCAGCTGCAGCGGCACGGTGTAGAAGATCGGCGCAATCACCTCTTCGACATGCGGCATCTCGATGATGTGCATGTTGTCGCTGCCGCTGAAACCGGCGTCTCCATCGGCGAAGACGTACAGTTCACCGCCGCGGGCGCGAACTTCTTCAATATTGGATTTCAGTTTTTCCAACAGTTCGTTGTTCGGCGCCACCACGATAACCGGCATTTCGGCATCAATCAGCGCCAGCGGGCCGTGTTTCAGCTCGCCCGCCGCATAAGCTTCAGCATGAATGTAGGAGATCTCTTTCAGCTTCAGCGCCCCTTCCAGCGCGATCGGGTACTGATCGCCGCGGCCAAGGAACAGCGCGTGATGCTTATCGGAGAAACGTTCCGCCAGCTGTTCGATGCGCTTATCCTGCGACAGCATCTGCTCGATACGGTTCGGCAGCGCCTGCAGGCCATGCACGATATCCTGCTCGATAGCCGCATCCTGGCCCTTGAGACGCGCCAGTTTCGCCACCAGCATCAACAGCACGGTCAGCTGAGTGGTAAAGGCCTTGGTCGATGCCACGCCGATTTCGGTACCGGCTTTGGTCATCAACGCCAGATCGGACTCGCGCACCAGCGAGGAGCCCGGAACGTTGCAGATGGCCAACGAACCCAGATAGCCAAGCTCTTTAGAGAGGCGCAGCGCCGCCAGGGTATCCGCCGTCTCACCGGACTGGGATAGGGTGATCATCAGGCTGTTGCGGCGCACCGCGGATTTGCGGTAGCGGAATTCGGAAGCAATCTCGACATCGCACGGCACACCGGCTAACGCTTCGAACCAGTAACGGGAGACCATCCCGGAGTTATACGAGGTTCCGCAGGCAACAATCTGGATATGCTCAACCTGCGACAGCAGCGCGTTGGCATTCGGCCCCAGTTCGCTGAGATCGACCTCGCCATGGCTGATACGCCCGGTCAGGGTGTTCTTAATCGCGTTCGGCTGTTCGTAAATCTCTTTCTGCATATAGTGGCGATAAATCCCCTTATCACCTGCGTCATACTGCAGATTAGATTCGATCTCCTGGCGATTCACTTCCGCGCCGGATTTATCGAAAATAACCACCGTACGACGGGTAACTTCGGCAATATCGCCCTCTTCGAGGAAGATAAAGCGGCGGGTCACCGGCAGCAGCGCCAGCTGGTCAGAAGCGATAAAGTTTTCGCCCATGCCCAGGCCAATGACCAGCGGGCTACCGGAGCGTGCCGCCAGCAGCGTCCCCGGATCGCGGGTATCCATGATCACCGTACCATAGGCGCCGCGCAGCTGCGGGATTGCACGCAGTACGGCTTCACGCAAGGTACCGCCCTGTTCCAGCTCCCAGTGCACCAGATGCGCGATAACTTCGGTATCGGTCTCAGAGACGAAGACATAGCCGCGAGACTGCAGCAGGGCGCGCAGCGGCTCATGGTTCTCGATGATCCCGTTATGGACCACCGCAATATGTTCAGAAACATGCGGATGCGCATTGCTCTCAGACGGCTCGCCGTGCGTCGCCCAGCGGGTATGGGCAATCCCGGTACCGCCGTGTAACGGTTGCTCTTCTACCGCCTGAGCCAGCATCTGAACTTTACCGAGACGACGAACGCGGGTCATATGACCTTCGTTATCGACCACAGCCAGACCGGCAGAGTCATAGCCACGGTATTCCAGACGACGTAAACCTTCGAGAAGGATTTCAGCAATATCACGCTGCGCGACTGCGCCAACAATTCCACACATAGTTAAATTTCCTGATAATGGCGATATGCCATGCGTTGTCGCTGACCTGTATTTGCCCTTTACGGGCGCCCCGAGCCTTGTAGAGAGTGGGGTTATTTTTATAGTACTGCCTGCGGACGGGGACCTATATTGATCCTCTCATCCTGGTTCGCCGGGCGATCTCTCACCCGGCGACAATCTAATCACTACTTTTTCTTCACCGGTCGCTGCCAGCCCTGTTTGTGGACCTGCGGCACGCGACTTAGCACCAGTTCGTTGTCAGCTATATTACGCGTGACGGTGGTGCCCGCGGCAATCGTCACGCCATTACCGACGCTGACCGGCGCGACCAGTTGCGTATCAGAACCGACAAACACATCATCGCCGATGATCGTTTTATGCTTATTTGCGCCATCATAGTTACAGGTGATAGTACCCGCGCCGATATTAACGTTGTCGCCAATTTCAGCATCGCCGAGGTAGGAGAGATGACCTGCCTTCGAACCTTTGCCCAGACGCGCTTTCTTCATTTCGACAAAGTTGCCGACGTGAGCGCCTTCCAGCAGCTCAGCCCCCGGACGCAGACGCGCAAACGGGCCGATGGTGCAGGCGGCCTGCAGCTGCGCATCTTCAACCACGCTATACGGGCTGATTTCGCAGTCATCACCGATGACGCTGTCTTTGATGACGCAGCCGGCGCCGATCTTCACGCGATCGCCCAGCACAACATGACCTTGCAGAATAACGTTAGTATCAATTTCGACATCGCGCCCGTGTTTCAGCACGCC
>AEWW01007947.1_pt1 | contig 17576 bp, 13 predicted proteins | sample 267848 | NCBI WGS metagenome assembly AEWW01 (sample SAMN00713649, study PRJNA62039) | ant fungus garden metagenome | place: Panama: Gamboa | collected Apr-2009 | depth 0.5 m m | reverse complement strand
TTTAGCTGGCAGCTTGAGACCGAACGGGGCAAAACTTACAGTGGCCTGCTTCAGGCAGGCGAGACCTTCACATTGCCACCGCGTCTGCCGCAGGGTTATCACCGTTTGACCTTACGGCAAGGACGTCAACAGTGGCACTCGCGCATCATCATCGCGCCGCGCCGCTGCTATTTATCTGAACCGCTGGCGCAGGGAGATAAACGCTGGGGCGCGCTGGTACAGCTTTATACGCTGCGATCTGAGGGCAATTGGGGGATCGGTGATTTTGGCGATCTTGCGCAAATGCTGGAGCAGATCGCCGCTCACGGAGGCGATTTTGTTGGCCTCAACCCGCTACACGCGCTTTATCCCGCGCAGCCTGAACACGCCAGCCCTTATAGCCCCACCTCGCGTCGCTGGCTGAATATGTTGTATATCGACGTTAATCAGGTGGCGGCATTCGCTCAAAGCGCTGAAGCACAGCGCTGGTGGAAACTCGCCAAAACGCGCAAGGCGGTGCAAGCCGCTCGCGCCACTGACTTTGTCGATTATCGAGCGGTGGCTGAGTTGAAAATCACCGCGCTGCGTCTGGCCTGGCAGCATTATCAGCCTGAGCAGGAATTCCTGCAATTTGTCGCCGAGGGCGGCGATCATCTGCGTTATCAGGCGGCGTTTGACGGCATTCTGGCAGAACGCAGCGCTCAGCAGGAGAAGGAGTGGGGTTGGGCGTCATGGCCGGAAACCTGGCGCAATGCCCATCAGCCAGAAGTCCAGCAGTGGTGTGCTGCACATGAGGACGAAATTCAGTTTTGGAGCTGGCTGCAGTGGCTGGCGCAACAGCAATTTGCCGCCTGCTGGCAGCGTAGTCAGCAGCTCGGCATGACGGTGGGATTGTACCGGGATTTGGCGGTCGGTGTGGCGCAGCACAGCGCAGAGACCTGGCAGGACCCGCAGTTGTATAAGCTGGGGGCTTCGGTGGGGGCACCGCCGGATCGCCTGGGGCCATTGGGGCAAAACTGGGCGTTGCCGCCGCTTGATCCGCACGAGATGCGCGCGCGCGGCTATCAGCCTTTTATCGATTTATTGCGCGCCAATATGCGTGATTGCGGCGCGTTGCGTATCGATCACGTGATGGCGTTATTGCGGCTGTGGTGGATTCCGTATGGCGAGACAGCAGACAAAGGCGCCTATGTGTCATATCCGGTGGACGATTTGATGGCGATTCTGGCGCTGGAAAGTCAGCGCCATCGCTGCATGGTGATCGGCGAGGATCTGGGCATTGTGCCGCCGATCATCGTTCGCATGATGCGCAGCCACGGCATTTTCTCGTGGAAAGTGCTGTTCTTCGAACAGGATCGCGATGGCCGCTACCGCCAGCCTTCGGCTTATCCTCGACAGTCGATTGCCAGTGCCAGTACTCATGATTTGCCCACGTTGAGCGGATTCTGGCAGGCGGAAGATTTGGCATTGGGTGAAAAGCTCGGCATGTATCGCGATAGCGTGCTGCACTCCCTGCAACAACAGCGCACAGCACAAAAGCAGGCTTTGCTGGACGCCTTACAGCTGGCGGGGGCCATGCCAGCTCGCAGTCGTCTTCCTGCGTTGAAGCAACCGCTGACGCCGGCGATCAATGTGGCGATGCACCGTTACCTGGCCCGTACGGAAAGCGCATTACTGGGATTGCAGCCGGAAGATTGGCTCGGCATGACAATGCCGGTCAACGTGCCTGGCACAGTGGATGAGTATCCCAACTGGCGGCGCAAGTTATGTGTCACGCTGGAAGAGATGTTTGCCGACAAAGCCGTGAAGCAAGTTCTGAAAGCGGTGAATGACGGACGCAAAGCGAGGTAGAAATCTGCGGCAGCGCGGGTGCGCTGCCGCAAGAAAATCAATAGTAAGAGTGCTCGCCGCGCTGGTGTTCAGTGAGGTCACGCACACCTTTCAGCTCAGGGAAGGCCGCCAGCAACTCTTTCTCGATGCCATCTTTCAGCGTGACGTCGATCATTGAACAGCCGTTACAGCCGCCGCCAAACTGCAGAATCGCGTAACCGTCATCGGTGATTTCCATCAGGGATACACGTCCACCGTGACCCGCCAGCTGTGGGTTGATCTGCGCTTGCAGCAGATACTCCACGCGCTCAACCATTGGCGCATCATCAGACACTTTACGCATCTTGGCGTTTGGCGCTTTCAGCGTCAGCTGGGAACCGAGGTTATCGGTGACAAAATCGATCTCAGCATCTTCCAGATAAGGCGCGCTCAACTCATCAACATAGGCTGACAGCTTTTCGAACTTCATTTCAGTATCAGTGGCTTCTACTGCATCGGGTGGGCAGTAAGAAACACCGCATTCCGCAGTTGGCGTACCCGGATTAATGACGAATACGCGAATTTGCGTGCCATCTTCTTGTTTTGACAGCAATTTTGAGAAGTGCTCTTGCGCAGCATCAGTAATAACGATCATGGCGATTGCTCAATAGTTGACTAAATTACTTGGTTATAATACGCCCAACGCCGACGCTCTACAAGGTACGGCACAGGCAGCCAATATGCACGCTGGCCGCGCCTTGCGCCAGCAAAATGCGGCTGATTTCTGCCACCGTGCTTCCGGTGGTAACCACATCGTCGATGAGCAGGATATGGCGTCCGCGCACCGGCATTTCAAGGGAAAAGGCCCCGCGCAGATTCTTTTTCCGCGCCGAAGCGCGCAACGCATGCTGGACCAACCCCCGCCGTCTGCGGCGCACCCCCGCACGATATTCACAACCTAGCCAGTGTGCCAGCGGTTTTGCCAGCAGCTCAGCCTGATTATAGCCACGCTGCCAGGCACGACGCCGATGTAACGGCACACTCAACACCAAATCGATGCGCGGCGTAAGGTTATCGCGGCGACTGTTTAACAATTTTAACAAAAGGAGTCGTGCCAGCATCACTCTGAGTGCGGTTGCCCGAGAAAATTTCAGCTGGATGACCCAATCACTCAGCGGCGGCAGGTAATCACTCACGCAAGTCAGGCTGTGCCACGGCGGTGGACGACGCAGACAGCGGCCGCACAATCGGGTGCCGCTGGCCGGCAGTGCACAGCAGGGGCAGATCGCGGGCAGCGCCGGGATTTGTTGCACACAGCGGCTGCATAGCCCGTGTCTGGCAATCTGTAATGGCAGGCGGCATAGCCAACACAGGGCAGGGATTGATAGCATAGCGGCCTCTTTTCACTTTTCGGGAGTGTAACCGATGAGTTCGCTTTACTGGCACACCACAGGCACAGGCGATCGCGATCTTGTGCTGCTGCACGGCTGGGGATTGAATGCCGAAGTGTGGCAGAACATTGTTCCACGACTCAGCCCGCATTTTCGTCTGCACCTGGTGGATCTGCCTGGCTTTGGCCGCAGCCAGGGATTTGGTGCACTGACCTTAGCCGACATGGCTCAACAGCTGCTTCCACAACTTCCTGAGCGTGCAGTGTTGCTCGGTTGGTCGCTGGGGGGACTGGTTGCCAGCCAGATTGCACTGACGCAGCCTGAACGTGTCACCGCGCTGATTAGCGTGGCGTCGTCGCCCTGTTTTACCGCGCACGAGGATTGGCCGGGCATCAAGCCTGAGACGCTGGAGAGCTTCCAGCAGCAGCTGAGCAATGATTTCCAGCGCACCGTAGAACGTTTCCTGGCCTTGCAAACCATGGGTACGGAAAATGCGCGCCAGGATGCACGTCAGCTCAAAGATGTGGTGCTATCGCAGCCAATGCCTTCGGTCGCGGTGCTGGAAGGTGGGTTAGAGATTTTGCGACAGGACGATCTGCGTACGGCGCTGGATAATCTTGCGCTGCCGTTTATGCGTATCTATGGATCACTCGACGGCCTGGTGCCGCGTCGTATTGCGGCGGAGCTGGATGCGCGCTGGCCGGCGTCGCCATCGGTTGTGATGGAGAAGGCCGCCCACGCTCCCTTTATCTCTCATCCTGATGCGTTTTGTCAGCAGGTGCAGCAGTTTATCCACGCAGCCACATAAATTGCCACGCAGCCAGTGTCATCGGCTGGCTGCCGTCGATCTTCTCGCCGCTGATCACATCCTGGAAATGTCGTGTCTGTGGCAGATGCGTGGTGACTTCCCGGCTGCTGAGATTAAACACGCACAAGAGCCCGTCATCACTGCCTGGCGCATGTCGTCGCAACATCAGCACGGTATTTTCACTCTCCAGTAGCGTCATCGCATTATCCGGGTGGAACGCACTCTGGCGGGTGCGCAGCTGGATCAATGCGCTGAGTCGTTCATACACCTGCTGACGCAACGGGTCATCGCCACTGATCCACTGTTCCATTTCACGCAAACTGTATTTCTGGCGATTGATGGCGCGGTTGTGTCCTGCCGCGCGCACGCCTTCATTGTCGTTGCGCGATCCCAGAATACTTTGGATATAGATCGCCGGCACGCCCGGAAAGGCGAGCAGAATGGCGTGTGCCAGCAGGAATCGGCGCAGACGCGTGTCATCGTCATCATTCTGCTGGTTGAGAGCATCGAAATAGGTGACGTTAATTTCGTAAGGGCTGGTGGTGCCATCGGGATTGTTTTTATAAGACACCAGCGCCCCTTCCAGCGCCAAATCTCGCACCAGTGCCACGATCTCCACTTCAGACAAAATACCGCGCGCAGGATTGAGGCCAATGCCATCGTGCGAGGCAAGGAAGTTGAAGAACGTGGTGGTACCGTTACCGTTACCGGTGCCCAGCGTGCTGGCCCATTGACGCAGCGCGCGTGCGGATCCTGAATGAATGGCATGGAGCACCAGCGGCGGCAGTGAAAACTGATACACCATCTGCGCTTCGTCGTGCCCGTTACCAAAATAGCTGATGTTGTCCTTGTGCGGCACATTGGTTTCCGTGACGATCACTGTGCCCGGTGCGACTTCGTTAGCGATGGCGCGAAACAGCTTCACCAGCTGGTGGGTCTTGGGCAGGTGAATACAATTTGTACCCGGCGTCTTCCACATATATCCCACTGCATCAAGGCGAACGTAATCGGCGCCTTTGTTCAGGTAATCCAGCAATACGTCGACCATGCGAATCAGCACTTCAGGATTGGCAAAGTTAAGGTCGATTTGATCAGCGCTGAAGGTGGTCCAGATAAAGCGTGTCTCACCATCAGCCATCTCAAAGGGCGTGAGCAACGGCGAGGTGCGGGGACGCGTCACGGCGCTGAGATCGGTGGCCGGTGGCATGCTAATAAAGAAGTCATCCCAGCCGGGATCCTGCGCCAGAAAGTGGCGAAACCATTGGCTATGCGCCGACATATGGTTGCAGACGAAATCGAACATCAGCCGGGTTTCACTGTGCAGCGCTGCGATATGCTGCCACTCGCCACAGAGAGGATTCACCTGGTGATAATCAATCACGGAGAAGCCATCGTCGGAAGAGTAGGGAAAGAACGGCAGCAGATGCACCAGGCTGAAAGTGGATTGCAGATGCTGCTGATAGAAGTGCGAGAAGCTGGCGAGCGTGGGCTGATCGGATTCACGGAACTGATCCGCGTAGCTAATCAACACCACATCCTTTTCATCCCAGTGGGCTTTGCGTGGCAGTTTAGCGGTATCTCGCGCTGCACGAATGTGGGAAAGCAGACGCTCACGTGCGGCGACGGGGAAGCGGCCTGCGTAAATCTCATCAAGTAGGGCGTTGATTATGTCCATCAGATCGTCGGGCCACGCGGAAGGTCATTTTTTCACACGGATTTTTTCAGCGTAGACGGATGAGGGGATTTATCAAATGTGTACGCGCGGAGCGAAGATGTCTCCGCGCGTTATTCAGGGCTGGGCGTTAGCGTTTTTTACCAAATGCTGCTGCCAGCGCATCACCCATCGCGCTGTTACCTGCAGGTGCATTGGCAGGTTTACCGCGTCCTTTGCTGTTAGCGGCGGGACGTGCATTCTCTTTGCCGCTACTGCGATTATTGCCGCCGCGCGCATTGCTCTCGCCGGGCTGCTCGTCAAGCCTCATGGTGAGGGCGATGCGCTTACGCTGCATATCCACTTCCATCACCTTCACTTTGACGATATCGCCCGCTTTCACCACCTGATGGGGATCTTCGACGAACTTGTCTGACAGTGAAGAGATGTGCACCAGACCATCCTGATGCACGCCGATATCCACGAAAGCACCAAAGTTGGTGACGTTGGTGACCGCGCCTTCCAGAATCATGCCCGGCAGCAGGTCGTTCAGCGTTTCCACGCCTTCGGCAAACTGTGCGGTTTTGAACTCCGGACGGGGATCGCGCCCCGGTTTTTCCAGCTCTTTCATGATGTCGGTGACGGTTGGCAGACCAAAACGTTCGTCGGTGAAGTCGCGCGCGTTGAGATCACGCAACCCACCCGGATTGCCCATCAGCTCGCTTAGCGCCTGTTCAGTCGCGGCCAGAATACGTTCGACCAGCGGGTAAGCTTCCGGGTGCACGGTGGAGGCATCCAGTGGGTTATCGCCGTGATTGATGCGCAGGAAGCCGGCGCACTGCTCGTAAGCTTTTGGCCCAAGACGGCTGACTTTCAGCAACTGCTGGCGATTCTGGAAGCGGCCGTTCTCATCACGCCAGGTGACAATGTTCTGCGCCATCATGCGGGTTAAGCCTGCCACGCGCGTCAGCAAGGCGACTGAAGCGGTATTCAGATCCACGCCGACGGCGTTTACGCAGTCTTCCACCACCGCATCCAGCTTCTTCGCCAGTTGGCTTTGGCTCACATCATGCTGATACTGGCCGACACCGATGGATTTCGGATCGATTTTCACCAGCTCGGCCAGCGGATCCTGCAAGCGACGCGCAATGGAGACGGCGCCGCGAATGGAAACATCCAGATCCGGGAATTCCAGCGCGGCCAGTTCCGATGCGGAGTAGACCGATGCACCAGCCTCACTGACAATCACTTTCTGCGCGTTGATCTGCGAGAACTGCTTCTGCACGTCGAGGAAGAAACGCTCGGTTTCACGTGAAGCGGTACCGTTACCAATCGCCACCAACTCCACCTGGTGTTGGATGCACAGTGCTGCCACAGCCGATGCGGCTTTCGCCACCTGCCCGGTGTGCGGATAGATGGTGTCATGTGCCACCAGTTTGCCGGTGGCATCCACCACGGCGACTTTCACGCCGGTACGCAGGCCCGGATCGAGGCCCATGGTGGCGCGCATGCCTGCCGGAGCCGCCATCAACAAATCGTGCAGGTTGCGGGCGAATACGTTAATCGCTTCATCTTCTGCGCGTTCGCGAATGGTGCCCATCAGTTCGGTTTCGAGATGCAGCAGCACTTTGATGCGCCAGGTCCAGCTCACCACCGCTTTACGCCAGCTGTCTGCCGGAGCATTGTTCAGACGCAGTTGCAGGTGATCGGCGATCAGCGTTTCACCGTGGCTTTCGCGCGGCGCTTCTTCGAATTGTGGATCGGCGTTCAGAGAGAGTTGCAGCACGCCTTCATTGCGACCACGGAACATCGCTAGCGCACGGTGAGAAGGAACGGTACTGAGAGGTTCGTGGTGATCGAAGTAGTCGCGGAATTTCGCGCCTTCTTCCTCTTTACCTTCCACCACACGCGCTACCAGATGCGCGTTTTTCCACAGATAATCACGCACTTTTGCCAGCAGCGTGGCGTCTTCGGCAAAACGTTCCATCAGGATATAACGTGCGCCATCCAGCGCTGCGCGCACATCGGCGACGCCTTTATCCGCATCCACATAGCTTGCAGCCAATGACTCGGGTTCCTGAGAAGGATCGCTCCATAGCGTTTCAGCCAGTGGCTCCAGGCCCGCTTCGATGGCGATCTGCCCACGCGTGCGACGTTTCTGCTTATAAGGCAGATACAGATCTTCCAGTTCAGTTTTGTTCAGCGTGCCATTGATGGCCGTGGCGAGTTCTGGGGTGAGTTTGCCCTGCTCGTCGATGGATTTCAGAATTGACTGGCGGCGATCTTCCAGCTCACGCAGATAGCCAAGGCGGCTCTCCAGCTGACGCAACTGGGTATCATCCAGCCCACCGGTCACTTCCTTACGATAACGTGCGATAAACGGCACGGTGTTCCCTTCATCCAGCAAGCTTACAGCGGCGTCAACCTGGTCGGCGCGAGCCTTCAGCTCACTTGCGATAATCTGGCTCAGTGAATCTTTCATCATCATTAACAATGCTTACACAGGGTTGGAAAACAGGGGACAGTTATACGGATTGGGGCGGCAAATTGCCAGCCGGGGACAGGTGAATCCGTCTTTTTCTGAATGCAGCGCGCACATCGCCGTGCACACCTTGCTGAGAGCAAAGCAGTCGCTTATTGTTGGCCTCTTTGCAGTAACGATACCTTGTTATCACGAGTAGACGTCATGAAAACCCAACTGATTACCCGCGAAGGCTATAACAAATTACGTGCCGAACACGACCATTTGTGGAACGAGAAGCGTCCGGAAATCACAAAAATTGTCTCCTGGGCGGCCAGCCTTGGTGATCGTTCAGAAAACGCCGATTACACCTACAACAAGCGCCTGTTGCGGCAGATAGACCGCCGTGTGCGCTATCTGCGCAAATGCCTCGCCGATCTGAAAATTGTCGATTATGCGCCGCAACAGGAAGGAAAGGTGTTCTTTGGTGCCTGGGTTGAGGTGGAAAATGAACAGGGTGATGCAAAGCGATTCCGCATTGTGGGGCCGGATGAAATCTATGGCGATGCGGTTAAGGATTACATCTCCATTGATTCACCGATGGCCCGTGCGCTAATCAAGAAAGAGGTGGATGACGAAGTCGTGGTGAATACGCCGGAAGGACAGAAAGTCTGGTTTGTTAACTGCATCGAGTATGTGAAGAACCCAGAGTAAAAAAGAGGCGGAGAATAATGGCTTGGGTAAAAAAGCCTTGGGTGCAACTTATTCTCCGGTGGCGAAATGGGCTGGCGTAAAAGGGGAAGCGCCGCAGCATTGCCGCGCCTGAAAGATTTGGATTATTTGCCTGGCGTTGTCGCGGTGGTGGTCGATGTGCTGCTGGTGCCTTTGTCACCGCCGCCCATGGTTGCCAGCGCCACCCCTAACAGTGCACCCACGGCACCCACACCAATCGCGTCTGAATTGCCTTTGGCGGTAGTGGAGGCCTGGGCTCCCGCCGCTTCACCCGCGCTGGTGGCCGCATGAGCCTGAGAAAGGCTGACCAGCACCAGTACACTCAGCAAGACCGCAGATTTTTTCATTTTTTTCTCTCCAAAGATGCGCAATATCAGCAGGAACCCTTGCAGTTTCTGAGATCGTTGTGCGGGAAGAAAGTGCTGATTAGTGTCTGATTAATCAGACTTTATTTAACACTGGCCTTATCTGGCGCGAGATGCGTATTGTTCCGAGAGCAGATGAGCACTGAAAACGAAAAGAGCCAGATATTATGCTGCGAATGGTCGCCCATCGAACGATTCTGGCCTGCCGACTTAAGCCAAATGGCCCCAAATGCTGTGATAACGAGCGGTCTTCGGCCCGGTGATCCATTTTCGAAAAGAAAACCACGTAAATTTTCGGATTAGCGCTAAGCGGCTGGAAAGCCCCGATAAAAAGCGGGAGACAACGCGCATTTCAGGGCTTAAATTAAATATAAGCTGCTGTTTAATATGCTTTGTAACAATTTCGGCTAGAATATAAACCATTAATAACTGTCACATGCAGGCATCTTTTTTACACAATATTGACTCAGGCAATGGCGCCTTTGGGAGTTGAACAATGCAAGAGAACTACAAAATTCTGGTCGTCGATGATGATATGCGTTTGCGCGCACTGCTCGAACGCTATCTCACCGAGCAGGGCTTTCAGGTGCGCAGTGTCGCCAACGCCGAGCAGATGGATCGTCTGCTAACTCGTGAATCATTCCATTTAATGGTGCTGGATCTGATGTTGCCAGGCGAAGATGGCTTGTCCATTTGCCGCCGTTTGCGCAGCCAGAGCAACCCGATGCCGATCATTATGGTGACGGCAAAAGGCGAAGAAGTGGATCGTATCGTTGGGCTGGAAATCGGCGCTGATGATTACATTCCGAAGCCGTTTAACCCACGTGAACTGCTGGCCCGTATTCGTGCCGTGCTGCGCCGTCAGGCCAATGAATTGCCAGGTGCGCCTTCACAGGAAGAAGCGGTTATCGCCTTCGGTAAGTTCAAACTGAACCTCGGCACGCGTGAAATGTTCCGTGAAGATGAGCCAATGCCGCTGACCAGCGGTGAGTTTGCAGTGCTGAAAGCACTGGTGAGCCATCCGCGCGAACCGTTATCACGCGATAAGCTGATGAACCTGGCGCGTGGCCGTGAATATAGTGCGATGGAACGTTCTATCGACGTGCAGATTTCCCGTCTGCGCCGCATGGTAGAAGAAGATCCGGCGCATCCACGCTACATCCAGACCGTTTGGGGTCTTGGCTACGTCTTCGTTCCGGACGGCAGTAAAGCATGAGGCGATTGCGCTTCTCTCCTCGCAGTTCGTTTGCCCGCACCCTGTTATTGATCGTTACCTTGCTGTTCGTCAGCCTGGTAACGACCTATCTGGTGGTGTTGAATTTCGCCATTCTTCCAAGTTTGCAGCAGTTCAATAAAGTCCTCGCTTACGAAGTGCGTATGTTGATGACCGATCGACTGCAGCTGGAAGATGGCACGCAACTGGAAGTGCCACCTGCCTTCCGGCGTGAAATTTATCGTGAACTGGGTATTTCGTTGTACACCAACGCAGCGGCAGAAGAGAGTGGCCTGCGCTGGGCACAGCATTACGAATTCCTTAGCGAGCAGATGGCGCAACAGCTGGGTGGCCCGACCGATGTCCGTGTCGAGGTTAACAAGAATTCCCCCGTGGTCTGGCTGAAAACCTGGTTGTCGCCAGACATCTGGGTGCGTGTGCCGTTGACTGAAATCCATCAGGGCGATTTCTCGCCACTGTTCCGCTACACCCTGGCGATTATGTTGCTGGCGATTGGTGGAGCCTGGCTGTTTATCCGCATTCAGAACCGACCCCTGGTCGACCTGGAGCATGCAGCGCTTCAGGTCGGTAAAGGCATCATTCCTCCTCCGCTGCGTGAGTATGGCGCATCGGAAGTGCGTTCCGTAACGCGAGCCTTTAACCAGATGGCGGCGGGCGTCAAACAGCTTGCCGATGACCGTACGCTGCTGATGGCGGGTGTCAGTCATGATTTGCGCACCCCCTTAACACGCATTCGTCTTGCCACCGAGATGATGAGTGAACAGGATGGCTATCTGGCCGAGTCGATCAATAAAGATATCGAAGAGTGCAACGCCATCATCGAGCAGTTCATCGACTATCTGCGTACAGGGCAGGAGATGCAGACCGAACGCGCCGATCTCAACAGCGTGTTAGGCGAAGTGGTGGCGGCAGAAAGCGGCTATGAGCGTGAGATTGAAAATGCGGTGATGCCGGAAGAGTTGATGCTTGATATCAACCCGCTGTCGATTAAGCGTGCCGTGGCGAATCTGGTGGTGAATGCCGCGCGTTATGGTAACGGCTGGATCAAAGTCAGCAGCGGTCAGGAACTGAATCGCGCCTGGTTCCAGGTGGAAGATGATGGTCCGGGTATTAAGCCCGATCAGCTTCAGCATCTGTTCCAGCCTTTTGTACGTGGCGATAGCGCACGCAGCACCAGCGGCACCGGCTTAGGGTTGGCGATTGTGCAGCGTATTATCGATGCGCATGAAGGCTCGCTGGAGATCGGTGAGAGCGAGCATGGCGGATTGCGCATTCGCGCGTGGTTGCCGATACCGGAGAATAATGGTACGGCGTTAGTCAGCACGCATCATAGTTAACGCTTCGCTCAGATAAATGTGGAGCGATGACTTTTTCGCCTGCAGGCATCCGCGACTGGCTGCGTAGCCCTCAGCACCACAGTTGAAAAATCACGCCGCTTAAGACTGAGTATCAATGAGCCGCCATTTGGCGGCTCATTCACTTCACAACTGCGGGCCAGCCTGAACCAGCGCTTTGCCGGCATCGTTATCGGTATACTTCTCAAAGTTGGTGACAAAACGCTGCGCCAGACCCTGCGCGGCCTCATGCCACGCGGCTTCATCCGGCCAGCTGCGACGTGGATCCAGAATCGCATCATCGACTTTTTCCAGGGTCGCAGGCATCTGCAGGTTAAATACCGGTAGCGTTTCCATCGCTACGTCGTCCAGCTCACCCGCCAGAATCGCATTGATGATGGCGCGGGTATCTTTCAGTGAAATACGTTTACCGCTGCCATTCCAACCGGTATTCACCAAATACGCTTTTGCACCCGCTGCTTCCATACGCTTCACCAGCACATCGGAATATTGGGTTGGATGCAACGTCAGGAAGGCCGCGCCAAAACAGGCTGAGAAAGTTGGCGTTGGCTGGGTGACACCACGCTCGGTGCCGGCCAGTTTGGCGGTAAAACCCGACAGGAAGTGATACTGGGTTTGTTCCGGTGTCAGGCGTGAAACCGGCGGCAGTACACCAAAAGCATCAGCGGTCAGGAAAATAACGCGTTGCGCATGTCCCGCTTTGGAGACCGGCTGCACGATGTTTTCAATATGCTCAATGGGATAGGAAACGCGCGTGTTTTCAGTTTTGCTGGCATCAGCATAATCAACGCTGCCATCTGCCCGCACCACGACGTTCTCCAGCAGGGCATCACGGCGGATGGCGCGATAGATCTCCGGCTCAGCTTTCTCCGACAGATTGATGGTTTTGGCATAGCAGCCACCTTCGAAGTTAAACACGCCATCATCATCCCAACCGTGTTCGTCATCGCCAATCAGCTGACGATCGGGATCGGTGGACAGCGTGGTTTTGCCAGTGCCAGAAAGGCCGAAGAACACCGCGACGTCACCCGCTTTACCCACGTTCGCCGAGCAGTGCATTGACGCGATGCCTTTCAGCGGCAGCAGGTAGTTCATGATGGCGAACAGGCCTTTCTTCATCTCGCCGCCGTACCAGGTGCCGCCAATCAGCTGCATGCGTTCGGTGAGGTTAAAGGCGACAAAGTTCTCAGAGTGTAACCCCTGAGCCTGCCAGTCCGGGTTGGTGCATTGCGCGGCGTTCATCACCACGAAATCCGGCTTAAAGGAGGCCAGCTCGGCTTCATCAGGGCGGATAAACATGTTTTTGACGAAATGCGCCTGCCAGGCGACTTCCATCACAAAACGTACGCTGAGGCGGGTATCCGGATTCGCACCGCAGAAGGCGTCGATGACAAACAGACGTTTGCCAGAGAGTTGTGCGGTGCAGCGATCTTTCAGCGCCTGCCAGGTTTCCTGCGACAGCGGCTGGTTGTCATTTTTACCGTTGCCGACATCATTCCACCACAAGGTGTCACGCGTGGTGTCATCGCGCACGATGTACTTATCTTTTGGCGAACGTCCGGTAAAGATACCGGTATCCACGGCAATGGCGCCGCTCTGCGTCAGGGTGCCTCGCGCATAACCTTCAAGTTCCGGGCGGGTTTCTTCCTGAAACAGCGTATCAAAGTCAGGGTTGTACACCACTTCTGTGGTGCCGCTAATGCCCAAAGCGGCAAGGTCTTGCGATGTCAGGCCGTGAACGCGCATGTGGCTGCTCCTTAGATCGATGCTTCATAGCATTTTTATGAGGGGGTCTGCGTCCTGTCGTGCATGGCCGGACAGGGCAGATCGCGCGCAGTGTACACGTCTGAGCAGGGCGTAAAAGTGAAGAGAGTTAAAAATGCGAGCTGGAACGTGACAAGCAGTGAATTCTGCCAGTTAAGAAACTAAAGTCAGTGTAAGTTAGTTAAATTACGCGGAAGTTGATGGGTTAATTCCTGACAGAAATGCGGGCGGCGATGCCGCCCGTAGGGGAATTAGTGCAATTGATCGCTGTTATTTGTAGGTGAATTACGAATCGCAGCAATGTCTACGGCATCGTAAACATAATGCGAACCGCAATAGTCGCAGTGCATATCGATCTTGCCATCCTCTGCAAGGATTTCGTCCACTTCTTCAACCGGCAGTGTGTTCAGTACTTCGCCACAGCGCTCGCGTGAACAGGTGCATTTGAAACTGACCGGGGTCGGATCAAACACCGTGGCCTCTTCCTGATGATACAGGCGCCACAGCACATCCGTCGCAGGCAGCTCAATCAGCTCTTCGCTCTTCACAGTTTCGGTCAGGGTCGCCAGATGATTGAAATCATCCTGGCTTGGCTCTTGCGCAGGCAGCACCTGCAGCAGAATACCGGCGGCGCCTTTGTCGCTGGTACGAATAAACAAGCGAGTTGGCAACTGCTCAGAACGCATGAAGTAATCTTCCAGGCAGCCAGCCAGCGTATCGGCTTCCAGACCAACAACACCCTGATAACGCTCACCCTTTTCTGGTGAAATGGTAATCACCAGATAACCGTTACCCACCATCTCTTTTAGGCTGCTGCCCGGCGCGATGACGGCATCTTCCTTCACGCGTGCAACGCCACGCAATTCCTGATTGTTATTGCCGTTGATCACCGCCAGCGTCAGTGGACCATCGCCCTGCAGCTGAACAGTGATGTCGCCATCGAATTTCAGCGTCGCGGTCAACAAGCTGGTTGCAACCAGCAACTCACCCAGCAGGATTTTCACCGGTTCGGCGTAGTCGTGATTTTTGACAATTTCACGCCAGGTTTCGGATACGTTGACCAGCTCGCCGCGCACGGCGACATTTTCGAACAGGTAACGGTGCAGTTGATCTTGAACAGACATAGCGTTTCTCTCGTTGGGGCGACGGTTATTCATCGCCCGACAATTTAAATTTCATCAGATCGCGGCGCTCTTTTTTATCCGGGCGGCGATCGGGGTGCGGCATGGTCAGAGCATTCATTTTGCGTGCCAGCGCCGTTTTTTCACGCTTCTCAATGCTGGCGGCGGTCTCCGCATACATCTCTTGCGCCTCAGTAGCAGGGCGACGTTGATCGCCAATCGCGGTGATCACTACCGTTCGCTCATCGTTGCCCTGACGCAGCGTTAACTCGGCATGCAATTCCACGGTTTTACTCGGCTTGCTACGCTGGCCGTTGTAATGCACTTTACCGCCTTCGATCATTTCGCGAGCCAGCGCGCGCGTTTTATAAAAACGTGCAGCCCACAGCCATTTATCGAGGCGGACACCTTCGCTGGTTTTTTCTTTCATTGCGGCTCCTGCTTTAACGCAGCGTTTCACACAACTGGCGATAGTCTCGCACTGCAGCATGACGCTGGAAAGATTGATCGGGCCGACCGGAATCCGGATTGCTGACGCCTAAACACCAGCGAATGCCCCAGCGTGCCGCCGCATCGAGGATCGCTTCGCTGTCATCAATAAACAGCGTGCGCTCGCTATCGAATGCAGTCTGCTGCTGAACGGCCTGCCAGAGACGTGGATCCTCTTTCGGATACCCAAAGGTATGGGTAGAAAGTAATAAATCAAGGTGGGGAGCCAAACCGGTTTGCTCCAGCTTTACCTCGAGGTTGTACGGATGCGCATTGGTCAGCAAAATGGTGCGTTTACCCGCAGCACGTAGTGCCTGGAGTAGCGGCAACGTATCCTCGCGCATGGCGGCACGGTGACGTTTTTCCCATGTCATGGCGCGGATATCTAAGGCCAGTTCTTGCGACCAGTAATCAAGACAATACCAGTTTAGCGTATGCACCACGGCTTGATACTTTTGCTGAATCAGCTGATGTGCCTCGGCCAGCGTGATATCACGCTCGCGGCTCAGGGTTTCCGGAACGTGTTCCAACCAGAAATGGCGGTCAAAGGCGAGATCGAGCAGCGTGCCATCCATATCCAGCAGCACGGTATCAATCCCGGACCAGTTTAGCGTCATCGTCATACTCTCTCGCCCTAAAAAATAGGGCGACAGGGTAGCACAGAAGGGAAGGGCTCAGAACAGTGAGCGCACGCTCTGCATAGTGCTCAGATTGTGATTGAAGCACTTGTCGTAATACTGCTGAATTTCCACCATGCGCAGGCGATTACGATGCACACGTCGCAGGGCCAGTAGCCCATTGGTGACGCCGCAGAGGATCAGCACCAGCATCAATAATGCGGTACCGAGGTACCGCCATTGCGCCATCGCATCCGGTTCATTGTGCAACGCAATGTGGCGTGTGCCGTTAGCGTCAGTGGTGATGCTGGTAATGATGCCGTTGGCAGCAAACGGCGTGTGCAACAGCATGCCGGACATGCGTTGTAATTCGCGCCATTGCGATGGTGCATCAAGATCAAACAGCGACACGGAAGGCTGTGGCTGATTCACCATCTGACGACCCTCATCACTCACTATCAGGAAGCCACCCGGTGGTGGGCTATTCAGATTTTCTGCTGCACGACGGGTTTCACGCGAGAAGAAGGTCGAGGTCGCGGTATTCACCAGGTTCTCCAGCGCTTCCGCACTGACCGGGCGTAACAGCACGTTCATGCCGTTAAGCTTGCCGGAATCTGCGCGGTGGATCAGTGAATCCCAATCCTTAGCATTGCCCAGATTCACCAGGGCATTTTTCAGCCGGACGCAATCTTGCTGCTGGCTGCACAGATCCTGTGTTTTCAGCACTAAATCAGAGAAATCATCCAGCAGAATCATGCCCGATTTCTGTATCGCGGAGGCGAGCTGTGGATTGAGTTTCGGATCGGTGTTGGTTTCCGGATGCAGCTGACGCGTGGTGGTATCAAGCAGAGCGGCAGCTTTATCGATGATATCCGACTGCGGCTGCGGCAGAGGTGCTGCGTTATTCCAGTAAATGGCTGAGCAATCGAACGGCATATACGCATAGCTGCGATTGCTTTGATAGTTGCCCGGTACGGAACACATGCCGGTTCCGCTCACCTTCAGGTTGTCCCCGATGTGCAGCGGCAGGGCGTTGAGTTTATCCACGCTATTCACTTCAATGCTTTCGGTGCCTTTTACCCATGCGAGGCTGAGCTTGATTGGCATACTGAGCGGAATCCAGGTAAACAGCATCACCAGCACCACCAGCGAACCACATGCCAGCACCAGATTTTTGCGCCAGCGCTGAACCGGGAAATTGCGAACCTCATCGTGCAGGGAGAGGAAACGCCCCTGGCGCACCACTTGCCGATTCAGATAGATGTCGACATCCGTCACCTGGCCCAAATCGTGCGCCACGTAGGGTTGCCAGTGGGCGGGATAAATTAAATCGATAATGCCCAGCGAGATATTGCTCTGCTCCTGATTGGATTCACCAAACAGGCCCCAGCGTTTCGGTGCTCCGCGCAAGCAGTGCACATCGCGCAGCCCTTTTTCACCCGGGAAGCGGTAAAGGAACCACAAGCTAACCGCAATCAGTGCGCAGGCTGACAGGGCAATCCACAGCATCAGGCTTCCGGGCAGCACCAGGCTGAGGAAGAACAGCAGGAAGGCAAAGCAGATAACAATGGCCTCGCGCGTGCCATCCGGCCGCGATAGACGGTACTCTTCCGGCGACTCTTTACGCACTTGCAGCAACTCGACATTTTCGCTCTCCTCTTTACGAATAGAGGCGTTGGTCGACATTGAGCGCACCAGCGGCGGCAAGGCGGGTTGTTCTACGGCATAGTTTACTAACGAGTGACCGTTGAGTGAGATCACCAGCGGCAGCGTTTGAGTGCGGATCAGCTCAACATAATT
>AEWW01028471.1_pt1 | contig 17752 bp, 18 predicted proteins | sample 267848 | NCBI WGS metagenome assembly AEWW01 (sample SAMN00713649, study PRJNA62039) | ant fungus garden metagenome | place: Panama: Gamboa | collected Apr-2009 | depth 0.5 m m | reverse complement strand
GCCGGAACGTCATGCACTTCCATGGTGATCGAGCCAGGAGATTCCAGGAACACGACTTTGGTATTGGGCTGAATCAGGTCGGCGATGCCTGCGCCAATCAGCGGGTCGAACCAGCCGGTGGTGACGCCGAGTTTGGCGAGAATCTTGGTGCAGAAGTCCTGGCTTGGCTCATAGGCGCTGTTGGTCATCAGGACGTGATCGCCATGTTCGACGAACGCCAGAATGGAGTTCGCCACGGCGGCCGCACCACAAGGGAACAGGGCACAGCCGGCACCGCCTTCCAGCTCGCACATGGCTTCCTGCAAAGAGAAGTGAGTCAGCGTGCCGCGACGGCCGTAAAAGAGTTCACCCTTTGCGCGATTGCGGGTGGCGTGCTTTTTGGCTTCCACCGTTTCGAAAACCAGGGATGACGCGCGCTGAACGACGCTGTTCACCGAGCCAAGGGTATATTTTTTACTGCGGCCAGCGTTCACCAGCACGGTATCAAGTTGCTTATCGGACATGTTCGCCTTACCTGTTTTTATACGTCTGGACGTCTAAACTAACATGCTTGCGCGGTGAAATACGACTGGTGCAGAGATTAAGCAGAGATTAAGCAGAAAATTTTGCCAGAATGCGGCAAAGCACCTTTTTTACTGCGTGAGCGCAATGAAACTTAGCGATGATTGCGTCAATATGTAAATAGTAATGAGAACGACTATCAATTCGACGGCTTTTTGATATCATTACGCTCAGATTTTGTGATTTAGATCCTGGAGAAACAGAGTGGGTAATAATTTGATGCAGGCGGATCTCTCCGTTTGGGGTATGTATCATCATGCCGACATCGTGGTTAAAGTGGTTATGATCGGCCTGATTCTGGCATCGGTTGTCACCTGGGCAATCTTCTTCAGTAAAAGTACCGAACTGCTGTCGCAAAAGCGCCGCCTCAAGCGTGAGCAGCAGCTGCTGGGCGAAGCCCGCTCCCTGAATCAGGCCAGCGACATCGCCGCCGCCTTCCCGGCCAAAAGCCTCAGCGTTCAGTTGCTGAACGAAGCGCAGAACGAACTGGAACTCTCCGCAGGTGCCGAAGATAACGAAGGCATTAAAGAGCGTACCGGTTTCCGCCTGGAGCGTCGCGTTGCGGCGGCTGGCCGTCACATGGGCCGTGGTAACGGCTACCTGGCGACCATCGGCGCAATCTCCCCGTTCGTCGGCCTGTTTGGCACCGTTGGGGCATCATGAACAGCTTCATCGGCATTGCCCAGACGCAGACCACTAACCTCGCCGTTGTTGCACCGGGTATCGCAGAAGCGCTGCTCGCAACTGCCATCGGCCTGTTTGCTGCGATCCCTGCCGTGGTTATCTACAACATTTTTTGCCCGCATGATTGGCAGCCACAAAGCGCTGCTCGGTGATGTGGCCGCCCAGGTTCTGCTGCTGCAAAGCCGTGACCTTGACCTGAATGCCAGCGGCACGCCGCCGGTGCGTACCACCCAGAAATTACGGGTAGGGTGACAGCCAATGGCAATGCGTCTGAACGAAAATCTGGACGACAACGGCGAAATGCATGAAATCAACGTGACGCCGTTTATCGACGTCATGCTGGTGCTGCTGATTATCTTTATGGTGGCCGCACCGCTGGCAACCGTCGATGTGAAGGTCAATCTGCCAGCCTCTTCCAGCCAGCCGCAGCCGCGTCCGGACAAACCGGTGTATCTGTCGGTGAAAGCGGATAACAGCATGTTCCTCGGCAATGACCCGATTACCGACGAGACCATGGTGAATGCGATCAACGCCCTCACCGAAGGCAAGAAAGACACCACCATCTTCTTCCGCGCGGACAAAACCGTGAACTACGAGACGATGATGAAAGTGATGGATACCCTGCATCAGGCGGGCTATCTGAAAATCGGCCTGGTGGGTGAAGAGCACGCCGCGGCGAAATAACCGCGCTGAAACCGTGAAGAACCGGCCAATGGCCGGTTTTTTTATGCCTGCTTTTCAACGGGCACGGAGGCATTGTGACTAAAGTGAAATCGATAACTTACTGATATATCCTGATTATTTTCCTTCTGTCACTGGCGTGCCCTGCAAACCTCTCTACGCTTATTCAGGAACATTTAAAAACATCACCTGCACAGCATGAGGAACCACTATGGCCCTCCCGACTCTATTTCACACAGCTTCTCCTGTCCGTGACCTGATCTCTCTGTCTGCAATTCGTCGCCGTGCCGATCGCCTGATGCTGGCGCTGGTGTGGGGTCCTCTGGGCCATCAGCCTGGCGCTTGGCGTGCTGATGGCCCAGGCCGTTGTCGCCCTGATAAGCGCGACCCTGCTCGCGGGGCTGGCAACGTTTGCCTGTCTGTTAATGCCGGGCAGGCTGGCCACACGACTGCTGTTTGCTTTTATCCTGATGGGCTTCTCCGCGCTGCTGATTCAGCTGGGAGAAGGTGAAACGGAATATCACTTTTCGGTGTTTGTGCTGCTCTCGGCGCTGCTGGCCTGGCGCGACTGGAAACCGGTGGTGATGGGCGCGGCGGTGATTGCCGTCCATCATCTGCTGTTTAACTATTTGCAGGAGTACGAACTGTTCGGCGTGGTGGTGTTTGCGATGGGGGCCGGGCTGGACATGGTGCTGATGCATGCGGTCTTTGTTGTTGCCCAGGCTATCATCCTGGTGTTGATGGCGCTGCGGATGGAGCAGGATGCACGCTCGGCCAGCGAAGTGGCCAAGCTTGCTTCGGTCATCAACCGCGAGCCTGGTATCCTGACGCTGACCCAGGACACCTCCCCCGGCCACTCCTCGTTTGCCCGTACCTTCAGCCTGACGCTTGGCACCATGCGCAGCACGCTTGAGCAGGTGACCCACGGCGTCACGCAGCTTCTGGAGGACGCGCAAACCTTATTACAACGCAATACCGCGCTGTCGGAGCGCACGGATAACCAGGCGCAGTCGTTAGCCGTTGCAGCGAGCGCCATGGAGCAGCTGTTGGGCGCGGCGGCGCAAACCAGTGAGAAAGCGAGCGAGGCGCGCGGGCTGGCGCTGAAGGCCAGCGGCGTGGCGCAGCAGGGCGGGGAGAACATTCGGGCGGCAATGGCGTCGATGGTCCATATTCGCGACGAATCATTGCGGATTAACGGCATTCTCGAACTGATTGACGGTATCGCGTTTCAGACCAATATTCTGTCGCTGAATGCCTCGGTGGAAGCGGCGAGAGCCGGTGAGCACGGCAAAGGTTTCGCCGTGGTGGCCGCCGAGGTCAGAACGCTGGCATTGTGTTGTGAAAGCGCGGCGAAGGACATTCGCCAGCTGATTGCCGCCTCGGTGGAGAGCACCCAGCAGGGCGCCGATCAGGTGGAGCAGGCCGGGAAAACTATGCAGGTGATGATTGGCAGTATTGAGAGCCTGCACAGCCTGGTGGAGGCGCTGTCGCTGATGAGTGAACAGCAGCGGGCCAGTATTCTGCAAATCAACGGCAGCATTTCGAGCATTGATGCGAGCGTGCAGGAAAACGTGCGGCACGTGGCGCAGACCATGCAGGTGGCGCAGCAGCAGCAGCGTCAAACGGGGGAGCTGAAGACCGCCATTTCGGTCTTCAGGCTGGTGTGATCAGATTTTCTTAGCGACTGGCGCCGCGGGCGTTTCCTGTGGTGCCACGATATTAACGCTGGCGGTGCGGCAGTTGCCATCTGACAGCTTCCTGGAAAGGCGCAGCGTGGCGGTTTCGCGCGCCAGAATGTGCTGATAGCTGGCTTCAATATGCGCGAGGATCTTCTCTTTCAGCTGCGGATTACGCTGGATGATTTCCGCCAGCGCCGCGCCGTAAATCTCTTCTTTGACCTGAAAGGCGTAAATCTCACGGCGATACTGCCACTTCATGCGCACCAGCGCCGCAGGTATTGAGACGAGAGCGCGGGCTATCTCCGCAATGACCGCTATTTTTTTCGTTTTTAGCGCCTGAAGATTATGCTGCAGAACGATCGCATCGCTTTTTTTGTCGTCTAAAGTCAAATAAACGTTATTATTCTCACCCTCTTTCATTTTTTATTCAGCCTGAAAGTCGTAAAAAAGCGCAGTGGATTTTTCACGCGTAATCAAATTAAGCCAAATTTCGTTACCGTCTTCGTTAATTTTATTGGTGCACTCGGTAATAATTTGACTTAATTCCTGCGCGTCGATTTCCCCTTCGGTTTGTAAATCGTTGAGGACGCGGGCGAAGGCTTCAATTTTAAGCACGCGAAACAGTCTGTCGGTAATATGGCGGTCGCGCTCCTCCAGCAGCATATTGCGCGACTGACCGTTGCGGCCTGTTGCGGCTAATATATCATCGGAAAAGTTTTCGAGGGTTATCTTGCCCTGAGTTAAATCAGCATCATTTTCTGCTGTCCCGTTATTTTCTTCTGTATTTGAGATATGGAAACGTGCCGGGAGCAGCGACTCGGGTATCATGCCTGATGTCCTTTTAGTTTCAACAGGATAAGGGCGATAAAGGTGTGAGGTTCGTTGACAATATCATGGTGTAAATTTAAAATCAAAAAAAATGGAGCCAACCATGAACAGTATTATCTATTTCGTGATCGCATTGCTGGTGCTCACGGTTGTTATTCTTTTAATCATCTCTGGTCTGTTTAAAAATGAAGTGGTGGAAGACGCGCCCGCGCCTGCCCCGGTAAAATTGCTGAGCAAGGAAGAAGGGGAAGACCATTTTTCTGTGCTGATGAATGCGATAACACCGGTGTGGTACTGGCGGGTCAATCATGAATATATTGATTTTCTTCATGCCACAATTAAACGGATGAGCATCACTGAATTAAATGCCACCGACGGGTTATTTGAGGCCCAGCGGCGCTGCAGCGATCTCAATTCGGCGGTATACAAGTATTATGACAATATAAAAAAGCGCTGCCTGAACGGTGAAAAAGTGCCCCACGGAGACCTCGACGTGCTCAATCTTCAGCAGTGCTTTCGTGAATTTAGCCTGAATGCCTACCCGTCGCTGGTGGCGCTGGTGTGGCCGGAGTTTCAGCGCCCACAGGTAGATCCGCAGGCGGTTTGAGATTGTTGCCGGGCGGTACTGCGTTTGCCCGGCCTACAAGGATTCGTAGGCCCGGTAAGCCTGCGCCACCGGGCGTTTGGGTTACTTATTCGAAGAAGCCTGCCATAAATTCAGCTGCCCGTCGGCGACGTGCTGGTCAATCTGCGCCAGCTCCTGCGGGGTGAAGGTCAGGTTGTTCAGCGCCTGCACATTCTCTTCCAGCTGCTCCGGGCGGCTGGCGCCAATCAGTACCGACGTCACACGGTTATCCTTCAGCAGCCAGCTCAGCGCCATCTGCGCCATGCTCTGCCCGCGCGACTGCGCCATTTCCTGCAGCAGTCGAAGGCTTTGCAGATTGCTTTCGCTGAGCATATTTTCCGTCAGCCCGCGCGCTTTTTTCCCTTCGGTCTGCATTCTGGAACCGTCCGGGATACCGTTCAGGTATTTCCCCGTCAGCAGCCCCTGGGCCAGCGGCGTGAAGGCGATACAGCCGACGCCGCTCTCTTCCAGCGTGTGGAGCAGCCCGGTTTTATCGACCCAGCGATTCAGCAAGTTGTAGGACGGCTGGTGGATCAGCAGCGGGATTTTCCACTCACGCAGCAGAGCCACCATTTGTTGAGTACGCTCGGTCGAATAAGACGAAATGCCCACGTACAGCGCTTTTCCGCTCTGCACGGCCTGAGCCAGCGCCGCGGCGGTCTCCTCCATCGGCGTTTTTTCATCAACGCGATGGGAATAGAAGATATCGACATAGTCGAGGCCCATGCGCTTCAGGCTCTGATCGAGGCTTGCCAGCAGATACTTGCGTGAGCCGCCGGAGCCGTACGGGCCAGGCCACATGTCGTAACCCGCTTTCGTCGAAATGATCAGCTCATCACGGTAAGCCGCAAAATCCTCCCGCAGCAGGCGGCCAAAGTTTTCCTCCGCGCTGCCAGGCGGTGGGCCATAGTTATTGGCGAGATCGAAATGGGTGATGCCGAGATCAAAGGCTTTACGCAGCAGCATACGCTGGGAGTCGAGAGACTGAACGTGACCAAAACTGTGCCACAACCCCAGCGACAGGGCGGGCAGCTGCAGCCCGCTGTTGCCGCAATAGCGGTACTGCATCTGTTCATAACGGTCGGAACGGGCAAACCAGGACATATAAGCTCCTTCTGGTCTATATTTTGAAACGACGTTTCTATATTAGCGCCTGAAAATGTTCCGGTAAGTTTGGGCGATCACACTGCTGGCGATTAAAAAGGAAAAGCGCAATGACCCGACTGACGGCGAAAGACTTTCCGCAGGAGCTGCTCGATTACTACGACTATTACGCGCACGGCAAAATTACCAAGCGTGAATTTCTGCACCTGGCAGGCAAATATGCGGTGGGCGGCGTTACGGCGCTGGCGCTGTTTAACCTGCTCAAGCCCAACTATGCGCTGGCGGAGCAGGTGGAATTCACCGACCCGGCCATCAAACCGGAATACATCGAATACCCTTCCCCGAACGGGCATGGCAAGGTGCGCGGCTATCAAGTAACGCCCACTGGCGGCAGCGGTAAGTTCCCTGCGGTGGTCGTTGTCCACGAAAATCGTGGCCTTAATCCCTATATTGAAGACGTGGCACGCCGCGTAGCCAAGGCCGGGTTTATTGCGCTGGCACCGGATGGGCTGAGTTCGTTGGGCGGTTATCCGGGGAACGACGACGAAGGGCGCGCCCTCCAGCAGCAGGTAGATCCGACGAAGCTGATGAACGATTTTTTCGCCGCCGTTGAGTTTATGCAGCACCATCCACAGGCAACGGGCAAAGTCGGGATCACCGGTTTCTGCTATGGCGGAGGCGTGTGTAATGCGGCGGCGGTGGCTTATCCTGAACTGGCCTGCGCGGTGCCGTTTTACGGTCGGCAGCCGCCCGCAGCCGACGTCCCCAAAATTAAAGCGCCGTTGCTTTTGCATTACGCCGGGCTGGACAAGGGCATCAACGAAGGCTGGCCCGCTTATGAACAGGCGCTGAAGGCAAATCATAAGGTTTATGAAGGCTATGTGTATCCGGGCGTAAACCACGGTTTTCATAATGACTCTACGCCGCGTTATGACCAGGCCGCAGCAGAGCTGGCGTGGAAACGCACCCTTGAGTGGTTTAACCGCTACCTGAAGTGAAAGTTTCACAAAAAAATAATCACAAAAAGGTTAGGAATTCTCCGGGCGCTGCCGATAACGAGGTAACTGTGATGCTTGTCACAATAACCTTGCAACGGCCAGGAGAATTTATGGGTTTGCTTCGTAATTTTACTATCCGGATGGTCATGCTGATCATCCTCGGCATCTTTGGTTTGCTGTGGTCTGGCGTCGGCCTCTACAGCGCCCACTCTTTGTCGAAAGTCTCTCAGGGCAATGAGGTGGACAGGGACCTGGTGAAGCAGATGACGCTGCTGAGCCAGGGCAACGATCAGTACTTTCGTTTTGTCACCCGCCTGAGTCGGGCGATGGAGAGCAAAGCGGCGGGCGGCACGGCGGATTTTGCTCCGGCACAGCAGGCGCTGGACAACATGCGTGCCAGGCTTGAGGCGTTGAAAGCGATGTCGCCAGGGCCTATGGATGCGCAGGTTTCTGCCGACACGCTTGCCAGCTGGCAGGCGCTGCTGGATAACGGTGTCACGCGTCAGATGCAGCTGGCGGCTCAGGGTTCACTCGATGATTATCGTCAGCAAGCCAGCAGCGTCACGCCTGCGCTCAGCCGCGCTTTCGGCGCGAGTACCGAGAAATTTAACGCTCAGGCAAATATCGCCCTCGATAAGACTCGCGTGGTGGTCGATCATCTGACGTCCGTTACCCGCACGCTTATCATCGCTGCGGTTGTCATCGGCCTGTTATTACTCATCTTTTCCGACCGCTACCTGGTGACGATGCTGGTGAAACCCCTTGAGCGCGTGCGCCACCATTTCCGCCTGATGGCACAGGGCGATCTCAGCCAGCCGATGTCACCGTTTGGCCGCAACTGTGTGGGGCAGCTGGTGCCGCTGCTGAACAGCATGCAGGAGAGCCTGCGAGACGCGGTCAGCTCAATTCGTCACGGCAGTGAAAACATCTGGCGCGGCGCGACGGAAATCTCCTCCGGCAATAACGACCTCTCTTCACGCACGGAAGAACAGGCGTCCGCGCTGGAAGAAACGGCGGCGAGCATGGAGCAGCTGACCGCTACCGTCAGGCTGAATGCCGATAACGCGCAGCAGGCAAGCCAGCTGGCAGACGTTGCCTCGCAAACCGCAGGCAAAGGCGGGACGCTGGTGGGCTCCGTGGTGGAAACCATGTCCGGCATTGCCGACAGCTCGAAGAAAATTGCCGAAATCACCACCGTTATCAACAGCATCGCTTTCCAGACCAACATTCTGGCGCTGAACGCGGCGGTGGAAGCGGCCCGCGCGGGCGAGCAGGGGCGAGGGTTTGCGGTAGTGGCCGGGGAGGTGAGAAACCTGGCGAGCCGCAGCGCGGGGGCGGCAAAAGAGATTGAAGGATTGATTGCGGATTCCGTCACCCGCATCGACAGCGGCGTGCGGCTGGCTCATGACACCGGTAACACGATGGACGCCATTCTGCGAGCGGTGCAGGAAGTGACGACCCTCATGAAGCAAATTGCCAGCGCTTCTGCGGAGCAGAGCAAAGGGATATCGCAGGTTGGCATCGCCATCACCCAGATGGACAGCGTCACCCAGCAAAACGCCTCGCTGGTGGAGCAGGTTTCCGCCGCCGCTTCCGCTCTGGAGCAGCAGACCCAGGCGCTCCAGCGCTCGGTGCAGCAGTTCCGCTTATCCGCAGAGGACGCCGTCGCTGAACCCGCAGAGCCTCCCTCGCGAAAAACCCCTCTCTTCCCCAGAATGGGTAGCTTTCTAAAAATCGCTGGATAATGCTTAAAATATCGCTATATAATTTTTTATATAGCGATTTGAGGGCAAGCGATGGACAACCATTTTGGTAAAGGTCTGATAGCCGGGCTGAATGCGGCGCAGGCCGAGGCGGCGGCAAACGTCGGGCAGTTTTGCGCCGATTACAAACGGGGATTTGTGCTGGGGTTCAGCCACCGAATGTTTGAACAGACCGGCGACAGGCAGCTCAGCGCCTGGGAAGCGGGCGTGCTGACGCGCCGCTACGGCCTCGATAAAGATATGGTGATGGATTTTTTCCGCGAAAATAATTCAGAGGCGGCGGTTCGCTACTTCATGGCGGGCTACCGCGTCGAACGCTGAGTCTTCGTTTGACAGCGAAATCAGCGTCTGACCAATCGCCGCGCCGTTTTTACCGGTGTGCTTAATCTGATACATCGAAATATCGGCCCGCAAAAGTGCCGCGCTGAAATCGTCTCCGGTCTGCACCTCATTGATGCCAATCGACGCCCCGACGCTTGCCGTACCGCTCGCCAGTTCAAACGGCGTCAGCGCCGCACGCAGGCAGTTGTGGGCGGTGCTCCACACCAGCAAACTGTTGAGTGAGAACGGCAGCAGCAGCACAAACTCATCGCCGCCCAGTCGCCCGACGACCGATTCCGGCGGGCAGGCCTCGCGCAGGCGCTGGCTCAGCTGCATCAGTAGTTCGTCTCCGCAGCGGTGGCCAAACCGGTCGTTCACCGCTTTAAAATCATCTAAGTCGATAAAGGCCACGCACATGGCCTCGTCCTGCTGCATGCGGGAGAAGTGTTTCAGCAGAGAATGGCGGTTGGCAAGACCGGTCAGCGGATCGTGGTTTGCCAGCTGAGAAAGCTGCTCTTCGTACTGCTTCTCTTTGGTCATATCGATATGGGTGCCGGTGACCTTCAGCGGCCTGCCGTCGGCGTCCCACTCGCTCACACGCCCGCGGTCTAAAACCCAGGTGACGGTGCCGTTGCTGTGCAGCATTCGGTGCAGCGCTTCGTAATAGGGGGCTTTACCTTCCAGATGACTGTAAAACGCGTCCAATACCCGCTCTTTATCGTCCGGATGAAGATGCTCCCGCCACACTTCAAATTTTGCACTTAAGGCTTTCGGCTGATAGCCAAGCATTGCGCCCCAGCGGCGGTTATAAATAATCAGTTTTCCGCTCGGAATATCCAGCTGCCATAAGCACAGCCCCGTACCGTCCAGCGCAGCGCTGAGTTTGCTTTTTGCATCACGGGCGATGCGCAGCAGGCGAGCGTTATGCTTTTTCAGATTCTGGATCTGTAACTTAAGTGCAATTTCAGACATTTGCGGACCAAATGCGAACAGGAAACATATTCATACTAATAATGAATAAAAGTGTAAACAGAATGAGCGAAAAAAGTGACCGGACGATGACGCCCGGTCTGCTGGCAGGGGTTATTTCTGGCGCTTATCTTCGGTATTCGTCTCGAAATCGCTCGCCGAATGGCGTTCGTGGAGCTGTTCTTCCAGCGGGCCCTGCGCGCGGTTAACGATGCGCCCGCGTTTCACCGCCGGACGGTTGCCCACATCCTGCGCCCAGCGCAGTACGTTTTTATAGATTCCGGCATCAAGGAATTCCGCAGCGTTATACACCCCGCCGAGCACCACGTTGCCGTACCACGGCCAGATGGCCATATCGGCAATCGTATATTCCTCGCCCGCCACATAGCGGTTTTTCGCCAGCTGCTTGTCCAGCACGTCGAGCTGGCGTTTGGCTTCCATCGTGAAGCGATCAATTGCGTACTCAATTTTCACCGGCGCATAGTTATAGAAGTGGCCGAAGCCGCCGCCGAGGAACGGGGCAGAGCCCTGTAGCCAGAACAGCCAGTTCAGCGCTTCGGTGCGCTCCGCCAGGTCTTTTGGCAGGAAGTGACCGAATTTCTCTGCCAGGTAGAGCAGGATCGAGCCGGACTCGAACACGCGCAGCGGCGGGTTCACCGAATGATCGCTCAGGGCCGGAATTTTCGAGTTCGGGTTCACGTCGACAAAACCGCTGGAGAACTGATCGCCTTCGCCAATGCGGATCATCCAGGCGTCGTACTCGGCTCCTGTTACGCCGAGCGCCAGAAGTTCCTCCAGCATGATCGTCACTTTCTGGCCGTTTGGCGTGCCCAGTGAATAGAGCTGTAAAGGGTGCGTCCCGACCGGCAGCACTTTCTCATGCGTTGGGCCTGACACCGGACGGTTGATATTGGCGAACGCGCCGCCGTTATTTTGCTTCCACTCCCAGACTTTCGGAGGCTGATAATTGTTGTCAGACATAAAACCACCTTGTTGGTTGAGGTAATGACCGAGTGTAGCAGGTGACGGTGACGAGCTTTAACATTCAGCGGCGTGATGCGGCTAACGGCTTATTTTAAAAACATCTTATATAGATCGTTTCGGATATAAGCTTAAACAAAAATCGCATTTCAAATCGTGTAGGGAAAGGCTCCACACTGCACGGCGAACTGCACCATAAAGCAGACAAAAAATAATGATGGCAAGGAGTTAATAAGCATGCGCAAGTTGGTTTTCTCTGCCGCGATGATGTCGCTGGCCTTAGGTCTCGCCGGATGCGACGACGCAAAAAATAAAGACACCGTAAACGCCCCCGCAGCCAGCCAGAACGCCGCCCCGAAAGAGGGTGGTTCGCTGATTATCGGCATCACCTCCGGCGACCCGTTGGCGGTGAACCCGATTTACGCCAGCGACCGCACGACGCTTACCCTCATGCAGGCGCTGTACGCCCCGCTTTACAGCTACAACGACGGCAAAATTGAGTGGGGCCTGGCCGAAAGCCTGACGCCATCCGCCGATAACCTGAGCTACGTCCTGAAGCTCAAGCCAAACCTGAAGTGGCAGGACGGCCAGCCGCTGACCGCCGACGACGTCGTCTTCACCTTCGACAAGCTGCTGGATGAAAAGCAGCACAGCTTCTTCCGCAGCATGTTTATGTTTGGCGGCAAGCCGGTTGCGGTGAGCAAAGTCGACGATCTGACGGTGAAATTTACTCTTCCTCAGGTGAGCGCCGCGTTTGTTGGCACGCTGGTGCAGATTTACCCGATCCCGCAGCACGTGTTTGCCAACGAAGCGGACCTGGAAAAGAGCAGTAAAAACGACTCTCCGGTGGGCTCCGGGCCGTTCAAATTTAAAGAATATCGCGCAGGCCAGTACTACGCGCTGACCCGCTTTGACGACTACTGGAACGGTAAAGCGAAGCTCGATTCCGTGACCTACCGCTTCGCCAAAGACAGCAACTCCGCCAACCTTGCGCTGCAAAACGGTGAAATCAACCTGAAGATGGTCGACCCGCAGGACGTCTCACGCCTGAAAAATACCGGCAAATTCGACTTCGTGACCTACCCGGAAGGGCGTCTGGCGTATATGACCTTCAACCAGAACGTGCCGGTGATGCAGAGCAAAGCGCTGCGTCAGGCGATCGCCTATGCCATCAACAAGGACGACCTGGTCACCACCGCGTTTACCTCGCAGGATTACGCCAAACCCGCCACCTCGTTCCTGACGCCGGACACGCTGTACCACTCGGACGACGTGGACCAGTACAAATTCGACCTGCAAAAAGCGAAAGATTTGCTGAAGGAGTCAGGGGCACCAGCGGATCTGAAGCTGCGTCTGGCCTACGTCAACACCAACAAAACCCAGGAGAGCATGAGTCTCTACATTCAGCAGCAGCTGAAAGCGTTGGGGATCAACGTGGAGCTGATGCCGCTCGATGCCAACGCCATGTCGAGCCGCAGCCTCGACATGAAGAACACCGCATGGGAGCTGAACCTCGGCGGCTATATCATGGGTGCCGAGCCGGACGGCTACAAATCGCTGTTTATGAGCAACGAAGCCTATAACTATGCGCATTACAAAAATCCGCAGTTTGACGCCCTGTGGGATCAAGGCGCGATTGAGACCGACGCCGCCAAACGAGGTGAGATCTACAAGCAGATTCAGCAGACCGTAGCGACCGACATGACCTATTACCCTATCGCTTACACCAACGCGACGGTCGCGGTCGATAAACGCTTTGGCGGCACCGCAGAAGCCGAACCGAAGCCAGTTTATATGTTCCAGGATTTGTCGAAGATCTATCAAAAATAATCAGTGATATCTGAATGCTGACTCTGTGCCGGGCGGCACGTTGTTTGCCCGGCCTACCAATCCCGTAGGCCCGGTAAGCGTAGCGCCACCGGGCACTTTCTCAGCGGCCAGTTTTGTGAAGGGAATGTCGTGAACTCAATGCTGACGCGTCGGCTGCTGCAACTGCTGCCGATGCTTTTCTTTATTTCGCTGGTGGCGTTTCTGCTGGTGAAGCTCGCGCCCGGCGACCCGGTGCAGGCGTACGTCACGCCGCGTATGGCGCCGGAGGATATTGAGCGTATCCGCCACAGCCTCGGACTGACTAAGCCGCTGGTGACGCAATACTTCCTGTGGCTGAAAAACGTGTTTCAGGGCGACCTCGGCTATTCGCTGATTTACCACCGTCCGGTGCTGGAGATGATTGCCGAGCGCATTCCCGCCACGCTCGGGCTGATGGGCGCGTCGTTGATTCTGGCGATTATCCTCGCGGTACCGCTTGGCCTGCTGGCAGGCGCGTTCAGGCACCGCTGGCTCGATCACTTCCTCAATCTGTTCGCCTATATCGGCATCTCCGTGCCTATTTTCTGGTTTGGCATTCTGCTCATCACCGTGTTTGCGGTGCAGCTCAACTGGCTGCCGAGCATGGGGATGAGAACGATTGGTATGGAAGATAGCTGGGCCGACGTGGTACGCCACGGCATTTTGCCCTGCATTGCGCTCACCTTTTACAACCTTTCCAACTACGTGCGTTATGTACGCTCTAACACCATCAGCCAGTTGTCGGCGGACTATGTACAGACGCAGCTGGCCTACGGCGCGACGTACCGTTCGATCCTGTTCCGTCACGTGCTGAAGAACGTGCTGCTGCCGGTGATCACCCTGTTTGGCCTGTCGTTTGGCGAGCTGATCGTGGGAGCCTACGTGACCGAAAGCGTTTTCTCCTGGCCAGGCATGGGCCTGCTCGGCATTCAGGCGATCACCTCGCTGGATTACCCGCTGATCATGGCGATCATCCTGCTGTCGTCGCTGATGCTGATCCTCGGCAACCTGCTGGCGGATCTGCTCTATCGCTTCGCCGATCCCCGCATCCGGACTTTGAGGTAGCAGACGATGAGCAGAAGAGGACAAAACGTTCGTCACCAGCTGAAGCGCAACCGTCCGGCGCAGTTTTCCCTGCTGGTGCTTTTTATCTTTATTCTCGCGGCGCTGGCGGCAGGGCTCAGCCCTTACGATCCGGACCAGATGTCGCTGGGCGCTCGCATGCTGCCACCCGATGCCGCTCACTGGTTTGGCACTGATGAATATGGCCGCGACTACTTCACCCGGGCGCTCTACGGCGGGCAGATCTCGCTGATGGTCGGCTTCCTCGTGATGATCTTCTCCACCCTGATTGGCACCGTGGTTGGCACCCTCAGCGGCTATTTTGGCGGCTGGATCGACAACCTGATGATGCGCGCCGTCGAAATCCTGATGGCGATCCCGGCGTTCTTCCTGCTGCTGGTGCTCAACGCCTATCTCAAGCCGGGCGTAGAGAGCATCATCCTGATTATCAGCCTGCTGACGTGGATGAACATGTCGCGCCTGATCCGCGCCGAAACGCTGACGGTGAAGGAGCGCGAATACGTGCTTTATGCCCGCGCATCCGGCGAGCACCCGCTGCGGATTATCGTCCGCCATATCATCCCCGGCGTGCTGCCGACGATTATCGTTGCCGCCACGCTGAATATCGCCTCCGCCATTCTGATGGAGTCGACCCTGAGCTTCCTTGGACTGGGCGTACAGCAGCCCGCCGCCTCCTGGGGCAGCATGCTCAACAATGCGCAGGGCTATATTGGGGAAGCCTCGTGGCTGGCGATGTTCCCCGGCATCCTGATCCTGCTGACGGTGTTCAGCTTTAACGTGCTGGGCGATGTGTTCCGCACCGCCTTCGAGCCGGGAGCCAACCGCGATGCATAACTTACTGGAACTCGAAAACTTAACCACGTCGTTCTTCACCCGCGACGGCGAAGTGCATTCGGTGCGTGGCGTGAGCTTCGCGCTGAAGCCTGGCGAACTAGTTGGTATCGTCGGGGAGTCGGGATGCGGGAAGAGCGTCACCTGCAAATCGGTGATCCAGCTGCTCGGTAATACCGGCAAAATCACCGGCGGGCACGTGCGCTTTCGTGGCGAAGATCTGGCGCGGAAAACGCCGGAGCAGATGCGACGCATTCGCGGCAACGACATCGCGATGATCTTCCAGGATCCGATGACGGCGCTGAACCCGGTGCTGACCATTGGCCGCCAGATGACGGAAATTCTGTGTCGTAATAAAGGGCTGTCGAAGCGTGAGGCGAAATCCAGAGCCGTTGAAATGCTGAGCCGCGTGGGCATTGCTGATGCAGAGCACCGCTTCGACCAGTATCCACACGAGTTCAGCGGCGGGATGCGCCAGCGCGTGATGATCGCCATCGCACTTTCCTGCGATCCGTCGCTGCTGATAGCCGATGAGCCCACCACCGCGCTGGACGTGACCATCCAGGCGCAGATCCTGCGCCTGCTGAAATCGCTCCAGCAGGAGACCGGCACGGCAATTTTACTTATCACCCACGATCTCGGCGTGGTAGCGCAGGTGTGCAGCCGCGTGGTGGTGATGTACGGCGGCCAGGTGATGGAGGAGGGGAGCGTGGAAGATATCTTCTGGCAGCCGCTGCATCCGTACACTCGTGGGCTGCTTGCATCTTTACCGCGCGCCGATGAACCTGAGCATCGCCTTTCGCCGATTGAAGGTTCTCCGCCAGGTTTGCTCAACCCGCCTCCCGGCTGCCCGTTTGCCGAGCGCTGCCCGCAGAAGATGGCGCAGTGCGACAAGCAGCCGCCGTTTTACACCAACGCTAACGGTCACCGCACCGCGTGCTGGCTGTGGCAGGACAAGGAGAGCCCCGTATGAGCGATCCGTTAATTCGCGTGCGCGATCTGCGTAAGCACTATGAGTCGGGCGGCGGCTGGCTGAGAAAAGGGCTGAAGGTGAAGGCCGTTGACGGCGTGAGCTTCGATATCCTGCCGGGCGAAACCTTTGGCCTGGTGGGCGAATCAGGCTGCGGCAAATCGACGCTCGGGCGCGCCGTTCTGCGCCTTTTTGATATCACCTCCGGCGAGATTGCCTTTGCCGGACAGGAGATTGCGCAGGCGAGCGAGAAAACCCTCAAGCCTTTGCGCCGCCGGATGCAGGCCATTTTTCAGGATCCTTACTCCTCGCTGAACCCTGGTATGACCGTGCAGCAGCTGGTGTCTGAGCCGATGCAGATCCACGGCTATGACAAGCAAACCCAGCGCGAGCGGGCGGAAGAGCTGCTGTACAAGGTGGGCCTTAAGCAGGAGCATTTGCAGCGCTTCCCGCACGAGTTCAGCGGCGGCCAGCGCCAGCGTATCAGCATTGCGCGGGCGCTGTCGGTGAAGCCGGAGTTTGTGTTGTGCGACGAGCCACTCTCGGCGCTGGATGTGTCGGTGCAGGCGCAGGTGGTCAATATCCTTCAGGATTTGCAGCAGGAACTGGGGCTGACGTACCTGTTTATCGCCCATGACTTGTCGATGGTGCGCCACATTTCCAGCCGTATCGGCGTGATGTATCTCGGCAAGCTGGTGGAAGTCGCGGAGGCGAATACGCTGTATCAGCATCCGGCGCACCCTTACACGCGGGCGCTGCTGGCTTCCGTGCCGCAGCCCGACCCGCGCGTGCGCCATCTTGAAAGCGGTGGGTTGAAGGGAGAGATCCCGAGCCCGACGGCGGAACTCAGCGGCTGCCGCTTCTGTAGCCGCTGCCCGCAGGTGATGCCGGTTTGTCGCCAGCAGGAGCCGCCGCTGCAGGAGATTGCCCCGCGCCATTTTGCAGCCTGCTGGCTGTTTAAGGTTTGAGTGTTTCTGGCGAAATCTGCCCGGTGGCGGCTTACGCCTTACCGGGCCTACGGTATGGTTTTTTGTAGGCCGGACAAGCGTCAGCGCCATCCGGCTTCTAAAGCGCTTTCCGGACGTCACGCAGTTCATGCACTAAATCGATAAAGGCCTTCAGCCCCGGCGGCACGTGACGCCTGCCGGGGTAGTAGAGCCTCAGGCCGCCAAACGGCTGGCTCCACTCGTCCATCACGCTCACCAGCCGCCCGGCGGCGATATCCTCATCCACAAACCAGTTGGACATAAACGCGATGCCGATGCCACTGAGCGCGGCGCGGTGAATGGCGCGCATCTCGTTGAGCACAATCCGTGGCGGCACGTTGACGCTGAATTTCTGCTGATGGCGCTCCAGCTCCCAGTGATAAATCCCGCCGTGAGACATGCGCATGCCGACGCTCTGATGCTTCAGTAGATCATCCGGCGACTGCGGCGTGCCATGCTCGGCGAAATATTCCGGCGTGGCGACAACCCGCATGCGAATGTCCGGCGTGAGCGGCACGGCAATCATGTCCTGCGGCACGGATTCCGCCAGGCGGATCCCCGCGTCATAGCCTTTCGCCACAATATCAACCAGCCGGGATTCGCTGGTGATGTCCAGCCGCATTTGCGGATAGCGCTTCAGGAAGGTGTCAATCAGCGGCTGATACAATATCGACACGCTCTCCTGCGGGGCGTTAATGCGCAACGTGCCGGTCGGTGTTTCGGGTTGGGCAGTGATTTCTTCCGATGCACGCTGAATTTCCGCCACCGCAGGCGCGATGCGCTCGACGTAGCGCTCGCCCGCTGGCGTCAGCGCCACGCTGCGGGTGGAGCGGTTGAACA
>AEWW01041240.1_pt1 | contig 18611 bp, 16 predicted proteins | sample 267848 | NCBI WGS metagenome assembly AEWW01 (sample SAMN00713649, study PRJNA62039) | ant fungus garden metagenome | place: Panama: Gamboa | collected Apr-2009 | depth 0.5 m m | reverse complement strand
AAACTATTCAACAAATAGATACATTGTAAATTTGGGTTAAAACTAATTTAGTACCACTCTAAATTTGAGTTTAATTTAGAGAGTCAGACCAAAAGGCCTTTCTCATCAGCTGATAACTGGAGTATGGGAATATTCCTGGCGACCCGCAAAGCGGCAGCGTAAATTTTGTGTACTGTTTCTCATTTAAGAACTAACAATGAAAAAACATGTGATCGATGTTTCATTTACAAAAAAATAATGAAATTTTTTGAGATTCTTGTGGCGCTAACCAGGAAGGAATTCACAAGATGCCCACTGGACACCTTGTGAAAATAATGAGTTAGGTGATTATTTGAAGGGTAATTTGATATCACGGAACATCGCTTCGATATCTTCATTTGAACGCAATGCGACCGCTGCATCCACGACATCACGGGTCAAATGCGGCGCGAAACGTTGAATAAAATCATACATATAGCTTCGAAGGAACGTACTGCGCCTAAAGCCAATTTTGGTTGTGCTATTGGTAAAAATTTCTGATGCTTCGATTCGCACCAGATCCGGATCGGATACCGGGTCCACCGCCATACTGGCAATGACTCCCACGCCTAAGCCCAGACGCACATACGTTTTGATCACATCAGCGTCGGTGGCGGTAAAGACGATACGTGGTGTTAATCCTGCACGATTGAACGCAGTATCCAGCTCTGAGCGGCCAGTAAAGCCAAAGGTATAGGTCACGAGCGGGAAATCGGCCAACTCTTCAATCGTCACATTAGATTTGCCTGCCAGCGGGTGGTCTGGCGTAACGACAATCGCGCGGTTCCAGTGATAGCACGGCAACATAATCAGGTCGTCGTACAGATGCAGCGCTTCGGTCGCAATCGCAAAGTCAGCATTGCCCTTCGACACGGCTTCAGCAATTTGCGTTGGCGATCCCTGATGCATATGCAGTGATACGCGTGGGTAACGTTCGATGAAGCCTTTAATCACGCCAGGCAAGGCATAACGCGCCTGAGTATGTGTGGTCGCCACATAAAGCGAACCTTTGTCGGGCCAGGTATGTTCACCCGCGACAGATTTAATCGCATCCACCTTCGATAACACTTCACGTGCAATCCGGATGATCTCTTCACCCGCAGGCGTTACCTGAGTGAGATGTTTCCCGCTACGCGCAAAAATCTGCACGCCAAGTTCATCTTCCAGCATACGCACTTGCTTACTGATACCCGGTTGCGAGGTATAAAGACCTTCGGCGGTAGAGGAGACGTTGAGGTTGTGATTAACCACTTCAACGATGTAACGCAACTGCTGCAATTTCATAGTTATATCTTCCCGGTAGCGACAGAGGGGCATTCCCTGCAGGCGTGTTTCCGCCTTGATTAAGGGTTGAGGAGGGAAAGCGTGTCAGCGAAACGAAAAAAGCTATAACCACTATATCAGTTAAAGAAAGAATGTAGAACGATTAGCTATAAGGATGATGAAAAGGCCAGCAGATGCTGGCCTTGAGGGGAATTACTTCTTCGCTTCCTGCCACTTACCGTCAATGTAGAACATCGACCAGCCTGTCGCTTTACCCTCTTTTTCCGAGGAAACGTACTGCTGCTTGGTTTTGCGGCTAAAACGAACCAATGTTTTGTTGCCTTCCGGATCGGCAGCAGGCGCTTCCGCCAGATATTTCAGCTTCTCAGGCAGGCGATCGGCAAAGCGTTGCAGCTCTTCCACCAGCGGCGCACGCGTTTCGCGCGATTTAGGGAAGGTGTTGGCTGCAAGGAAGACACCCGCCGCACCATCACGCAGTACGAAGTAGGCATCCGATTTTTCACATGCCAGTTCTGGCAGTGGAACCGGATCCTCTTTCGGTGGCGCAACGTCGCCATTTCGCAGGATCTTACGCGTATTTTTACACTCGTCGTTGGTACAAGCCATGTACTTACCAAAACGCCCCATTTTCAGGTGCATTTCAGAACCACACTTCTCGCACTCCACGACAGGACCGTCATAGCCCTTGATACGGAATTCACCCTGCTCGATTTCATAACCATCACATTCCGGGTTATTACCGCAGACATGTAATTTGCGCTGATTGTCGATCAGGTAGCTGTCCATCGCAGTGCCACATTTCTGACAACGACGACGAGCGCGCAACGCATTGGTTTCAGCATCATCGCCTTCCAAAATGTTGAGCACTTCGTTTTCCGGAATCAGATTGATGGTCTGTTTGCAGCGTTCTTTTGGCGGCAACGCATAACCCGAGCAGCCGAGGAATACGCCGGTACTCGCGGTACGGATACCCATTTGGCGGCTACAGGTCGGGCAGTCGATCGAGGTCAGCACCATCTGGTTCGGCTGCATGCCGCCCTCTTCTGGCTCTTTCTCGGCCTGACCTAACTGCTGGCTGAAATCGCTGAAGAAGGAATCCAGCACCGCTTTCCACTGCGCTTCATTATTGGCGACCTGGTCAAGGCTGTCTTCCATGCGCGCGGTGAAGTCATAGTTCATCAACTCACGGAAATTCTGTTCCAGGCGATCGGTGACGATTTCACCCATCTTCTCAGCATAGAAGCGGCGGTTTTCTACCCGCACGTAACCGCGATCCTGAATGGTGGAAATAATTGAGGCATAGGTCGATGGACGGCCAATACCCCGTTTTTCCAACTCACGGACTAAGGAAGCTTCGCTGAAGCGGGCTGGCGGCTTGGTGAAGTGCTGGCTTGGCATCAGCTCCTTCAGGTCAAGCATGTCGCCGACATTGACCGGTGGCAGCGTCAAATCTTCATCGTTTTTACGCAGGGCTGGCATCACTTTTGTCCAGCCATCGAAACGCAAAGTGCGGCCTTTCGCTTTCAGTTTAAAGTCTGCTGCACCCACCGTCAGGGTCGTGGAGTCATACTGCGCCGGCACCATCTGGCAGGCCACAAACTGACGCCAGATCAGCTGGTACAGTTTCTGAGCATCAGCTTCCATATCTTTCAGCTGTTCTGCCTGGATGTTGACATCCGAAGGTCGAATCGCTTCGTGAGCTTCCTGCGAGTTCTCTTTACTGGCGTAAGTGATTGGCGATTCTGGCAGATACTTCTTACCAAAACTCTTCTCCACAAAGCCGCGTGCCATCGCCACCGCATCCTGACTCAGGTTGGTGGAGTCAGTACGCATATAGGTGATGTGACCTGCTTCGTAGAGACGCTGCGCCATCATCATGGTTTTCTTCACGCCAAAACCGAGACGAGTACTCGCCGCTTGCTGCAGCGTCGAAGTAATAAAAGGCGCAGAGGGTTTGCTGCTGGTCGGTTTGTCTTCACGATCCAGCACTTCGTAACGCGCTTTCTCCAGCACGGATACCGCAGCATGAGTTTGCTCGCGATTAACCGGACGGAACGCTTTATCGCCCTGATGCGTGACTTGCATCGCCAGCGCGTCGCCTTTCGGCGTAGAGAAATCCGCATCGATTTCCCAATACTCTTCCGGCACGAACGCTTTGATTTCGTGCTCGCGCTCAACCACCAGTCGCACAGCCACCGACTGAACACGACCCGCCGACAAGCCACGGGCAATTTTCTTCCACAGCAGCGGGGAAACCATGTAACCCACCACGCGGTCCATAAAGCGACGCGCCTGCTGCGCATTAACACGTTCAATATTCAGTTCGCCCGGTTTTTCAAACGCCTGACGAATCGCATTTTTGGTGATTTCGTTGAACACCACGCGGCTAAACCGCTTGTCATCGCCACCGATCACTTCCCGCAGGTGCCAGGCAATGGCCTCCCCTTCGCGGTCAAGGTCCGTTGCGAGGTAGATGTGGTCAGCATCGGCGGCAAGGCTTTTCAGTTCGGCTACGACTTTTTCTTTTCCCGGCAGAATCTGATAGTCCGCTTCCCAGCCATGCCAGGGATCGACCCCCATGCGGCTGACCAATGCGGCCTTCTCATCCTTCTTAACCTTTTTTCCTGTTTTCGCCTTTTCCCCGTCGGTAGTTTTACGGGCAGTTGAACCGCTGGTCGGCAAATCACGGATATGACCGACGCTGGATTTCACCACGTAGTCATTACCGAGGTATTTATTGATTGTTTTGGCCTTTGCCGGGGACTCAACGATTACGAGTGCTTTACCCATATGTACCTTTACCTAATTGAAACGTCCTGATAAACGGGAGAGGATTCGGTGCCCCAAAACCCAACGGGTTCAATATTGCTGCCAGCTTTTCACATTTCAAGGCAGCGGGGATAATCTCAGGTCAGATTGCATCGACTTATGCAACTTTATGATTAGAAGCGGGTTTTCCATCTGACAGCACCACACATCCGGGTGTGATCTCCCTGAAAGCTGAATCGCCCACACTCTACCTGATAAAATCCGTTACGCAACTTAATTAGCATTCTGATTAATTTTGCGCCAGTTTTGCTGACGGACGTTGATTTGATGAACAGCGCAACTCGCTAGTAATATAGAAGGAGAACGATTGCTGTCAAAAAAGAGGTGAACAATGTCAGTAGAAACGGAATCCATTTCACGCCAGGCGTTACTGGAAATAGCCAATCAAATGATCAAGCAGCACGACGATTATTTAGCCGGGATGGAAGCCAATGACGTGATTCAGCAGGGCGAGATATTGGTGTTTCGTGGGCCTTATTTCTTAGATGAAGAAGGCCTGCCGAGCGCGAAAACCACCGCTGTGTTTAACGTGTTTAAATCCCTTGCCGTTGAGCTCTCCTCACGCTATCACCTGGCATAAAAAAGCCCGGCATTTGCCGGGCTTGCTCACAACAGTGGCTTATCACCACGCTGCCATATTTTCAGAATTAACCGCTCGGCCGCCAGACTGGCGCTGTTGGTGAAGCGATCCATCATTTTCTTCTTCCGCGCATAGTGCACGCCCAGCACATTGAACCGGTCCATCTGCTTGATAATCAGCGCATCGCTGGTGCCGATCTCATCAATCAGCCCCAAATCCAGCGCCTGGCGTCCATACCAGTGTTCCCCGGTGGCCACTTTTTCCAAATCCAGTGTCGGACGCATCTGCTGGACAAACTCTTTGAACAGCAGATGGGTTTCGTTGAGATCTTCCTGGAATTTTTCACGTCCCTCATCGGTGTTCTCACCAAACAAGGTCAGCGTGCGCTTATATTGACCCGCCGTGTGCAGTTCAACGTCGATATCATTGCGTTTCAGCAGACGGTTGAAGTTGGGGATCTGCGCGACCACACCAATTGATCCAATGATTGAGAATGGCGCCGCGACGATGCGATCCGCGACACAAGCCATCATATAACCCCCGCTCGCCGCCACTTTATCGACGACGGCAGTTAACTGCAGGCCCGCATCACGCAGACGCTGCAGCTGAGAAGCGGCCAGGCCATAACCGTGCACCACGCCACCCGGGCTTTCCAGACGCAGCAAGACTTCATCACCCGGCACAGCCACCGCCAGCACCGCGGAGATCTCCTCACGCAAAGAACTGACTTCGCCCGCATCCATACTGCCTTTAAACTCCAGCACATAGAGTGTCGGTTTAGCGGCTTCGCTCACACCAGCTTTAGCATTGCGCTTCTCGGTTTTGGCTTTTTGCTTCTCTTCTTTTTTATGCTGCTTCAGCCACACTTTTTGCGCCTGTGGCTTCATCTTCGCCAACTGCAGGTCTTCCTTCATTTCACGATAATCATCGTCGAGATGAGTCAAGCGAAGTTGACCACCGCTGTGGCGTTTACGCATCGCGGCATTGAGCACAATCAGAACAATAGCTGCGAACGCCACCACCACGGTGACGGCCTTGGCCAGAAATAATCCATAACTGGAGAGTAAATCCATTCTGCCGCCTTATTAAACAGTGAATTACAAACAATGGCTGAGTTTACCCGCTTTAACGACTTTCGTCGCCTGAAATGCCCGCAGGCGGCACAGAATGCGAGGCGCGGTGATTGCACCTGGCGCCAAATTGAGGCATAAAGCCCAAAACCCTCTGACTTGCCAAAGGACATCGCTGTGCATTATCAACCGAAAAGCGAACTGCTGGAAAATCGCATTATCCTCGTCACCGGCGCTTCAGACGGCATTGGTCGCGAAGCGGCGCTGACCTATGCGCGCTATGGCGCACGCGTCATTTTGATGGGCCGCAACGCCGAAACGCTGCAGCAGACTGAACACGCCATCAATCAGCTGAATAAGCAGCCCGCATCCCATTTGCTGCTGGACTTGTCGCATGCCACGCCAGAAAGCTGCGCTGAGGTGGCCGATCAGATCGCCTCCCTGGTGCCACGGCTCGATGGTGTACTGCACAATGCTGGGATTCTGGGTGAGATCGTCCCACTGGCGGAACTCGATCCAGCCGTCTGGCGCCAGGTGATGCAGATCAATCTTGACGCCACCTTCTATTTAACTCAGGCCTTGCTGCCGCTGCTGCTGAAATCAGATGCCGGTTCACTGGTGTTTACCACGTCGAGCGTGGGCCGTACCGGCCGTGCAGGCTGGGGGGCCTATGCGGTGTCGAAATTCGCCACCGAAGGCATGATGCAGGTACTGGCGGATGAGTATAAAAATCGTCATCTGCGGGTAAATTGCATCAATCCTGGTGGCACTCGCACTAAAATGCGCGCCAGTGCTTTCCCGGAAGAAAATGCCAGTTTACTGAAAACGCCTGCTGATTTGATGCCGCTTTACCTTTATTTGATGGGTGATGACAGCCGTCGCAAAACCGGGATCAGTTTTGATGCCCAGCCGGGACGTAAACCGGGGCCAGCCAGCGCATGAGTGATCGTCATCAGCAACGACAGCAGCGTTTAAAAGAACAGGTTGATGCGCGGATTGCTGCCGCGACAGAAGCGCGCGGTATTTTGATGGTGTTCACCGGCAACGGCAAAGGCAAAACCACCGCCGCCTTTGGTACGGCTTTACGCGCTTGCGGGCACGGTAAAAACGTTGCCGCTGTGCAGTTTATTAAAGGTGAATGGCCAAATGGTGAGCGCAATTTGCTGGAACAGCATGGCGTGGAATTTCAGGTGATGGCCACCGGCTTTACCTGGGATACCCAAAATCGGGAGACCGATACTGCCGCCTGCCAACAGGTTTGGCAGCAGGCAAAACGTATGCTTGCCGATGAGCATGTGGATTTAGTGATCCTCGATGAAATCACCTACATGGTTAGTATGGATTATCTGGATCTGGATGAACTGGTGCGCGTGCTGGGACAACGTCCGGTTCAACAAAGTGTGATTATCACCGGTCGAGGTTGCCATCGAACCTTGCTCGAGATGGCGGATACCGTGACCGAGATGCGCCCGGTTAAGCATGCATTTGATGCAGGCATTCAGGCTCAGCAGGGAATAGATTGGTAAAACAGTGACGCCGCTGCATGCGGCGTCACGGGCATATCAGGAACCGCGCTTGTTGGTTCCACTGGTCCGCGTACTGCTGTTGCGGCTGCTACTGCTGCCGCCGCGACGTGGGCTGCCGCTTACATTACTATGACGTTTTACCGCGCGACGAATCTGATTGGCTTTAGTACGACGACGGTCTTTTTCAACCGCGACTTTCGTCACCGTCTCTTCCGGCATATCCACCAGCGTACGCAGGTAGTTAACCGCCGGTAATTCCATCTCCATCCAGCCACCGCGAGGTAACCCTTTTGGCAACTGAATATCGCCATAACGGACGCGCATCAGGCGGCTAACCTGCACACCTACGGCTTCCCACAAACGGCGGACTTCACGGTTACGTCCTTCGGTCAGGGTGACGTTATACCACTGGTTGATGCCTTCACCGCCAGCAAACTTAATGGTTTTGAACGATGCCGGGCCATCTTCTAACTGCACACCTTTACTGAGCTGACGAATTTTATCGTCATCCACTTCGCCGAATACACGCACCGCATATTCACGCTCAACTTCACGGCTTGGGTGCATCAGACGGTTCGCCAGTTCACCATCGGTGGTGAACAACATCAGACCACAGGTGTTAACGTCCAGACGACCCACAGCGATCCAGCGTGAACCGCGCAGACGCGGCAGACGGTCGAATACCGTTGGACGCCCTTCAGGATCGTTACGGGTACAGAGTTCGCCTTCTGGTTTGTAATACGCCAGCACGCGGCAGACTTCAGTGGCGGATTCAGCAATCGAAACCAGATGGCCATCAATACGAATTTTCAGGGATTTATCATTTTCAATGCGATCGCCCAGCGTCGCCAGTTTGCCATCGACGCTGACGCGTCCGGCTGAAATCATCGTTTCGATTTCGCGGCGTGAACCGTGACCAGCACGCGCTAATACTTTTTGTAGTTTCTCACTCATGGAGATGCCTCGTTGTCGCCTTCCCAGGCGTCGTGGTAAGAAGAGGTACGATACGGGGATTACCAGTTCCCATATCAGAATCTGTTACCGCTGAGCATAGCGCATGCCATCTCAGGCGGCCCGCGATTTTACACTAACGCAAGTTTCGTTAACACCTTTTCCTTTGCTGCCGATAATAAAGGCCAAAGGCTGCGTCACCCGTTTAGTGCCATATGCCTAAACATTTACGCTGCTGATAGATACACCAACCACACTTCTCTTCTTTATGCGCCAAGTGACTGAATTTTTATCATTTACTCTTGGCTCTATATGCCTGGTTGTTACCCCCACTTTAGACCCGTGATACATTAGCGCTTTTCAAGACTGGTCTGCTAGCATTGCGCACCACGCTTAAGGATAATCCCAAACATAAAATCTAAACCCAAACTGCAAAACAGGATAAAAAACTAATTAACCGGGATAAATAAGGCTCATTAGTCCAGTAATTTTAAATTACCAGTTAATTGGCACTGCAGGTTGGATTAAGTCTGTATTTTCGCATTATTTGATTCAGATTAAATTTGATGAATTGTTCTGATAAAAAAATTGTGTAAAATTTAAGCCTGAAACAGAGTGTGCCGTATTTATAAAAGCGTAACCTTTACTATTTACACTCGTTTCTCTAACAAGCCATTAACGAAATCACTGTGGCATTGTTGATAATATAAACCGGCGCACGCAGGAATTGACGCGTTTATTCATTCACGGAATGAATTTAATTTGCATGTCGAAAGTCTTCACCAGGGATTTTCCTGACATGCTTAAAAGAAGATGACTATCATGAAAACCTCTCTGCTTTGGCCTGCCCTCGCGGCGCTGGCACTGAGCGGCTGTTCCGTGGGCCATACTGAGTATAGTCGAGCGGCGCTTGAACACGTGGATATGAGCGTGACAGGCATCCCGACGGTACTGGGTCTGGGTATCCTCGGTACAACCATCCCTTTAACACCAGAGTACAGCCTGACAGCTGCGCACGTCGCCACCACTGCCGTACAGCGTGTGAAGGCTTATCATCCTTATTGCGACGTCGCCATTATCTATCATAAGAATAGCCCGGAAACGCTGGCAAAATTCCGCACCAGCAAAGTCGGTGAACCCATTAAGATGTACGGCTACAGCTTTATTTCAGCCATGCCAGTGGAATCAAGTGGTGTTAATTTAGCGCGCACCGCTATTACCAATAAATGGAATAAAAAACCGTGCATGGCAATGGCATCAAATGCTGGCGTTGTACAGGGAATGTCGGGGGGCGCGGTATATAATGCTGACCAGACAATTGGCGGAGTGATTGTGGGCTACAGCCATGAAATTTCCAATGTGCGCAGCAAACAAGTCATTCTGAAAGATGTTTCGCTGTATATTCCGTACGGTGATTTTAAACATTGGCTGGAAAAGAATATTGGCCAGACGACGTTAACGCCGCCTGACCACGCGTGATTAGAGGAACGGGCGCGTGTCGCCGACCCCTTCACGAACCACAACCGGTACATCGCTGGTGAGATCGATCACCGTCGTCGGCTGCTGCCCTAACGTGCCGCCATCAATGATCAGATCCACCAGCTTACCGATGCTGTGCTGAATCTCTTCCGGATCCGATTCCGTGAAGTCATTACCGGGCAACATCAGCGAAGTAGACATCATCGGCTCATTCAATCTCTCCAGTAACGCCAGCGCCACCGGATTGGAAGGTACGCGCAAACCAATAGTTTTACGCTTGTCATTCATCAAACGACGCGGCACCTCTTTGGTCGCTTTGAGAATGAAGGTATAACTGCCCGGCGTATTATTTTTTAGAATACGAAATGCAGTATTGTCCACCTGCGAATACGTCGAAAGCTCAGACAGATCGCGACACATCAACGTAAAATTGTGGTTGCCATCTAACTGCCGGATACGGCAGATACGCTCCATGGCGTTCTTCTCTTCCAGTCTGCAGCCTAGCGCGTAACCCGAATCGGTGGGATAGACAATCACGCCACCTTTATTGAGATAATCGACTGCCTGATTGACCAGACGCGGTTGCGGATTATCTGGATGAATGTGAAAAAATTGACTCATAAAAACCTCATGTCACCTGTCTGCAAGAGTTACGGCGGGCGCTAGCTCAGGAAAACGCTCCCAAATGGGTTCAACGCCGCCTGGCAACCATAATTTGCGCCCCAGTTCTATCCATGGACAGGGTTGGTGAAAATCTGATCCCTGCGATCCCGCCAGCTTATTGTCGCGCGCATAAGTCGCGAGCTGCGTGCGCTCGTTGGGTGCCTGCTGACACTGCGCCACTTCCATTGCATCACCACCGACCTCGGCGAAATGGGCAATCAGTCGCTTAAGCCACTTTGCAGACAATCCATAGCGACCCGGATGTGCGAGTACCGCAACGCCGCCAGAATGATGAATGGCATCAATAGCTTGTTTAATTGTACACCATTGCGGCGGCACATAGCCGGTTTTCCCACGGGCAAGATAGTTCTTGAACACTTGCGCCATGTTATCGGCTTTACCCATCTCGACCAGATAACGGGCGAAATGACCGCGGGTGATGACACCGCCCTGCGCCAGGCGTTGCGCCCCAGCCAACGCATCAGGAATGCGGGCACGTTCGAGACGCTCTGCAATCAGCTGAGCCCGTTCAACGCGGCATTGATGCTGTTGCTCAATAAACGAGGTCAGTGCCGGATGCTGGCAATCCACATTTAAACCTACGATATGAATTTCGTGGTTTTCCCACAATGTAGAGGCCTCTAATCCGGCCAGAATACGAATCGGTAGATTCTGTTGCTGCACAGCGGATTGCGCTTCTGCCACGCCAGCAACGGTGTCGTGATCGGTAATCGCCAGTACCCCTACTTTCATTTCGACGGCACGTTGCACCAACTCGGTAGGGGTCAGCAAACCGTCAGACGCCTGGGTATGGCTGTGTAAATCGTAAAGGGGAAAACGGGCAATATCCGACAAGGTAACTCCAGCAGCAACTTAACTCGGCTGGCATGATAACGATTTTGACCCTGACTGAAAAAGGGTATTGACTTTTTTCATCTGAACCAGTTAACTAGTACACAAGTTCACACGTAACGGGTATCTCATCATGGCTAATTTTGGTACGCATGCAAAAGGTTGGTGGCGCGATAATCCTTTAAACGGGCGACGTCGTCGTGCACAACATGCGTAACCATTGTGCAGATACCTGAGCCCGCCACCGAGCGGGCTTTTTTTTGAGCGAAATTCAGAGATGACAATAATGGCTAATGCGAAACCTACATTGAAGTTGATTACCGGTACCGCGCCCTACCGCGAAGATCCGGCCGCAGTGTTCCATCAAATTTGCGGCGCACGTCCGGCAACTCTGCTGCTTGAATCTGCCGACATCGACAGCAAAAAGAATCTGAAAAGCTTACTGATTGTGGATAGCGCCCTGCGCATCAGCGCACTGAGCAACGTGGTGACATTACAGGCGCTGTCAGAAAACGGTCGCACCATTCTGCCACTGCTGGATGAAGCACTGCCGCAGGATGTCAGCATTGAAGCGCGTCCGGATGGTCGCGTGCTGCATTTCCCTCAGCCTCAGGGCCTGCACGATGAAGATTCACGTTTGAAAGCATTGTCTGTTTTCGACGCGCTGCGCCTGATTCCGCAGTTGGTGAACAGCCCGGCGGAAGAGCGTGAGGCGATGTTCCTCGGCGGCCTGTTTGCTTATGACCTGGTGGCCGGATTCGAAGATTTACCTGAACTGCGTAACGAGCAAAGCTGCCCGGATTACTGCTTCTACCTGGCTGAAACCCTGCTGGTGATTGATCACCAGACGCGAAGCGCTCGTCTGCAGGCGAGCTTGTTCAGCCCGTCCACCAGCGAATTCCAGCGCTTGCAGAGCCGTGTTGAGCAGCTGCGTGGTCAAATGACGCAGCCTGCCCCGGCTTTGCCGGTTCAGCGCGTTGAGCAAATGGCGTTGAGCACCAACCAGAGCGATGAAGAGTATTGCAATGTGGTGCGTGAAATGCAGGAAGCGATTCGCATCGGCGAAATCTTCCAAGTGGTGCCATCACGCCGCTTCTCGCTGCCGTGCCCTTCTCCGCTGGCCGCTTATGACACGCTGAAGCACAGCAATCCAAGTCCGTACATGTTCTTTATGCAGGATCAGGACTTTGCCCTGTTTGGCGCATCACCTGAAAGCTCACTCAAATATGACGCCACTTCTCGTCAGATTGAGATCTACCCGATTGCCGGTACGCGTCCACGCGGACGTCATGCCGATGGCTCACTGGACCGCGATCTCGACAGCCGTATCGAACTGGAAATGCGCACCGACCACAAAGAGCTGGCGGAACACCTGATGCTGGTGGATCTGGCGCGTAACGATCTGGCTCGCATCTGCGTGCCTGGCAGCCGCTATGTCGCGGACCTGACCAAGGTTGACCGTTACTCTTTCGTGATGCACCTCGTTTCTCGCGTAGTCGGCACGCTGCGTGACGATCTCGACGTCCTGCACGCCTATCGCGCCTGTATGAACATGGGCACCTTAAGCGGCGCGCCAAAAGTGCGTGCCATGCAGTTGATTGCTGAGAAAGAAGGCACCCGTCGCGGCAGCTACGGCGGAGCGGTCGGCTATTTCACTGCACACGGCGATCTGGATACCTGCATCGTGATTCGTTCCGCATGGGTGGAAGATGGCGTTGCCACCGTCCAAGCCGGTGCCGGTGTGGTACTGGATTCCCAGCCTCAGGCTGAAGCGGATGAAAGCCGCAATAAAGCACGCGCGGTATTACGTGCCATCGCCACAGCCCATCATTCCAAGGAGATTTTCTGATGGCCGATATCCTGTTGCTCGATAACATCGACTCCTTTACCTACAACCTCGTTGATCAGCTGCGCACCTTTGGTCACAACGTGGTGATTTACCGCAATAACGTGCCGGCTGAAGTGCTGATTGAACGACTGCAGCAGATGGAAAATCCGGTGCTGATGCTCTCGCCAGGCCCCGGCGCACCGAAAGATGCCGGCTGCATGCCTGCGTTACTGCAAGCACTGCGTGGTCGTTTGCCGATTATCGGTATCTGCCTCGGCCATCAGGCGATTGTTGAAGCCTATGGTGGTCACGTAGGCCAGGCCGGCGAGATTCTGCACGGCAAAGCTTCTTCGATTAATCATGATGGTGAAGCGATGTTTACCGGCCTGAGCAATCCCCTGCCGGTGGCCCGTTATCACTCGCTGGTGGGCAGCAACACGCCAGCCGAATTGACCGTTAACGCCAGCTACAACGGCATGGTGATGGCTGTTCGTCACGATGCTGACCGAGTGTGTGGCTTCCAGTTCCACCCCGAATCGATTCTCACCACCCAGGGTGCACGTTTGTTAGAGCAAACGCTGGCCTGGGCGCTGGCGAAATAATAGGGAGATTATGATGCAAACTATTCTGGAAAAACTTTACCAGGCACAAACCCTGAGCCAGGCGGAAAGCCATCGGCTGTTTAGCGCCATTATTAAAGGTCAGCTCGAGCCGACCCAACTAGCCGCCGCGCTGATTGCGATGAAAGTCCGTGGCGAGCGCCCGGAAGAGATCGCGGGTGCCGCTACGGCACTGCTGGAAGATGCGAAACCGTTCCCGCGTCCGGATTACACTTTCGCCGATATCGTCGGTACCGGCGGTGACGGAAGTAACAGCATTAACATCTCCACCGCCAGCGCCTTTGTCGCCGCAACCTGTGGGCTGAAAGTGGCCAAGCACGGCAATCGTAGCGTGTCGAGCAAATCCGGCTCGTCCGATCTGCTGGCGGCTTTTGGTATCGATCTGGATATGCCCGCTGAAAAAGCGCGTAAGGCACTGGACGATCTTAACGTCTGCTTCCTGTTCGCGCCGCAATATCACAGCGGATTCCGTCACGCGATGCCAGTGCGTCAACAGTTAAAAACCCGCACCTTGTTTAACGTGCTGGGCCCCTTGATCAACCCGGCGCGACCACCGCTGGCGGTCATCGGCGTGTACAGTCCGGAACTGGTGCTGCCGATTGCCCAAACCCTGAAGGTGCTCGGCTATCAGCGTGCGGCAGTGGTGCATGGCGGCGGTATGGATGAAGTGGCGCTGCACAGTGCGACTCAGGTCGCTGAGCTACGTGACGGTGAAATCACCAGTTATCAGCTGACGCCTGAAGACTTCGGTTTTGGCTTCCATGATAAAGAAGCCCTGGCGGGCGGCACGCCGGAAGAAAACCGTGACATTTTGGCGCGTTTGCTCCAGGGTAAAGGCCAGCCGGCCCATGAGCAGGCCGTTGCGGTGAACGTCGCAATGTTGCTGAAAGTATTCGGAAATGAAGATTTGCGCGACAACGCTCAGCGCGCCATCACCGCAATTCGCAGTGGTCAGGCTTACGAGCGCGTTGTTGCTCTGGCAGCGAGAGGATGAGATGAGTATCAAGGGCACCGTTTTAGAGAAAATTGTTCAGGATAAAGCCGTCTGGGTTGAAGCACGCAAGGCACAGCAGCCGCTGGCGACCTTCCAGAACAGCTTGCAGCCTGCAGGACGCCACTTTTACGATGCGCTGCGTGGCACGCGCACCGTGTTCATCCTGGAATGCAAAAAAGCCTCCCCGTCGAAGGGTTTGATTCGCGAAGATTTTGATCCTGCGACCATCGCCGGCGTTTATCGTCATCACGCCTCGGCCGTTTCCGTCTTAACTGACGAGAAGTATTTCCAGGGTGATTTTGAGTTTCTGCCGATCGTTAGCGCCGCGATTACTCAACCGGTACTGTGCAAAGACTTTATTATCGATCCTTACCAAATCTACCTGGCGCGCCACTATCAGGCCGACGCCATTTTGCTGATGCTGTCGGTGCTGGATGATGAGCAATATCGTCAGCTCGCCGCGGTGGCGCATAGCCTGAAAATGGGCGTACTGACTGAAGTCAGCAATGAAGAAGAGCTGGAGCGTGCGATTGCGCTGGAAGCGAAAGTCGTGGGCATCAACAACCGCGACTTGCGCGATCTGTCCATCGATTTGAATCGCACCCGCCAACTGGCACCACGTTTAAGCCACGGTGTCACGGTCATCAGCGAATCGGGCATCCATAACTATGCGCAGGTGCGTGAGCTGAGCCACTTCGCCAACGGCTTCCTGATTGGCTCCGCACTGATGGAAGAAGCCGATCTCAATGCTGGCGTGCGTCGCGTATTGCTCGGTGACAACAAAGTCTGCGGCCTGACCCGGCCTGACGATGCACGCATTGCACACGAAGCGGGCGCGATTTATGGCGGTGTGATTTTCGCAGAAGGTTCACCGCGTAAAGTCAGCGCCGAACAAGCTCAAAATGTGATAGCGGCTGCACCACTGAAGTATGTCGGCGTATTCCGCAATAATTCTGTAAGTGACATTGTCACATATGCCAGTTCACTTAACCTTTCCGCTGTGCAACTGCATGGTGATGAAGATCAGGCGTTCGTCGCAGAACTGCGCAGCGCCCTGCCAGAAGAGGTGAAAATTTGGAAGGCGCTGAGCATCAGCGGCAGTCTTCCAGCCCGCGATTGGCCGCATGTGGATCGTTACGTGTTTGATAATGGCCAGGGCGGCAGCGGACAGCGATTCGACTGGTCACTGCTGCAGGGTGAAGATCTCAGCAACGTGCTGCTGGCCGGCGGATTAAGCGCAGACAACTGCGTGGAGGCTGCACAACTGGGCTGCGCCGGGCTGGACTTTAACTCTGGCGTTGAATCCGCACCCGGCATCAAAGATGCCAGTAAAGTCGCGGCGGTATTCCGCACGCTGCGCGCCTATTAATTTCGCTCGCCCGCCGATGCGCGGGCCGCATAAGGAAGATGAGAGATGACGACGTTATTGAATCCCTACTTTGGCGAGTTTGGCGGTCAATATGTACCGCAGATTCTGATGCCCGCTCTGCGCCAGTTGGAAAGCGCCTTTGTCGAAGCGCAGCGCGATCCAGAATTTCAGGCTGAATTTACCGATCTGTTGAAAAACTATGCTGGCCGTCCCACCGCATTAACGCTTTGCAGCAATCTGACAAAAGGCACAAAAACCCGCCTGTATCTGAAGCGTGAAGATTTGCTGCACGGCGGTGCACATAAAACCAACCAGGTGTTGGGCCAGGCGCTGCTCGCCAAGCGCATGGGCAAAAATGAAATTATCGCTGAGACCGGAGCCGGGCAGCATGGCGTAGCTTCAGCGCTGGCGTGCGCGCTGCTGGGCATGAAGTGTCGCATTTATATGGGCGCAAAAGACGTCGAACGTCAGTCACCTAACGTGTTCCGTATGCGTTTGATGGGCGCGGAAGTGATTCCGGTGCACAGCGGTTCAGCCACGCTGAAAGATGCTTGTAATGAGGCGCTGCGTGACTGGTCTGGCACCTACGAAACCGCGCACTACATGCTCGGCACCGCAGCGGGTCCGCATCCCTTCCCGACTATTGTGCGTGAGTTCCAGCGCATGATTGGCGAAGAAACCAAAGCGCAGATTCTGGAGCGTGAAGGCCGTCTGCCAGATGCGGTGCTGGCCTGTGTCGGCGGCGGTTCAAACGCTATCGGCATGTTCGCTGATTTCATTGATGACACCAGCGTCGGTCTGATCGGCGTTGAACCTGCGGGTCACGGCATCGAAACCGGCGAACACGGCGCGCCACTCAAGCACGGTCGCGTCGGTATCTACTTCGGCATGAAAGCGCCAATGATGCAGACTGAGGAAGGCCAGATTGAAGAATCCTATTCGATCTCAGCCGGCCTCGATTTCCCTTCTGTTGGCCCACAGCACGCCCATCTCAACAGCATTGGTCGCGCCGAGTATGTGTCGATTACCGATGATGAAGCGCTGTCAGCGTTCAAAGAGTTGTGTCGTGCAGAAGGCATTATTCCGGCTCTGGAATCCTCGCATGCTCTGGCGCACGCCCTGAAAATGATCCGTGAGAACCCAGAGAAAGAGCAGTTGCTGGTGGTTAACCTGTCCGGTCGCGGCGACAAAGACATCTTCACCGTTCACGATATTTTGAAAGCTAAGGGAGAGATCTGATGGAACGTTATAATCAGCTGTTTCAACGTCTGTCGGCGAAGAAAGAAGGCGCATTTGTTCCTTTCGTCACCCTTGGCGACCCGACCCCTGAACTGTCACTGAAGATCATCGATACATTGGTAGCAGGCGGAGCCGATGCGTTAGAGCTGGGCATTCCGTTCTCCGATCCGCTGGCGGATGGCCCAACGATTCAGGGGGCAACCCTACGTGCCTTCGCGGCGGGTACCACTGTCGCGCAGTGTTTCGAGATCCTTGCCGCCGTGCGCCAGAAGTATCCTGAACTGCCTATTGGGCTGTTGATGTACGCTAATCTGGTGTTCAGCAAAGGTATCGACAACTTCTACGCGCAATGTGAAGCCGTCGGCGTTGATTCCGTGCTGGTGGCGGATGTACCGGTTGAAGAGTCTGCACCGTTCCGTCAGGCTGCGATGCGACATAACGTTGCACCCATCTTCATCTGCCCGCCGAATGCCGATGATAATTTGCTGCGGGAGATTGCCTCACACGGTCGCGGTTATACCTATCTGCTGTCGCGCGCGGGCGTAACGGGTGCAGAAAATCGCGCCAGCCAGCCGCTGAATCATTTGATTGAGAAGCTGAGCGAATATCACGCTGCACCACCGTTGCAGGGATTTGGTATCTCAGAAGCAAGCCAGGTGAGAGAAGCCATCGCGGCAGGCGCAGCGGGTGCGATTTCGGGATCAGCTATTGTGAAGATCATTGAGCGTAACCAGAACGATCCCGACACGCTGTTAGCGGAACTGAAAGCGTTTGTCAGCGATCTGAAAGCTGGCACGCGCTAAATCGTTAAGACCTTATTCGCGGTTGCGAATAAGGTCTTCTCTTGATTATTCCAGCCTGAACGTTTGCTCATCTCCCGAACCATCCGGATATCTCAGCTTCATCGTCAGCTTGTCGTTTCTGATTTGCCACGTCAGCTTCTCGTCTTCTGGCCCCTCACGCCAACGTCCACTGCTATCTGGATTATCTGACATCAAGATAACGCTCTCGCCCTGGACCCGGCAGCGCACGGCCCAGCGTGATAGATCGGAGGGCCGGATATAGTGCACCCACGCCACGCCCTGCTCATCCACCTTATCCAGCTGCATGATTTTGAAGCTGCGACCAAAGCTCAGCGCGGTAGCCGATTTGCACAGGGTCCCCAGGTGTGGATTGATTAACGGTTCTGCCTGCGCGCTGGGCACTGGCAAAATTTGTGAAGCAAATAGCTGGAGGTAGGACAGATAGCTCATTGTCGCTATCGCCAGAATGGCACGCTTTTTCATTATTTTTTTCCCTGCCTGATGCC
>AEWW01008704.1_pt1 | contig 18689 bp, 18 predicted proteins | sample 267848 | NCBI WGS metagenome assembly AEWW01 (sample SAMN00713649, study PRJNA62039) | ant fungus garden metagenome | place: Panama: Gamboa | collected Apr-2009 | depth 0.5 m m | reverse complement strand
GATAGCGCGGCTGGTCGCCCTGCACCAGCAGCATCAGGCGCAGATCGGTAACATGTTCCAGAAAGCGATTCATGGCCCGCCCGCTGGCGAACAGCACCAGCATACCAAGATGCTTTTTGCTCTCGACCTGCTCACGGAAAAAAGCCGCCATTTCGGCGATGTGCTGCTCTTCGTTATCAATAAGCGGCTCATAGCGCATTTGCGGAATAATAATTTTTCCCTGCTCGACGTGATTGAACGGCGAGTCCAGCGCCACGAAACGATCGCCCGCTTTCTCTTTCAGACCGCTCATCTCCTGCAGCGCGAGAAGCTATTCAACGAACGCAGCGTCGCCGAGGTGACGACAATATGCGGCACGCTGCGCCACAGCAGACGTTCGAGCTGATCGCTGACGCGGATCCCAACGCAGTGGAACCAGACATGGATCTGGCCGTCGCGGACCTCGCGGGTGGCCCACTTGGTCACCGGGGCGCCGGAAGACTGCGCCATTGAGGCCAGCCGCCACAGCTTGCTCTGGCTTTCGAACATGCCAAGGGCCCGGTTCATCTGCAGCAGGATACGATGCAGGCGCACCACATCGTGGCTGCCGGTCTTTTCGCTGAGGATCGTTGAGAAACAGCTCCGCCAGCCCGCGTAGCATTTCGGTGAGCTTGGCCAGCCGCTGGCAAATCTCCATGACTTCCTGCGGCAGTTCGCCCATCGGGAAGCGATGCTCCGCCTCCTGGGCGGCTGGCATATAGAGATTGAGAATATTATTGAGCGAGGCGATAAGCTCATACAGCTCTTCGCAGTGTTCGTTCAACCGTTCCGGATTGGCCAACGGCGGCGCGGTCTTCGGACGGAACTGCTCCATGCAGGTCGCCACCAGTTTGCTGAACAGATCCAGCTGCAGCCGGTACCAGGGCGCGGTTATCTCCGCGCTCATCTCTAAGGCGTCGCGGGCGACGTCCGGCAGATGGTGGCCTTCATCAAGCACCAGCAGCAGGTTTTTCGGCTCCGGCAGCACCGCTTCGCTCTCCATCGCCGCCATCACCAACGCATGGTTGGCCACCACCACTTCCGCTTCCTGGATTTCGCGCGGGCGACGAAAAATCGGGCATTCACGGTAGTAGTGGCAGTTGCGGTTAAGACAGCTGGCTTTATCGGTGCTCAGCCGCCCCCACAGGGCGTCGTCAATGGGCTTATCGGTATGGTCGCGCAGGCCGTCCCATTTATAGCCGTCGAGATCGGTTTTCAGCGTCGCGCACAGCTTTTGTTCGGCCTGGTTTTTTGGCGTCAGATCGTCATCGAGGAACGCCAGCAGGTCCTGCTGCGTCGCCTCGGTACTGGCCAGCGCCGCCAGATTACGCGGACAAACGTAGCGGCCACGGCCAAAGGCGGCGGTAAAGCGCAGGTCGGGAATAATCTTGCGCAGCAGCGGCAGGTCTTTACTGTAGATTTGATCCTGCAGCGCGACGTTGGCGGTACTGACCACCAGCGTTTTTTGTTCCTCACGGGCAATGGCGATGCCGGGGATCAGATATGACAGCGTTTTGCCGACGCCGGTCGGCGCTTCGATAGCCAGATGCCGCCCCTCTTCCCCGGCGAGCGTTTTCGCCACATCGGCGATCATCTGCCGCTGCGGAGCTCGGGGGATAAAGTCCGGGATCTGTTCCTGAAGCGCCTTATACCAGGCGGCGATTTGCGCTTTAAGCGCAGCGGTCAAAGCCATGAGAAAACCTGAATACTGTATAAACAGCCACTATTGTGCCATTTTTGCCGGCCAGGAGGTATTGCTTTCTGTAGAGGGTGGAATCGCGCTCGATAAAAAGCGCGATGAACGGCAAAAAAACGGCCCGCCGCCGCGCACGCGGGCAGACGAGCCGTGATGATGCCTGAGCGCTTTATCGTCCCAGGCGACAGCGTCTTATTCGCCGGCAGGTTTACGCGGGCGACGACGACGCGGTGGTTTACCGTCCTGGGTACGCGCTTTCGGCGCTTCACCATCCTGACGGCGCGGCGCCTGTTGGCTACGGCCCTGGCTCTGACCGCCGCGTCCCTGTCCCTGCCCCTGACCGCGGCCTCCGCCGCCACGCTGCTGACGACCGTTTTGAATCGGCTCCGCTTTAATCGACGGATCCGGCTCATAACCGGCAATAGCAATACGCGGGATCTCTTTTTTCAGCAGGCGTTCGATATCACGCAGCAGCTTATGCTCGTCCACGCAGACCAGCGACAGCGCTTCGCCGGTCGCCGCCGCGCGGCCGGTACGGCCAATACGGTGTACATAATCTTCCGGCACGTTCGGCAACTCATAGTTAACCACGTGCGGTAGCTCTTCGATGTCGAGCCCGCGCGCGGCGATGTCGGTGGCGACCAGCACACGAATGCCGCCGGATTTAAAGTCAGCCAGCGCGCGGGTACGCGCGCCCTGGCTCTTGTTGCCGTGGATAGCGGCGCTACGGATACCGTCTTTATTCAGTTGCTCCGCCAGATGGTTGGCGCCGTGCTTGGTGCGGGTAAAGACCAGCACCTGCTGCCAGTTGCCTTCGCCAATCAGCTGCGAGAGCAGTTCACGCTTACGTTTCTTATCCACAAAGTGAACGTGCTGGGTGATCTGCTCAGAGGCGGTGTTTCGGCGCGCCACTTCGACTTCCAGCGGGTTATGCAGCAGTTTTTCCGCCAGCGCTTTGATCTCGTCGGAGAAGGTAGCGGAGAACAGCAGGTTTTGACGACGCGGCGGCAGTTTAGCCAGCACGCGGCGGATGTCGTGGATAAAGCCCATGTCCAGCATGCGGTCGGCTTCATCCAGTACCAGCACTTCAACTTTATCCAGGCTGACCGCGTTCTGGTGCTCGAGATCCAGCAGACGGCCCGGGGTGGCGACGAGGATATCGACGCCGCCGCGCAGTTTCATCATCTGCGGGTTGATGCTCACGCCGCCGAAGACCACCAGCGAGCGGATATTCAGATATTTGCTGTAGTCGCGGACGTTTTCGCCCACCTGCGCCGCCAGTTCGCGGGTCGGCGTCAGGATCAGGGCGCGCACCGGACGGCGCCCCTTCGCGTGCGGCTGCTCCTGGGTCAGGCGCTGCAGCAGCGGCAGCGTAAAACCGGCGGTCTTGCCGGTCCCGGTCTGGGCGCTGGCCATCAGATCGCGGCCCTGCAGTACTGCCGGGATCGCCTGCTGCTGGATAGGGGTCGGCTCAACGTAGCCCTGCTCGGCGACGGCGCGCAGGATATCGGGATTCAGGCCAAGGGAATCAAAAGACATAACAACTCCGAACCGCCCCGACCCGTTTAAGGGCGTAGTTTTCAGGGAGATTATTGCGATAGAGATGGCAAAAACCACAATGCCATGAAGGGGCGCAGTCTAGCAGATTTTGTGACGAACCGCATAAAATATCCCCGCAGGAATTACCAGCAAAATAATGCACGCTTGCGCCGGGTAACTTTTAGTATTCATCATGATGGACAGTTCAGCGAATCGCCTCTATTCTTAATCAATCGATTGATTAATTTTTTAGAGTGCGATGAACAGTACCTCCGTGACCAGTAAAGGCGAACAAGCCAAAAGCCAGCTTATCGCCGCCGCCATCGCGCAATTCGGCGAGTATGGCCTCCATGCGACGACCCGCGATATCGCCGCGCAGGCCGGGCAAAATATCGCTGCTATCACCTATTATTTCGGTTCGAAAGACGACCTGTATCTCGCCTGCGCGCAGTGGATTGCCGACTGTATCGGCGAGAATTTCCGCCCGCATGCCGAAGCGGCCGAAGCCCTGCTCGCCCAGACGCCCCCGACAAACCGGCGCTGCGGGAATTGATTCTGCGCAGCTGCCGCGATATGAGTCTGCTGCTGACCCAGGACGACACGGTCAACCTCAGCAAATTTATCTCTCGCGAGCAGCTCTCCCCTACGGCGGCTTACCAGCTATCCACCAGCAGGTTATCGCCCCGCTACATAGCTATTTGACCCGGCTTATCGCCGCCTGGACCGGGCGCGATGCCAACGATACGCAAATGATTCTGCACACCCACGCCCTGCTTGGCGAGGTGCTGGCCTTCCGGCTCGGGCGGGAAACCATTTTACTGCGTACCGGCTGGGCGCAGTTCGATCAACAAAAGGCTGAACAAATTTTTCAGGTGATTACCTGTCATATCGATTTCATTCTGCAAGGGTTAGCGCAAAGGAGCCTGGGATCATGAAAAAACCCGTCGTCGTTCTACTGGTCGTCATCGTGCTCGCCGCGATCGGCGGCGCCTGGTGGTGGTATCAAAGCAGCCAGGCGAAAGATCTCACTCTCTATGGCAATGTCGATATTCGCACTGTGAATATGAGCTTCCGCGTCGGCGGACGGCTGGCAACCCTGAACGTCGATGAAGGCGATGAAATTCGCCGCGGGCAAACCCTCGGCGAACTTGACCGCGCGCCGTATGAGAACGCGCTGCAGCAGGCGCAGGCCAACGTCTCCACCGCCCAGGCGCAGTACGATTTGATGATGGCGGGCTACCGTGCCGAAGAGATTGCGCAGGCGGCGGCCGCGGTTAATCAGGCGCAGGCCGCCTGGGTCTATGCGCAGAATTTTTATCAACGTCAGCTCGGCCTGCGCGCCAGCAGCGCGATTTCAGCCAACGACCTCGAAAACGCCCGTTCTTCACGCGATCAGGCGCAGGCGACCTTAAAATCGGCGCAGGATAAACTGCGTCAATATCGCGCCGGTAACCGCCCGCAGGAAATTGCCCAGGCCAAAGCCAGCCTTGAACAGGCGCAGGCGGCCCTGGCGCAAGCCAAACTGGACCTGCATGATACCGTACTGACCGCGCCGTCCGACGGTACCCTGATGACCCGAGCCGTAGAACCCGGCACCATGTTGAACGCCGGCGGCACGGTGTTGACGCTATCGTTAACCCATCCGGTTTGGGTACGCGCCTACGTTGACGAGAAAAACCTTGGCCAGGCGCAACCGGGGCGCGAAGTACTGCTGTATACCGATAGCCGGCCGAACAAGCCCTATCATGGTAAAATCGGCTTTGTCTCCCCCAGCGCCGAATTCACGCCGAAGACCGTGGAAACACCGGATTTGCGTACCGATCTCGTCTACCGCCTGCGCATCGTGGTGAACGACGCCGACGGCGCGCTGCGTCAGGGCATGCCGGTCACCGTCTCCTTCAGCAACGGAAACGGGCATGAGTAAGGACGCGATAACTTTAACCGGACTGACACGCGGTTTTCCCGGTATGGACCGACCCGCGGTCGCGCCGCTGAACTGTACCATTCACTCAGGCTACGTCACAGGGCTCGTCGGCCCCGATGGCGCGGGTAAAACCACCCTGATGCGAATGCTGGCCGGTTTGCTTAAACCTGATGAGGGCAGCGCCAGCGTAATCGGCTTCGATCCGCTCAAGGACGACAGCGCGCTGCACGCGGCGCTCGGCTATATGCCGCAGAAATTCGGCCTGTATGAAGATCTGACGGTGATGGAAAACCTGAACCTGTACGCCGATCTGCGCAGCGTCACCGGCGAGGCGCGGAAGAAAATATTCGAGCGCCTGCTGGAATTCACTTCTCTTGGCCCTTTCACCGGGCGATTAGCCGGCAAACTCTCCGGCGGCATGAAGCAAAAACTGGGGCTCGCCTGTACGCTGGTAGGCGATCCGAAAGTGCTGCTGTTAGATGAGCCCGGCGTCGGAGTCGATCCTATCTCGCGCCGCGAGCTGTGGCAGATGGTCCACGAACTGGCCGGCGACGGCATGCTAATTTTGTGGAGCACCTCTTATCTCGATGAAGCCGAGCAGTGCCGCGATGTGCTGCTGATGAACGAAGGTAAATTGCTTTACCAGGGCGAACCGAAGGCGCTGACGCAAACCATGGCCGGGCGCAGCTTTCTGGTCTCCAGCCCGCAGGAAAACAACCGCCGTCTGCTGCAGCGAGCGCTGAAACTCCCGCAAATTAGCGATGGCGTGATTCAGGGCAAATCGGTGCGTTTGATTCTGAAAAAGGAAGCCCGCATTGATGAGGTTCAGCAACATAACGACATGCCGCCGCTACAGGTGGCCGAAACCGCGCCGCGTTTTGAAGACGCCTTTATCGACCTGTTAGGCGGCGCCGGAACCGCCGAGTCGCCGCTGGGAGAGATTATTCATCACGTGGACGGCAGCAAAGACGAAACGGTCATTGAAGCACGGTCGTTAACGAAAAAGTTTGGTGATTTCGCCGCCACCGATCACGTCGATTTCCAGGTTAAGCGCGGTGAGATTTTCGGCCTGCTTGGCCCTAACGGCGCCGGTAAATCCACGACCTTCAAAATGATGTGCGGCCTGCTGGTGCCGACCGACGGAAAAGCGCTGGTGCTGGGGATGGACCTCAAGGTTAGCTCCGGTAAAGCACGCCACATTTAGGCTATATGGCGCAAAAATTCTCGCTGTATGGCAACCTCAGCGTCGAACAGAACCTGCGTTTTTTCTCCGGCGTTTACGGCCTACGCGGCCGGGCGCAAAATGAAAAAATCGCGCGCATGAGCGATGCCTTCGGCCTGAAAAGTATCGCCAGCCACGCCGCCGATGAGCTACCGCTCGGCTACAAGCAGCGGCTGGCGCTGGCCTGCTCGCTGATGCATGAACCCGACATCCTGTTTCTCGATGAACCCACCTCCGGCGTCGACCCGCTTACTCGCCGCGAATTCTGGCTGCATATCAACAGCATGGTCGATAAAGGGGTCACGGTGATGGTGACTACCCACTTTATGGATGAGGCGGAATACTGCGACCGCATCGGGCTGGTCTACCACGGTAAGCTTATCGCCAGCGGCACGCCGGACGCGCTGAAGGCGCAGGCGGCGAATGACAGTCAGGCGGATCCCACCATGGAACAGGCGTTTATTACCCTGATTAACCAATGGGACAAGGAAAACGGTCATGAGCAATAGCATTCTCTCCTGGCGACGGGTTCGCGCGCTGTGCGTCAAAGAGACCCGGCAGATCGTCCGCGATCCCAGCAGTTGGCTGATTGCGGTGGTGATCCCGCTACTCCTGCTGTTTATCTTCGGCTACGGCATTAACCTCGACTCCAGTAAACTGCGGGTCGGCGTATTGCTGGAACAGCAGAGCGAAGAGGCGCTGGACTTTGTCCATACCATGACCGGCTCGCCCTACATCGACGCCACCGTCAGCGATAATCGCCGGCAATTGATTGAGCTGATGCAGGCCGGGCGCATTCGCGCGATGGTCGTCATTCCCGTCGATTTTGACCGTCAGATGGCCCGCGCCGGCGCCAATGCGCCGATTCAGTTGATTACCGACGGCAGCGAGCCTAACACCGCTAACTTCGCGCAGGGCTACGTCGAAGGTATCTGGCAGATCTGGCAACAGCAGCGGGCGGAAGACCGCGGTGAAACCTTTGAACCGCGTATTGACGTGCAGATGCGCTACTGGTTTAACCCGGCGGCCATCAGTCAGCACTTTATTATCCCCGGCGCAATTACCATCATCATGACCGTGGTCGGCGCGATATTGACCTCGCTGGTGGTAGCGCGCGAATGGGAACGCGGCACCATGGAAGCGCTGCTATCCACCGAAATCACCCGCGCCGAACTGCTGCTGTGCAAGATAATTCCCTACTATTTCCTTGGCATGCTGGCGATGTTGCTGTGTATGCTGGTATCGATATTTATTCTCGGCGTGCCCTATCGCGGCTCGCTGCTGATTTTGTTTGTCATCACCAGCCTGTTTTTGCTTAGTACGCTGGGAATGGGGTTACTGATCTCGACCATTACCCGCAACCAGTTTAACGCTGCGCAGGTCGCGTTGAACGCCGCTTTTTTACCATCGATTATGTTGTCCGGGTTTATTTTCCAGATAGACAGTATGCCGGCGGTGATCCGCGCGGTGACCTACGTGATCCCGGCGCGTTATTTCGTCAACACCCTGCAAAGCCTGTTTCTGGCGGGCAATATTCCCGTGGTGCTGCTGGTGAACGTGCTGTTTTTGATTGCTTCGGCGGTGATGTTTATCGGCCTGACGTGGCTTAAAACCAAACGGCGTCTGGATTAACCCTGGCGCTCGAATTTTGCCCGGTGGCGCTACGCTTAACGGGCCTACGATAGGTTTCGGTCGCCCGGGTCCGACATGAGGAAGGTTCTATGTTTCATCGTTTATGGACATTAATCCGCAAAGAGCTGCAGTCGCTGCTGCGCGAACCGCAAACGCGGATGATTTTAATCATGCCGGTGCTGATTCAGGTACTGCTGTTTCCCTTTGCTGCCACGCTTGAGGTGACCAACGCTACCATCGCTATCTATAACGAAGATAGCGGCCGCCACGCGGTGGAGCTCACCCAGCGCTTTGCCCGCGCAAAGGCCTTTACCCACGTCCTGCTTCTGAAAAGCCCGCAGGCGATCCAGCCGACCATCGATGAACAAAAAGCCCTGCTCGTGGTGCGCTTCCCGGCGGATTTCTCGCGTAATCTCGACAACTATCAAACCGCCCCGCTACAGCTACTGCTCGACGGGCGTAACTCCAACAGCGCGCAAATCGCCGCTAACTATCTACAGCAGATTGTTAAAAACTATCAGCAGGATCTGCTGCAGGACAAAGCGAAACCGAACAACAGCGAACTGGTGGTGCGCAACTGGTACAACCCGAATCTCGACTATAAATGGTTCGTGGTGCCGTCGCTTATCGCCATGATCACCACCATCGGGGTGATGATCGTCACCTCGCTGTCGGTGGCTCGCGAGCGCGAACAGGGCACCCTCGATCAGCTGCTGGTTTCACCGCTCGCCACCTGGCAAATATTCGTTGGCAAAGCGGTACCGGCGCTGATAGTCGCCACGATGCAGGCGACTATCGTGCTGGCAATCGGCATCTGGGCCTATCAGATCCCATTTGCCGGCTCGCTGCTGCTGTTCTATTTCACCATGCTGATTTACGGACTCTCGCTGGTGGGCTTTGGCTTATTGATTTCTTCGCTGTGTTCAACCCAGCAGCAGGCATTTATCGGCGTGTTCGTCTTTATGATGCCGGCGATTCTGCTTTCCGGCTACGTTTCACCGGTAGAAAACATGCCGCAGTGGCTGCAGGACATCACCTGGATCAACCCTATCCGGCACTTTACCGATATCACCAAACAAATTTATCTGAAGGATGCGAGTCTGAAGATTGTGTGGGGAAGTTTGTGGCCGCTATTAGTCATAGCGGCCACTACCGGCTCAGCGGCGTATGCGATGTTCCGAAGAAAGATTGCGTAGCTTTTTATCTTTCGCCAGCAGCGATACCACCGCCGGGCCTGCCAGTATGACCAGCCCGGCGAGGGCCAGCAGCAGGTTATTGTGCAGCACGCGCGACAACAACCAGAGCACTATCATGGCGGCGCCGAAGTACCAGGTTGTGGTGAGCTCCTCAAGGAAGTCCCCCACGTCGCGCCAGCGCGCTTCATGGTGACGCTGTAAAAACAGCATCGCCAGCAGCGTGACGCCGTACAGTACGCACAGCCCTAATCCGACGCGCACCAGCGCGCCGCTCATCCAACCCATCACCAGTACTGCCACGACCAGTAGATGCAACATAATCTGCCAGCAACTAAGACCTGTTGCGACGCGTACACGTTGTTGCCACTTCATGGCTTCTCTCCTGAAGGATTTTTCTCTGCTACTCAGAGTACCGCACTTTACGGAAAATTCCGTATCACCGCATCTTTTTGTGACGTCTACTACACTATTTTATTCAGGAAAGTGACATTAACTGGAGAATTATGGCTGAGCCAACGTCGCGAATTTCGGTGAACGTGCTGACAATTAACACTCATAAAGGCTTTACGGCGTTTAATCGGCGTTTTATTTTGCCCGAACTGCGCGAGGCCGTTCGCAGCGTCAGCGCCGACATAGTTTGCCTACAGGAAGTGATGGGCGCGCACGAAGTGCACCCTTTGCATATCGAAAACTGGCCTGACACCACCCATTACGAGTTTCTTGCCGACACCATGTGGAGCGATTACGCCTACGGGCGCAACGCGGTCTACCCCGAAGGCCATCACGGCAATGCGGTACTGTCGCGCTTTCCCATTGAATACTATGAAAATCGCGATATCTCGGTCGGCAATGGCGAAAAACGCGGCCTGCTTTACTGTCGCATCGTACCTCCGCACAGCGGCGTGACGATCCACGTTATCTGCGTGCATCTCGGTCTTCGCGCGCACCAGCGGCAGGCACAGTTAACGATGCTGGCAGAGTGGGTCAATACGCTACCGGCAGGCGATCCGGTGGTGGTGGCAGGCGACTTCAACGACTGGCGCCAGCAGGCTAATCAGCCCTTAAAAGCGCAGGCGGGCTTGAGGAGATTTTTACCCGCGCCGCGGGCGGCCGGTGCGCACCTTTCCGGTCGCTTTCCCGCTGCTGCGCCTCGATCGTATTTACGTTAAGAATGCTCATGCCAGCCATCCGAAGGCGCTGGCTCTTAAACACTGGCGGCATCTGTCCGATCATGCGCCCCTGAGCGTGGAGATACATCTGTGAAATGTCGCTGGCAGGAAGGCAATCGTATTACCCTACTGGAGAATGGCGACCAGTATTATCCGGCGTTATTCGCCGCCATTGGCCGCGCGCAGCGCAAGGTGATCCTCGAATCCTTTATCTGGTTTGAAGATGAGGTGGGCTGGCGCCTGCATGCGGTGCTGCTGAAAGCCGCCCGCCGCGGTATTCAGGTGGAAGTGCTGCTCGACGGCTACGGCTCGCCTGATCTCAGCGATGAGTTTGTTGGCGAACTCACCGCCGCTGGCGTGGTCTTCCGCTACTACGATCCGCGCCCCCGGCTAATGGGTATGCGTACCAATTTATTCCGCCGCATGCATCGAAAAATCGTGGTGATTGACGACACAACCGCGTTTGTTGGCGGCATTAACTACTCTGCCGAGCACATGAGCGATTACGGACCGGAGGCGAAACAGGATTATGCCGTACAGGTTGAAGGGCCGGTGGTGCTCGATATTCTCCAATTCGAACTGGAGAACCTGCCCACCAGCGAGGCAGCCCGCCGCTGGTGGCGACGCCGTCGGCATCAGCCGGAAATTAACCAAACCCCTGGCGAAGCGCAGGCGCTGTTTATCTGGCGCGATAACCATGAACATCGTGACGATATTGAACGTCACTATCTGAAAATGCTGACCAGCGCCCGCCGCGAGGTCATCATCGCCAACGCCTATTTCTTTCCCGGCTACCGTCTGCTGCACGCGATGCGCAATGCCGCGCGGCGCGGCGTACGGGTGAAGCTGATTGTCCAGGGCGAGCCGGATATTCCGATTGTTAAGTTTGGCGCCCATCTGCTGTACCACTACCTGATTAAAGGCGGCGTTCAGGTGTATGAATACCGCCGCCGTCCGCTGCATGGCAAGGTAGCGCTGGCGGACGACCACTGGGCCACCGTCGGTTCAAGTAACCTCGACCCGCTGAGCCTGTCGCTGAATCTGGAGGCCAACCTGATTATCCACGACCGCGAGTTCAACCAGACCCTGCGCGATAACCTCAACGGCCTTATCGCCAGAGATTGCCAGCAGATAGATAAGTCCATGCTGCCAAAACGCAACTGGTGGCGGCTCGGCGTCAGCGTGCTGGCCTTCCACTTTCTACGCCACTTCCCCGCCTGGGTCGGTTGGCTGCCGGCGCATACCCCGCAATTAGCCAGGGTCAGCCCGCCGGTGCAGCCGGAAATTGAAACCCAGGACCGGGTAGAAACGCAAACCAGAGACAATCCGCTATGAGCAAATCGCATCCCCGCTGGCGGATGGCGAAAAGAGTGCTGACCGCGCTCTTTTTTATCGCCGTCATCGTATTGCTGGTGATTTACGCGCAAAAGGTCGACTGGCAGGATGTATGGAAGGTCATCCGCGGCTACGATCGTCTGGCGCTATTTAGCGCCGTTGGGTTGGTTATCGTCAGCTACCTGATTTATGGCTGCTACGATCTGCTCGGGCGAGCCTGGTGCGGCCATAAGCTGGCAAAAAAACAGGTGATGCTGGTATCGTTTATCTGCTACGCCTTTAACCTGACGCTGAGTACCTGGGTTGGCGGGATCGGAATGCGCTATCGGCTATACTCGCGGCTGGGGCTGAACGGCAGCACCATTACCCGTATTTTCTCGCTTAGCATTACCACCAACTGGCTGGGCTATATTCTTCTGGGCGGCGTCATATTCACCGCGAATCTGGTGACGCTGCCGCCGCACTGGTACATCAGTCAAACTACGCTACGTATTATTGGCAGCTTTCTGCTGCTTTTTACCCTGCTCTATCTTTTCGCTTGCGCCTTCGCTAAACGCCGCCACATGACGATTAAGGGGCAGCGGCTGGTGCTGCCCTCTTTTCGTTTCGCTCTACTACAGATAGGGATTTCGGCGGCGAACTGGATGGCGATGGGGGCGATTATCTGGCTGCTCCTGGGCAGCGAGATTAACTATTTTCTGGTGCTGGGCGTGTTGCTGGTGAGCAGTATCGCCGGTGTTATCGTTCATATTCCCGCCGGAATTGGCGTGCTGGAGGCGGTGTTTATCGCCATGCTCTCCGGCGAGTCGATTTCGAAGGGGGCGATAATCGCCGCTCTGCTGGCGTGGCGCGCGCTGTACTATTTTCTGCCGTTGCTGCTGGCGACCGTCGCCTATCTGGTGCTGGAGAGTCGGGCGAAAAAGCTGCGGCAGAAGAACGAACGCAAGCTGGCCCGCGGATGAAACGGCCCGGTTGCGCTCACCGGGCGACATTTTTGCGGATTGCCTGGATTGGTAGCCCGGATAAGGCGCATCGCGCCGCTATCCGGGATAACATTAACGGCGGTTGCCGAAGATACGCAGCAGCATCAGGAACAGGTTGATGAAGTCCAGATACAGCGTTAAAGCGCCGAGAATCGAATATTTACGCAGCGTGGCGCTATCGCGGGTATCAATCTGCTCGCCGATGTTTTTCAGCTTCTGGGTATCGTAGGCGGTCAGGCCGACAAACACCACCACACCAATGTAAGTCACCGCCCACATCAGCGCTTCGCTCTTCAGCCACAGGTTAACCAACGACGCCAGCACGATACCAATCAGCCCCATAAACAGCATGCTGCCGAAGCCGCTCAGATCGCGCTTGGTGGTGTAACCATACAGGCTCATCGCGCCGAACATCCCGCCGGTCACCACAAAAGTGCTGGCGATAGACGAATAGGTATAAACGATAAAGATGCTCGCTAAGGTTAGCCCGGTCAGCGCCGAATAAAGCATAAATAGCGTTGTCGCCATGCCCGCGCTTAAGCGCTGCACCATCCCCGAGAGCACAAACACCAGCGCCAGTTGGGCGATAATCAGCCCGAAGAAAGTGATTTTGCTTGAAAAGACGAACATCATGACCGCCGGGGTATTCGCCGCAAACCACGCGATAAACGCGGTTAACAACAACCCGACCGTCATCCAGCCGTAAACCTGCGCCATATAGGTCTGCAGGCCGCTGCGGCTCTGAACAATTGAATCGGAACGAGGGAATCTGTCCATGACTATCTCCTGATTAACAAGTTTCTCTCAGTAAGCGTATCACACTACCAGCGCTCTGCCGCCTGATGATCGCTGTCGCGGGCATCGACCCAGCGTTCGCCTTCCGGCGTCGCCTCGCGTTTCCAGAACGGCGCGCGGGTTTTCAGGTAATCCATGATGAACTCGCCGGCGGCGAAGGCGCTGCCGCGGTGGGCGCTGGTCACACCAACAAAAACAATCTCTTCGCCCGGCCACATTTCGCCAATGCGATGGATAACCGTCACCCGGCCAAGCGGCCAACGTTCCCGCGCCTGTTCGACGATTTCCGACAGCGATTTCTCGGTCATGCCCGGATAGTGCTCCAGCGTCAGCGCTTTCACGCTGTCGCCGAGATTGTGATTACGTACTTTGCCGGTGAAGGTGACCACCGCGCCGTCTTCATCGCGCTCGGCCAGCCACGGATACTCATCGCCGACGCAAAAGCGCGCCGGGCTAACCACGATACGAGTTTGCGTCATCTTAGCCCCCGGTGACCGGCGGGAAAAACGCCACTTCGTCGCCGCTCGCGACCGGATGGTCAAACGAGGTCAGCGTCTGGTTGACTGCCGCCAGCAATTTTCCCTCTTCCAGCGCCAGCGCCCAGCGGTCTCCGCGCGCGGCAAGCTGCTGACGCACGGCTTCAACGGTCGGCAATTCGCTGGCGTCGAGAGTCAGGGTATCGGTGCCAACCAGTTCGCGCACCTGGGCAAAAAACAGGACGTTAATCATGGGCTTCCTCCACCTTAAAATCGCCGGACTTACCGCCGCTTTTCGCCAGCAGACGTACCGGGCCAATCACCATATCTTTCTGTACCGCTTTACACATATCGTAAATCGTCAGCGCGGCAACCGAGGCCGCGGTCAGCGCTTCCATTTCTACGCCGGTTTTACCGGTCAGGCGGCAGAGTGACTCAATGCGCACGCGGTTATGTTCCGGCTGCGCCTGCAGGTTCACTTCTACTTTGCTGAGCATCAGCGGATGACACAGCGGGATCAGCTCCCAGGTACGTTTCGCAGCCTGGATCCCGGCGATACGCGCGGTGGCGAACACATCACCTTTATGGTGGCTGCCGTCAATAATCATCGCAAGCGTTGCGGCCTGCATTTCAACGTAAGCCTCAGCGCGCGCCTCGCGTACCGTTTCCGCTTTGCCGGAGACGTCAACCATGTGGGCTTCGCCCGCGGCGTTAATGTGGGTCAGTTGTGACATAAACTATTTCTTTAAATGAGGAATGAAGTTACACGGGCGAGTGCGCGCATCCAGCTGCGGCGCGATAATATTGTCCCACGCGGTGGCGCAGGCCTTAGTCGAGCCCGGCATGGCGAAAATCAGCGTGCGGTTGGCAACACCGGCAACGGCGCGGGACTGCAGCGTCGAGGTGCCAATCTCTTCAAACGAAAGCATACGGAACACTTCGCCAAAACCTTCGACCTCGCGGTCAAACAGCGGCAGCAGCGCTTCCGGCGCCTGATCGCCGTCGGTAAAACCGGTACCACCGGTGATCAGCACCACCTGCACCTCATCGCTGGCAATCCACGCCGAGACCTGGGCGCGAATCGCGTAGCGGTTCTCTTTCACAATCGCCTTATCGACGAGGATATGTCCCGCTTCGTGCAGCGCATCGCGCAGCCAGTGGCCGGAGGTATCGTCCTCTTCGCCGCGGCGGTTGGAAACGGTAAGAATAGCAATACGGGTCGGGATAAACTCAGCGCTAGCCTGGCTCATCTGAATGCTCCTTTCGAAAACGATTATCCGCCAATATACGATAGATTCTGCGTAATACCGGTGTTGCCCTGGTGCAGGAAATGGGTCTGCTTTTTATGGGTTAAGGCTTCGGCTATCCGCGCTTCCAGCTCGGCCTGCTGCTCGTCCTCGGCCATCAGGTCGCGCAGATCTACGCCGCCTTCGCCAAACAGACACAGGTGCAGTTTGCCAACGGATGAGACGCGAAGACGGTTACAGGTGGCGCAGAAGTCTTTTTCATAGGGCATGATCAAGCCGATTTCGCCGGCGTAATCCGGATGGCAAAAGACCTGTGCCGGGCCATCGCTTCGCTGACGGATCTGATGGATCCAGCCGCGACGCAGCAGTTCATCGCGCAGCACCATGCCGGAAATGTGGTGACGGCGGAACAGGTCGCTGCCCTCGCCGGTTTCCATTAACTCAATAAAACGCAGCTGAATACGACGTGGTTTGATCCACGCGAGGAAGGTGTCGAGCTGGTGATGGTTGACATCACGCATCAGCACGGTGTTGACCTTAACCTTTTCAAAACCGGCGGCAAAGGCGGCGTCAATACCGTCCATCACCTGCTGGAATTTATCCTGACCGGTAATGACATGGAACTGGCGAGCGTCGAGGCTATCGACGCTGACGTTTATCGCCGTCAGCCCGGCATCGCGCCAGCGTTCGACATCGCGAGCCAGACGGTAACCATTGGTGGTCACCGCGATCTGACGAATCGCGCTGTTTTCACGCACGGCGGCAATAATCTCGGTAAAGTCGCGACGTAAAGAGGGTTCGCCGCCGGTAAGGCGGACTTTTTCCGTGCCAAGGGCGGAAAAAGCGCGCGTCACGCGGCGCACTTCGTCTACGCTAAGAAAGCCCTTGTTGGTCACGGCGCCGGGCTTGTAGCCATCCGGCAGGCAGTAGGTGCAACGAAAGTTACACACGTCGGTAATCGACAGGCGCAAGTAATAAAACTTACGCGCAAATGCATCAGTAAGCTGTGAGGCCATATACACCTTTCCAAGTACGGGAGGCGTGGTCATTTCTTTCCACGCCCTGGCGACAGCGCGGCTGCCGCGGCCAGAGCACCATATCTTGCGACACAGGTACTAAGGCTAGAGTGTTAGTTGGTTATGCCGATAGTAGCGCTTTCACGATGGTTTCGCCATTTTCATTTTCGCTATATAATCATCTATATATCGCTAATATCTTGCATTTTCAGTACAGAATAGCCAAAAATCACACTTTAACATTGATATCGGTCAGTTTGACGGAAACCGGGCATTATCTTTTAGGGGTAGATCGGATACGCTAAACCCGAACATTGAACAGAAGGAATTCGTATGCGCAATCGCACTTTCGCCGATCTGGACCGCGTCGTCGCCCTTGGCGGAGGCCATGGTCTGGGGCGGGTGATGTCGTCGCTCTCGTCGCTCGGCTCGCGCCTGACCGGCATCGTGACCACCACCGATAACGGCGGATCAACGGGGCGAATTCGCCGCTCGGAAGGGGGGATCGCCTGGGGCGATATGCGCAACTGCATTAATCAATTAATCGCCGAACCCAGCGTCGCTTCAGCAATGTTTGAGTACCGTTTTGGCGGCAATGGCGAGCTTTCCGGACATAACCTCGGAAATTTGATGTTAAAGGCGCTGGATCACCTGAGCGTACGGCCTTTAGAGGCCATCAATTTGATCAGAAATCTGCTTAAAGTAGATGCTTTCCTGATTCCGATGTCGGAACAACCAGTCGATCTGGTGGCGCTCGATCATGAAGGCCATGAAGTTTATGGTGAAGTGAATATCGATCAGTTGGATCACGTGCCTCAGGAACTGATGCTCAGCCCACCGGTGCCGGCGACTCGCGAAGCGGTTGAGGCCATCGCCGAGGCCGATCTGATCCTGATTGGGCCCGGAAGCTTCTACACCAGCCTGCTGCCCATTTTACTGCTCGACGAAATGGCCCAGGCGCTGCGGCGGACCCCGGCGCCCATGGTGTTTATCGATAACCTGGGTAAGGAACATAGCCCAGCCGCCAATCTGACGCTGGCGGACAGAATTACTATTCTGGAACATTACGTCGGCAAAAAAGTGATTGATGCCGCCATCGTCGGGCCGAAAGCCGATGTTAAGGGTATGGAAGAACGACTGGTGATTCAAACCGCGCTGGATGCCAGCGATGTCACCTATCGGCATGACCGCGTACTGCTTCGCCAGGCGCTGGAGCAGGCTATTCAGGCATTAGGTTAATCCTCAAGCGGCACTATTTTTAAACAAGACGACGCCTCAGATTAAAATCTTAAGGTTGTCTTAAAATATCGCTGTCAACATAACGAACATCTCCTACTACGGGTATTCGTTATGTCGTTTATTTCTTTACGTCGGCCGGTACTCGGCCGCACGGCTTATTTGATTCTCTTTGCCTGTTATATCGGTATCTTTCTTAACCTGGCCTTTTATCGCCAGGTTTTCCCGCTGCTGCCGGTAAACAATCTCCATAACTGGCTGGTTTTCCTCAGTATGCCGATCGTGGCGATTAGCGTGATGAACATCATCACCACCCTCGCCTCGTTCTTAAAACTCGACCGGGTGGTCATCAGCCTGTTTATTCTGCTGAGCGCCTCGGCGCAGTACTTTATCTGGACCTTCGGCGTGGTGATCGATCGTTCGATGATCGCCAATATCTTCGATACGACACCTGCGGAAAGCTTTGCTCTGCTGTCGACGAAAATGGTCATCATACTGGGCCTCTCCGGGCTATTGATGGTTCTGGTCGCCTGGTGGATTAAAGTTCGTAAACCGGCCTCTTTCTGGCGCGGCGCGGCGATGCGCCTGCTCAATATCGCCGTTTCAGCACTGCTGATTGTGCTGGTGGCGGCGCTGTTCTACAAAGATTACGCCTCGGTGTTCCGTAACAATAAAGAGCTGGTGAAATCGTTAAGTCCCTCCAACAGCATTGTGGCGCTGAACTCATGGTATGCGCATAACCGGATGGACAACCTGCCGCTGGTGAAGATCGGCGAAGATGCCAAACAGAAAGCGGTGATGCATAACGGCGCGCGTAAAAATCTGACCATCGTGGTGCTGGGAGAAACCTCGCGCGCCGAGAATTTCTCGCTGGGCGGTTACGATCGCGAAACTAACCCACGCCTGAAACAGGACGACGTGGTGTACTTCCCGAAAACCACCTCCTGCGGCACCGCAACCGCGATTTCCGTCCCCTGCATGTTCTCCAATATGCCGCGCGCGCATTACGATGAAGAACTGGCGCACCATCAGGAAGGCGTTCTGGATATTCTGCAACGCGCCGGCGTGCAGGTGCTGTGGAACGACAACGATGGCGGCTGTAAAGGCGCCTGCGACCGCGTGCCGCACCAAAACGTCACCAACCTGAACCTCAGCGGCCAGTGCATTGATGGCGAGTGCTACGATGACGTGCTGTTCCATAATCT
>AEWW01025570.1_pt1 | contig 19021 bp, 19 predicted proteins | sample 267848 | NCBI WGS metagenome assembly AEWW01 (sample SAMN00713649, study PRJNA62039) | ant fungus garden metagenome | place: Panama: Gamboa | collected Apr-2009 | depth 0.5 m m | reverse complement strand
TGCGTCCCCGTCAGAGAGGCTTTTTCCGCTTTCCACTCTTCTTCCAGCTCAGCGTATTCACGCTCTTTCTGATCGAGTTCCGTTTCCAGCATCTCCAGACGTTTAATACTGGCATCGTCCGACTCTTTCTTCAGTGCCTGTTGTTCCAGCTTTAACTGGATGATGCGGCGTTCCAGACGATCAAGCGACTCCGGTTTCGAGTCCATCTGCAAACGAATGCTCGATGCTGCCTCGTCAATCAGGTCAATTGCCTTATCTGGCAGCTGGCGATCGGAGATATAGCGGTGCGACAACGTGGCCGCTGCCACAATCGCCGGGTCAGTAATCTGCACATGGTGGTGTAACTCATAGCGCTCTTTCAGGCCACGCAGAATAGCAATGGTGTCTTCCACGCTCGGTTCAGCCACAAAGACTTTCTGGAAACGACGCTCCAGCGCCGCATCTTTCTCAATGAACTGGCGATACTCATTCAGCGTGGTAGCACCCACGCAGTGCAACTCACCACGCGCTAATGCAGGTTTCAGCATGTTACCGGCATCCATGGCGCCATCGGCTTTACCCGCGCCAACCATGGTATGCAACTCGTCGATAAACAGAATGACGTTGCCTTCCTGTTTTGCCAGATCGCTCAGCACACCTTTCAGGCGCTCTTCGAACTCACCACGATATTTAGCACCCGCCACCAGCGAACCCATGTCCAGGGCCAACACGCGGCGACCTTTCAATCCTTCTGGCACTTCACCATTGATAATGCGCTGCGCTAACCCTTCGGCAATCGCAGTTTTACCTACGCCGGGTTCCCCAATTAATACCGGGTTGTTTTTGGTACGGCGCTGCAATACCTGAATGGTACGACGAATCTCTTCATCACGACCAATCACCGGATCTAACTTGCCAAGCTCGGCGCGCTCGGTCAGATCGATGGTGTATTTTTTTAAAGCCTGGCGCTGATCTTCAGCCCCTTGATCGTTCACGTTCTCTCCTCCCCGCAATTGCTCGATGGCCTTAGTGAGTTTTTCGGTGGTTGCACCAGCGGACTTCAATAGGTCCGCCAGCGAACCACGAGAGTCGAGGGCCGCCAGAACAAATAATTCAGATGATATAAAGTTGTCGCCGCGCTTTTGCGCGAGTTTGTCGCACAGGTTCAGGACCCGAATGAGATCGGCTGAAGGCTGTACATCGCCATCCGTACCTTCTACCTGTGGCAGTCGGTTGATAGCTTGTTCGATGCTGGTACGCAGACCAGCCACATCGGCACCTGCTGCGCTAAGCAACGGACGCACCGATCCGCCTTCCTGATTGAGCAAAGCGCTCATCAAGTGCAGGGGTTCGATAAATTGATTGTCGTGTCCCAGAGCAAGGGACTGAGCATCGGCAAGGGCCAACTGGAATTTATTAGTAAGACGATCCAGACGCATGATTCCTCCAATACAGGTCAAAATGCTACTGGAGATTAAATGAGGTCATCCCTCAAATATTTCAAGGTTAATGACCTGTGTTGCGAACAAAAAATACGCTACTGGATCGTCTTGCGGCGTAAGATTATCTCAGCCAAATCAAAGTTGCCATACGCCCGGTGATTCCATCTCGTCGGTAGGAGAAAAAATCATTGGCTTCGGTGAAAGTGCAACGCTGTGAACCACTGATAGAATGCACTCCAGCGGCCTGAAGTCGCTGACGCGCTAGCTGCCAGATATTCGCAAAAAATTTGTCACCAACCGGGCGAAAAGCCGCATCGGCTTGTACATCGTGCGCCAAAAAGGCTTCACGCACCTCAGCACCGACTTCAAATGCCTGCGGGCCGATAGCGGGTCCAAGCCAGGCGTGGATCTCACGGGCTGGTGAGCGAAACTGTTGCAGCGTCTGTTCCAGCACGCCGTTACACAGACCACGCCAGCCAGCGTGAGCAGCGGCCACTTCACTGCCATCATCACTGCAAAACAACACCGGCAAGCAATCCGCCGTCATGATGGCGCAGACTACACCGGATTCGCGGGTGATGGCCGCATCTGCATTGGGTAATAACTCGTCCGCAGGCAAACGCACAACGTCCTGCCCATGCACCTGATTAAGCCACTGCGGCATGGCGGGCAGCAGTTTATCTTTCAAATGCTGACGATTTTGCAAGACATGCGTTTCAGCATCGCCAACGTGCGCCCCAAGATTCAGCGAATCCCAGGGCGCAGTGCTAACACCGCCATGTCGCAAGGTGGAACATGCCTGAACGCGCTGCGGTGCAGGCCAGTCAGGAATGATCCACTCACTCATAGCCAATCCATTTGATTGCGGAACTCATGGGTATCGGCTTTCAGCGCGTCAATCAGATCGACCATGTCTTGCGGCAACGGCGCATGCCATTCCATCTCAATGCCGGTGATGGGATGGTAGAGACGCAGCATGGTGGCATGCAGCGCCTGACGGTCAAAACCGCGCAGCGCGGCGATGAACGCATCTGATGCACCTTTAGGCGGACGCGGACGACCGCCGTACAGCGGATCACCCACTAATGGATGGTTGATATGCGCCATGTGCACACGAATCTGGTGAGTACGCCCCGTTTCCAGACGCAGACGCAGACGTGTGTGGGCACGGAAATGCTCCATGATGCGATAATGCGTGGTTGCGGGTTTACCCATAGGGTGTACCGCCATGTGGGTGCGTTTGGTGGAGTGGCGCGCCATCGGCTCGTTAACCGTGCCGCCTGCCGTCATGGTGCCAATCGCAACCGCTTCATATTCTCGGGTAATCTCGCGCAGCTGCAGCGTTTCCACCAGATGCGTCTGAGCGGGAACGGTCTTCGCCACCACCATCAAACCGGTTGTGTCTTTATCAAGACGATGGACGATCCCGGCACGCGGGACGTCGGCAATCGGTGGGTAATGATAAAGCAGCGCATTCAGGACCGTACCATCCGGATTACCTGCTCCAGGATGCACCACCAGGCCACGCGGTTTGTTGATGACCAGAATATCATCGTCTTCATAAACGATGTTCAGGGGAATGTTTTGCGCTTCCCAGCGCTGCGCTTCTTCGATTTCAGCATCGATAGACACCTGCTCACCGCCGAAAACTTTCTCTTTCGGTTTATCGATGATGGTGCCGTTGACGCTGACGCGACGCTCAAGGATCCATTCTTTTATGCGGGAACGTGAATAATCAGGGAACAATTCCGCCAAAGTCTGATCTAAGCGTTGTCCAAGCTGTGCTTCGGACACCGTTGCGGTGAGTTGAACTTGTTGTGCCATATACAGCTTCTTCGTTAACGTTGGGTTTTCACGGCGATGCCGTTTAATATAATGTGCTATCGTACCAGGTCATAACCGGGAGCTATACGGACAGCTTCCGCTACAACACTTTGAGGATAATCATTTCGTCATGACGCGTATGAAACATCTGGTGGCTGCTGCCACATTGAGCCTGAGCCTGGCTCTGGTGGGTTGTTCCGGCTCATCGGATCCCGTTCCGGACAGCCCGCCATCTGAAATTTACGCTACAGCCCAGCAAAAGCTGCAGGACGGTAACTTTAAAGCGGCGATTAAGCAACTGGAAGCACTGGATAACCGCTACCCGTTTGGCCCTTATTCGCAGCAAGTACAGCTGGATTTAATCTACGCGTATTACAAAAATGCCGATCTGCCACTGGCGCAAGCCGCTATCGCTCGCTTTATGCGCCTGAATCCGACTCATCCAAACATCGATTACGTCATCTACATGAAAGGCCTGACGGATATGGCGTTGGATGACTCTGCACTGCAGGGCTTCTTCGGTATCGATCGTTCAGATCGTGATCCGACGCACGCTCGTGATGCTTTCCGTGACTTCTCACAGTTGCTGCGCAGCTATCCGAACAGCCAGTATGCTGAGGATGCGCAGAAACGTTTAGCCTACCTGAAAGAGCGTCTGGCGAAGTATGAACTCTCGGTGGCGCAATTCTATACCAAGCGTGGGGCCTATGTCGCCGTTGTTAACCGTGTTGAAGGGATGATGAAAGATTTCCCGGATACCGAAGCGACGCACAAAGCGCTGCCGCTGATGGAAAATGCATACCGCCAGCTGCAGTTAACCGCAGAAGCGGACAAGGTAGCGAAGATCATCGCGACAAATAATCAGTCCTGATTTTACTACCAATAAAAAAGCAGCCTTAATGGCTGCTTTTTTTTGCCGAAAATTCAGCCAGATTGCTGATTATCCGCTGCGGTTAACTCATCAATCTTGCTCTTTTCATCCCTGCCCTTCAAGCATTTTCCGCGATTTTATGAGCCTTTCTCACAATTCACTGGCATTGACAAAAAGTGACATTTCAATGTGATCTAGATCACACTTTTTCCTGATTTACGCGGTATGCTGGTCCTACCCAGACGGAAATGACAGAGAGGTTTAACTATGATTCTGAACATTACCAGCAAACAAATGGAAATCACTGCGGCTATCCGCAACCATGTCGAAGACCGTCTCGCCAAGCTGGAAAAGTGGCAAACTCACCTGATAAATCCGCACATCGTGTTATCGAAAGAGCCGAAAGAATTCGTGGCTGATGCCACCATTAACACACCGAACGGCACGCTGGTTGCCAGCGCGAAACACGAAGATATGTACACGGCTATCAACGATCTGATTGCCAAGCTGGAGCGACAACTGAATAAGGCGCAGCACAAGCCTGAAGCGCGCCGCGCAACCAGCAGTATGAAAGATTTCACCCCTGCGGGATAAATAGACCTTTTCCAGTAACGCGCCTGCGGGCGCGTTTTTTATTGACAGCTTTAAATCACTGCGGTTACTCTCAATCCACTTTATTGCTGGAATCACACATGAAACATCTACCGTTCTTCTTCGCATTCTTTTTTACCTTCCCCTGATTGGGAGGTGTTTCGTCGTGTGAAAATGAATGCGAAGACGAACAACAAAGCCTCCCAAACGGGAGGCTTTTTTATTGGACATTTTACAGGTGAGCCCTATGAATCCCGAAAATCCGCTGCTGGCATTACGCGATAAGATCAGCGCCGTTGATGAAAAGCTGTTAACGCTGTTATCTGAACGCCGTTCGCTGGCGGTTGAGGTGGCGCAAGCAAAGCTCGCGACCCATCGCCCGATTCGCGATGTTGAGCGTGAACGCGCACTGCTGGAAAACCTGATCTCACTCGGCAAAAAGCACCAGCTTGATGCGCACTACATTACTCGTCTGTTCCAACTGGTGATTGAAGATTCGGTACTGACTCAGCAAGCGCTGCTGCAGAAAAACTTAAACCACCCGCACGCACACGCGCCGCGCATCGCATTTCTGGGTCCTAAGGGTTCGTACTCTCACCTCGCGGCGCGTAAATACGCCACACGTCATTTTGATTCCATGGTTGAGATGGGCTGCCTAAAATTCCATGACATCATTCATCAGGTGGAGAGTGGCCAGGCCGATTACGCCGTGATGCCAATCGAAAATACCAGCTCAGGCTCGATTAACGACGTCTATGACCTGCTGCAGCAAACCACGCTCTCCATCGTTGGCGAGCTGACCATCCCAATCGAACACTGTGTGCTGGTCAACGGCAATACCGACTTACAGCAAATTGAAACGGTTTATAGCCATCCTCAGCCATTCCAGCAGTGCAGCCAGTTCATCAATCGTTTCCCACAATGGAAAATCGAATATACCGAGAGCACCGCAGCGGCAATGGAAAAGGTCGCGGCGATGAATTCACCAAAAGTGGCGGCTCTGGGTAGTGAAGCGGGCGGTGAGCTGTATGGTCTGCAGGTGTTAGAACGGAATTTAGCTAACCAGCAACAAAACCATACCCGCTTCATTGTGCTGGCACGTAAGCCGATTGAAGTTTCTGGCCAGGTACCGGCCAAAACCACATTGATTATGGCTACCGGTCAGCAAGCTGGTGCACTGGTTGAGGCTCTGCTGGTGCTGCGTAATCACAATCTGATCATGAGCAAACTAGAAAACCGCCCAATTAACGGCAACCCATGGGAAGAGATGTTTTACATTGATGTGCAGGGCAATCTGCAATCGGAGAACATGCAGCTGGCGTTGAAAGAGCTGCGTGATTTGACGCGATCTCTGAAAGTACTCGGCTGCTATCCGGGTGAAAATGTTGTTCCGGTGGAACCACGACTGTAAATGAAAAAGGCATCCCTGCGGATGCCTTCTCTTTTATTGCCGGCTATCGTTAGCCGAACGCAACATGCTTCGGCTCTCTACCAGGAAGCGTTGAGCGTAATCGCCAAACCAGTGCGCGACACCTTCAAAACTCTTGATAAACGCCTGTTTATCGCCCTGCTCCAGCAATTTAATCGCATCACCAAAACGCTGGTAATAACGCTTAATCAGCGCCAGATTACTCTCCGAAGACATGATGATGTCTGCGTAAAGCTGCGGGTCCTGAGCAAACAGTCGACCAACCATCGCCAGTTCCAGGCGATAAATCGGTGAGGACAGCGCCAACAGTTGATCAAGGTTGACGTTCTCTTCCGCTAAATGCAAACCATAGGCAAAAGTGGCAAAGTGGCGCAGCGCCTGGATAAAGGCCATGTTCTGGTCATGCTCGACCGCGCTGATGCGATGTAAGCGTGCGCCCCAAACCTGAATCTGCTCCAGGAACCACTGATAGGCTTCCGGCTGACGGCCATCACACCACACCACCACCTGCTTCGCCAGGCTACCGCTGTCCGGGCCAAACATGGGATGTAAGCCGAGAACAGGGCCGGTATGCGCCGCCAGCATCGCCTGCAATGGACGATTCTTCACCGATGCAAGATCAACCAGAATGCAGTCTTCCGGCAGTGTTGGTAATTCGGCGATGATCTGCTCGGTCAGATGAATGGGCACACTAATGATGACCATGCCCGCATCTTTGAGCAGCTCTTCAGAACGATCCCAATCGCCCTTGTCCAGAATACGGACCTGGTAACCTGACAGATTGAGCATCTTTTCAAACAAGCGCCCCATCTGGCCACGCCCACCAACAATCACCACCGGGCGCAGCGTTGGGCAGAGCGTTTTGAAGCCTTTGTCGTTTTCATGCGCATAAGATTCACGCATCAGGCGACGTAAGACATCCTCAATCAGATCTGGCGAAACGCCGAGCGCTTCAGCTTCCTGACGACGTGAAGCCAACATGCTGGCTTCACGTTCTGGCACATAAATCGGCAAACCATAACGGCTTTTGACCTCACCTACTTCAGCTACCAGCTCAAGGCGTTTGGCTAATAGCCCAAGCAGGGCTTTATCGACTTCATCAATTTGATCGCGTAGCGCGGTCAGTTCAGCCACCATGACTCTTTATTCCTCGTGTGACAGACGTGCCGACAGCACTCCCTGCAGATCCTGATGGATTTCACGCAGCAAGGTTTCCGTGGTTTCCCAGTTGATGCAGGCATCCGTGACGGAAACACCGTATTTCATTTCGCTACGTGGCTGCTCAGAAGACTGATTGCCTTCGTGAATATTGCTTTCCAGCATCAGGCCAATAATGGAACGATTTCCATCTTTAATCTGCGCAATAGCCGATTCGGCTACACCAGGCTGGCGGCGGTAGTCTTTATTAGAATTACCATGGCTGCAATCTATCATTAAGGCCGGACGCAGTCCCGCTTTCAGCATCTCTTTTTCACACTGCGCAACATCTTCAGGACCGTAGTTAGGCGCTTTACCACCACGCAGGATTACGTGGCCATCCGGGTTGCCCTGAGTCTGTAACAGGCAAACCTGCCCCGCCTGATTGATGCCGACAAAACGGTGTGGCATCGCTGCAGCGCGCATGGCGTTGATTGCGGTGCCCAAGCTGCCATCAGTGCCGTTTTTGAAGCCGACAGGCATTGATAAACCAGAAGCCATCTCGCGGTGTGTTTGTGACTCGGTAGTACGGGCACCGATCGCAGACCAGCTAAACAGATCGCCCAAGTATTGTGGGCTGTTAGGATCCAGTGCTTCAGTTGCCAGCGGCAGGCCCATTTCCACCAGGTTCACCAGCAGCTGACGCGCAATGTGCAGCCCGGCTTCCATATCAAATGAGTTGTTCATGTAAGGATCGTTGATCAGCCCCTTCCAGCCAACGGTGGTACGGGGCTTTTCAAAATAAACGCGCATAACGATATACAGCTGATCCTTCAACTGTGCAGAGAGAGTTTGCAGCTGACGAGCATATTCCAGTGCGGCTTCGGTATCGTGAATTGAACAAGGACCACAGACCACCAGCAGGCGCGGATCGCGACCAGCAATAATATCGGCAATGGTCTGACGAGAAGCAGCAATCTGCGCTTCCTGCGCCGCAGTAAGCGGGAACTTCGCTTTCAGCTCTTGCGGGGTGATTAAAATTTGTTCGTCGGCGATATGCACATTGTTCAGCGCGTCTTTCTGCATGATGGCGATCCTTTTTAACTCGTGTATGCGGTTTGGGATCCTCACTGAGGATGGCGCTTACTGTACCACAACATGTACATCTTGCAATCCGTGAATGTACACTTTTATTACCACCATTAATAAGAACCACATAAACAAGACTAAAAATACTTTAAATACATCAAGTTAATTCAAAAACACTCATTTAGCACAAAGCAATTAATGTAAACTTTATCTTACAATCTACCTTTATTGGAAAAATGCCAACACCCTCTTTTTCCATTAACATTTTGCCATTCATCGTTTTCCAGGATCCCAGGATGTCTACCTCTATCATCGCCCTACGCCCTTTCGTTCTACAGGATGCTGGCGCCTTTACTGCGGCGGTCAATCAGTCTCTCAACAGCCTGCTGCCATGGATGGTATGGGCGCATCACGATTATCGGGCAGAGGAAGCCACTAACTGGATTAATTTCACCCATATGCAGCGGAGTAACGGTGAAGCGGAAGAGTTCGCTATTGTCGATAGCAATGATCGGTTACTCGGCGGCGCAGGCATCAGATTCGCACAGCGGCTTGGGGAATTTAGTGCATTAGGCTATTGGGTTCGCAGCGATGCACAAAGGCAAGGTGTCGCAACACGTGCAGTGGCTCAATTGGTGGACTTTGGCTTCAAGCACGCGCAGATCCCCTTACTGGAGATTATCGCTGCTGAGGAGAATCATGCCAGCCGTGCCGTAGCATTGCGCAGTGGTTTTGAGTTTATCGATTGCCGCTATGGTTTAATCATTCTTGATAGCGGCCCAGTGAATAGCGCGATTTACCATCTCAAGCGACCATAAAAAAAGGGGCTGGCCCTTGGGCCAACCCCTTGTTTGCTATTAACTTTGGGATGTCGCTTACGCGCCCAGACGCTCTTTGATACGAGCTGACTTACCGGTACGCTCACGCAGGTAGTACAGTTTGGCTTTACGTACAGCACCACGACGTTTGACAGAAATGCTGTCAATTACCGGAGAGTGAGTCTGGAAGACACGCTCAACGCCTTCGCCGTTTGAAATCTTACGAACAGTGAATGCAGAGTGCAGACCGCGGTTACGAATAGCGATAACCACGCCCTCGAATGCCTGCAGACGTTTCTTAGAACCTTCAACGACCCATACTTTCACTTCCACGGAATCACCCGGACGGAATGAAGGTACGTCCTGCTTCATCTGCTCTTGTTCAAGTTGCTTGATAATGTTGCTCATAATTAAATCTCTATATCCTGGGTAAACTGATAGTCAGGGAAGATTACTCTTCCACCTGATGGTTTTGTTGCTGCTGATGTTCCCGTTGGAACTCATTTAGCAACCGTGCTTGCTCTTCAGTCAGAGCCAGGTTTTCCAGAAGTTCAGGTCTTCTTAGCCAGGTACGGCCTAGCGACTGTTTCAGGCGCCAGCGGCGAATATCGGCATGGTTGCCCGACAGTAAGACTGGCGGAACCTCCATCCCTTCTAACACTTCAGGTCGGGTGTAGTGCGGGCAATCCAGTAAACCATCCGAGAACGAATCCTCATCGGCTGACGCCTGCTTGCCCAATACGCCGGGGATAAACCGGGCGACTGAATCAATCAACGTCATGGCTGGTAGCTCACCACCACTGAGTACGTAATCACCGATTGACCATTCTTCATCAATCTCAGTATGAATCACGCGCTCATCAATCCCTTCATAACGACCACACACCAGAATCAACTTCTGGTTGGTCGCCAGTTCGCAAACGCCCTGTTGGTCCAGTTTGCGACCCTGAGGTGAAAGATAAATCACCCTTGCACCTTCTCCCGCCGCCGCTTTCGCTGCGTGGATAGCATCCCGTAAGGGTTGCACCATCATCAACATTCCCGGTCCGCCGCCGTAAGGACGTTCATCCACGGTACGGTGCCGGTCGTGCGCGAAGTCACGAGGACTCCAGCTTTGAATGTTGAGCAGGCCATTTTTTACTGCCCGGCCAGTTACCCCGTACTCGGTAATAGCGCGAAACATCTCTGGAAACAGGCTAATAACACCAATCCACATCGCGTTCGCCGTTACGTTACCGGATTGTCCGGAGATCAAAAACCAGGATCCCAATCTACTTCAATCGTGCCAGTAGAGAGATCGACTTTCTTGATAACCTGTTCATCAAGAAACGGGATTAACCGCTCTTGCGCACCGAATGCATCTTTCAGGTTTGCCTTAACGACGAGAACGTCGTTCGAACCGGTTTCCATCAAATCAATGACTTTGCCCATTTCGTAACCGTCGAGGTTTACCACTTTGCAACCCATAAGGTCTTTCCAGTAGTAATCACCCTCTTCCAGCGCTGGCAGCTGAGCAGAATCAACCGTAATTTCGCAATTGGTTAACTGTGCCGCAGCGTCCCGATCGTCAATGCCTTTGACTTTGATGATCAGGTCCTGATTGTGGTGCTTCCAACCTTCCAGTTCGACCTGCTGCCATTTACCGGCGCGCTGAATGAACCAGGGTTGGTAGTCGAAGATGCTTTCAGCGTCTTCAGTGGAGGAAAACACTTTGAGCCAACCTCGAATGCCGTAAGCGGCCCCCATTTTCCCCAATACAATTGGGTTAACGAGAGGCTGTGCGGCAGGTTTAATGCTCATGCTAACCACCGTGACAGATTAAGCTGCTTTTTTTGCTTCTTTGATCAGCGCGTTAACGCGATCAGAAAGCGTTGCGCCCTGGCCAACCCAGTGCTCAATACGGTCCAGATCCAGACGCAGACCTTCAGCCTGACCAGAAGCGATCGGGTTGAAGAAACCTACGCGCTCGATGAAACGACCATTACGCGCATTGCGGCTGTCAGTAACGACGACCTGATAGAACGGACGCTTTTTCGCGCCGTGACGTGCCAAACGAATTGTAACCATAACATCCTCATTAGTTAATAAAGCGCTCGGGCTCCATCGAGGGATGGAACCCGAGCGCAATATAAAAAGCCCGAAAATTTTACTCATTTTGGCGAAAAAAGCAACCTGAGCGTGTTAATTTTCTGGCTGTGTGCCGCTCGCCTTAGCGACCGGGGAATCCGGGCGGCATCATACCTTTCATGCCACGCATCATTTTGGCCATACCACCCTTCTTCATTTTCTTCATCATGCGCTGCATGTCGTCGAACTGTTTCAATAAACGGTTAACGTCCTGCACCTGCATACCTGAACCGGTGGCAATACGGCGCTTGCGTGAGCCCTTGATGATTTCCGGCTTCTGACGCTCTTTGGTGGTCATCGAATTGATGATCGCCTCCATACGCACCAGCACTTTGTCATCCATCTGCGATTTCACGTTGTCTGGCAATTGCCCCATGCCCGGCAGCTTACCCATCAGGCTGGCCATGCCGCCCATGTTGCGCATCTGCTTCAGCTGGTCGAGGAAGTCGTTGAGATCAAAGCCATCACCGGTTTTGAGTTTCTTCGCCAGCTTCTCCGCCTGTTCGCGGTCAACTTTGCTCTCGATATCTTCGATCAGCGACAGTACGTCGCCCATGCCGAGGATGCGTGAGGCGATACGGTCTGGATAGAACGCTTCCAGTGCTTCCGTCTTCTCACCCATACCCATGAATTTAATCGGCTTGCCGGTAATATGACGAATAGACAGCGCTGCACCACCGCGCGCATCACCATCCACTTTCGTCAGAATCACGCCCGTCAGTGGCAGCGCTTCATTGAAGGCTTTTGCCGTGTTTGCCGCGTCCTGACCGGTCATGGCATCGACCACAAACAGGGTTTCCACCGGATTGATCGCGGCGTGTACCTGTTTGATCTCGTCCATCATCGCTTCATCAACGTGCAGACGACCGGCGGTATCCACCAGCAGCACGTCGTAGAATTGCAGCTTCGCTTCTTTCAGGGCGTTCTTCACGATGTCGACAGGCTTTTGGCTCAGATCGGAAGGACAGAAGTCCACGCCAACCTGCTGCGCCAGTGTTTCCAGCTGTTTAATCGCCGCCGGGCGATAAACGTCGGCAGAAACCACCAGCACTTTCTTCTTATGCTTCTCGCGCAGGAACTTACCCAGCTTCGCCACGCTCGTGGTTTTACCCGCACCCTGCAGGCCCGCCATCAACACCACAGCCGGCGGCTGTGCATTCAGATTGAGCGCATTATTTTCTGCACCCATTGCCGCAACCAGCTCGTTGCGAACAATTTTGATAAATTCCTGGCCAGGCGTCAGGCTTTTGTTTACATCCTGACCTACCGCCGCTTCTTTCACGCGGTTGATGAACTCACGCACGACCGGCAGCGCAACGTCCGCTTCCAGCAATGCCATGCGCACTTCACGCAAGGTGTCTTTAATGTTGTCTTCGGTCAGCCTTCCGCGGCCGCTGATGTTGCGCAGGGATTGCGACAAACGATCGGTTAAATTATCAAACATGCTCTCTCACTTAGGACCGTAGCGAGGCCGCCTGGGCGGCACAATGCGGCGGATTATAGCACGAAGCCACAGCGATCTCTGCAATTGACCTTCAGATCGTTTGGAGCCTGATGCAGCTGGCGCTATACTGGTTTTTTCCTTATCTGACCGACACCTGAAAGGATCTATGTTCGTTTTCGCGATCGTGGCGCTGTTCGCCTACTCCCTCAGTCTTGCATTGATCATCCCCAGCCTGCTGAAACGCAACGGTGGCTGGCGTCGTTTTGCCGTACTTTCTGCTTGCGTCGCGTTGATCGCCCATGCGGTTGCACTGCAACAACGCATTTTTGCCGTCGATAACGGACAAAACCTCAGCCTGCTAAATATCGGTTCGCTGGTGAGTTTGCTGATCTGCGCGATCATGACCATCGTTGCATCGCGCAATCGCGGTTGGTTACTGTTGCCGATTGTCTACGGCTTTGCCTTGATTAACCTCGCCTTCGCCACCTTTGTGCCGAATGCCTTTATTACCCATCTCGAAACCACGCCGGGCATGATGATCCATATCGGCCTGTCGCTGTTTGCCTACGCCACGCTGATTATCGCGGCACTGTATGCGCTGCAGCTGGCATGGATTGATTACCAGTTAAAAAATAAGAAACTGGCTTTCACCCAGGATATGCCGCCGCTGCTCAGTATTGAGCGTAAGATGTTTCATATCACGCAAATTGGTGTAGTGCTGTTGACGCTGGTGCTGTGTACCGGTCTGTTCTTCATGCATAACCTGTTTAGCCCGGAGAATGTCGATAAAGCGGTGCTGTCCATTCTTGCCTGGTTTGTTTATATCGTTCTGCTCTGGGGACACTATCATGAGGGCTGGCGCGGACGCCGCGTCGTCTGGTTTAACTGCGGTGGTGCACTGCTGCTGACCATGGCCTACTTCGGCAGTCGCGTGCTTCAGCACCTGCTCACTTCTCACTAAAGGAATTTTTGCGTTGGAACATGTTTCAACCACCACGCTGATCGTTACGCTGGTCATCATGGTGCTGGTCTCTGCGTACTTCTCCGGTTCAGAGACCGGCATGATGACGCTCAATCGTTATAAATTGCGCCACAAAGCCAAAAGCGGTAATCGCGCGGCTCGTCGTGTCGAAAAACTTTTACGCCGTCCTGATCGCTTAATCAGCCTGGTGCTGATAGGCAACAACCTCGTGAATATCCTGGCCTCCGCATTGGGTACCATTGTCGGTATGCGTCTTTACGGCGATGCGGGTGTGGCAATTGCCACCGGGATCCTGACTTTTGTGGTGCTGGTGTTTGCTGAAGTGTTGCCGAAAACCATTGCAGCGCTTTACCCCGAAAAAGTCGCCTATCCCAGCAGTGTGCTGCTGGCGCCGCTGCAGTATGTGATGCTGCCTTTGGTCTGGCTGCTCAACACCATTACCCGCATTCTGATGCGCATGGTTGGTATCAAAACGGAAGGCTCCATCAGTTCAGCCCTAAGTAAGGAAGAGTTGCGTACCATTGTCTATGAGTCGCGCTCACTGATGTCACGTCGTAATCAGGACATGCTGCTGTCGGTGCTGGACCTGGAAAAGGTTAGCGTTGATGACATCATGGTGCCACGCAATGAAATTGTCGGCATTAACGTCAACGACGACTGGAAATCGATTGTTCGCCAACTGAGTAATTCCCCGCATGGCCGGATCGTGCTGTTCCGCGACTCGCTGGATGATTCTGTTGGCATGCTGCGCGTGCGTGAAGCCTGGCGCATGATGACCGAGAAAAAAGAGTTTAATAAAGATCGCCTGCTGCGCGCTGCGGATGAAATTTACTATGTGCCAGAAGGCACGCCGCTTAATGTGCAGTTGGTGAAATTCCAGCGTAATAAGAAGAAAGTCGGCTTAGTGGTTGATGAATATGGTGACATCAAAGGGCTGGTGACCATTGAAGACATTCTGGAAGAGATTGTTGGCGACTTTACGACGTCTATGTCTCCTTCGCTGGCGGAAGAAGTGATGCCGCAGAATGATGGCTCAGTGCTGATTGAAGGCAGCGCCAACGTGCGTGAAATCAATAAAGCCTTTAACTGGACGTTACCCGAAGACGAAGCACGCACCATCAATGGCATGCTGCTGGAAGCGCTGGAAGAGATTCCGCTGGTCGATACACGCGTGAAAATCGGGAAGTACGATGTGGATATCCTCGACGTGCAAGACAACATGGTGAAGCAGGTGCGCATTACCCCGCACCATCCGCTGAAATCCTCCATCGGTTCCTGAAGCCAAAAAAAACGCCGCGAACATCGCGGCGTTTTCATTTCTGCTCAGACAGACACTAGATGTGCAGCTCTTTCAGCTTCTCAGCCGGCAGTTTCAGATCTTCGTTACGGTTCACGCCAATCTCATGCGCCAACACGTTACGCGCAATCTGCTGCGCTTCGTCGAGTGAGTGTAGCTTGTAGCTACCACACTGGTATTCATTCAGTTCCGGGATCTGGCTCTGTTCTTTCACTTTCAGAACATCTTCCATCGCCCCTTTCCACGCTTTCGCTACGCGCTGCTCGTCTGGTTCACCAATCAAGCTCATGTAGAAGCCGGTGCGGCAGCCCATTGGCGAGATATCAACGATTTCCACGCCATCACCATTGAGGTGATTACGCATAAAGCCAGCGAACAGGTGCTCCAGCGTATGGATGCCGCGCTCAGTCAGAATATCGATATTCGGACGGCAGAAACGCAGGTCAAAAACGGTGATGGTATCGCCATGCGGAGTATTCATGGTTTTTGCAACGCGCACAGCGGGTGCGCCCATGATGGTGTGATCAACAGTAAAACTATCCAGTAGTGGCATACGTCACCTCCTGTTTTGAGATTTTTTTAAAACGATGAAACTTTTCCGTTCGCCCAACGTCTGAATATATGAAAGACGCGCATTTGTTATCATCATCCCTGACAACAGAGATGTTAATTTTGGCCACAATGATGTGGCCATTTTCTTTTTTAGCCTTCGCGACCTGCCAGATAACTTTCGAAATCCAGCGTATCACTCTGTTCCAGCTTTTCCTGCGCCTGTACCGATTCCAACGCCTGACGACTGAAGTCATCTTCGGTCAAAATCTCTAACGGCTCTTCACACAGCAGATGGCGATACTGTTCAGCCAGTGCCACACCTGCGCCGGTTAAGCCATTTTCTTTGATGGCATGCAGAATACGCGCTGAATAGGTTAGCTCAGGATCATCAAACGATGCCACCAGTTGATCGCAAACCTGTTGATATTGCGTGCTCCCATAATTGCTGTCGAGCACCTCGGCAACACGACGCAGATCGGCAAACAGGGCTTTACCTACATCAACCAGCGGATGTTCTGTATCGCTACAACCTACACCAATCACCTGGCCCGGCTTACGTCCTTCCATGACCACGCGGTTCCAGTTTTTACGGCTGCATAACAGCTCGTCAGAACTCATCTCAGGCGCATCCGCCAGGGTACACCAGATCAGGAACAGGTCGAGGAAACGCGCCTGGTTAGCATCCACGCCAATGGCAGAGAACGGGTTGATATCCAGAGAACGCACTTCAATGTACTCGATACCGCCGCGTAACAACGCATCCGAAGGCGCTTCACCCGAACGTGTCACACGTTTTGGACGAATAGGTGCGTACAGTTCGTTCTCAATCTGTAACACGTTGGTGTTCAGCTGCAGCCAGTTGCCGTCGGCATCTTTGGTGCCCATGGCCGCATACTCTTCTGACGGCGTTTTAATCGCTGCTTTCAGCGCAGCAACGTAACCGTCGAGCGAGTTGAAGGTGATGCCCAAACCGCTCTGCGACCTGTTGGTGTAGCCCAAATCACTGAGGCGCAGCGAGGTGGCATACGGCAGCCACAACGTCCCCTTGCCGTCCGTTTCAAAGGGTAATTTGCTTTCACGTCCCTGCAGGAACGATGAACAGATCGCTGGAGATGCACCGAACAGATAAGGGATCACCCAACCAAAACGATAATAGTTGCGGATCAGACGCAGATATCCGGCAGAAATGGTCTCTTTGCCGCTTTCCGCATCTTTTACATCCGCCCACTCCTGCCAGAACGACAGTGGCAGCGAGAAGTTATAATGCACACCTGAGATAATCTGCATCAGTGCGCTGTAGCGATTTTTCAGTCCCTGCCGATAGAGGGTTTTCATCTTGCCGATATTAGAGCTGCCATATTGCGCCAGCTCAATGCTATCAACATCTTCAACATAACCCGGCATACTGAACGGCCACATGCGTTCCTGACCTAACTCTCGCGCAGTGTGGCGATGTATATCACGCAGGAAGGCCAGTGACCGATCAATGCTTTGATCGACAGGTGTAATGAACTCCAGCAGCGTTTCGGCAAAATCGGTGGTAATCCAACTGTGCTTGAGCGCCGAACCCAGGGATTCAGGATGTCCGGTCGTTGCCAGGTGACCATTCGGATTGACGCGCAACGTCTCGCGTTCAATGCCACGGCCGATACCCTTTAACGCGTCGGGATGCGCTTCCAACCAGGAAAGCGCTTTTGATACGTCCGGGATCACATTAACCTCCCGCTGTGCGAATAATTTATTTTTGTTCAGCATAATGTTAACCGTAGCCTCGAATCTGTGCGAATCAATGCCACCATTGCATTGTTTGTAATGTGGCGGTCGCGATAACGATATAACGCAGCGTTTTACCGATGGCGAGGAACAGCACCGAGGGCAGCCAGGCAAAGCGCAACCAGCCTGCAAGCACGCAAAGCAGGTCGCCCACTACCGGCAGCCAGCTTAAAAGCAGCGCTGCAGGACCCAATCGATGTAACCACGTCATTGCTGTGTCATGCCATCGCCCCTGCCCTTTTGGCGGCATGAGGCGACCAAGAATAATGTTGGTCAGGCCGCCCAGCGTGTTTCCCACTGATGCGGCCAATAACAATCCATAGATCGAACCCTTTTGGGCGATCAGCAAAGCAATCAGCACAGCCTCTGAACTTCCCGGAAGCAGGGTGGCACTCAGAAAGCTACTGCCGAATAACGATCCATAGGTCAGAATTTCATTCACAGTAAACGGACATCAACCACATCCATGCCCGCGGCTTGCGCCGCCTGAACACCAAAGTCAGCATCTTCAAATACCACACAGCGTTCAGGTGCCACGCCCATTAATTCGGCGCAGCGTAAAAAGGTGTCGGGTTGAGGTTTATGCCGCTGAACATCATCCGCACCGACCACGGCATCAAACAGATGATAGACACCCAGCGCTTCCAGCAGAGCCTTTGCCAGGCTGTGTTCACTGCCGGTGCCCACCGCCATCGGACGACGACCGTGATACGCTTTAACCACGTCCATTAACGGTAAAGGACGCACGTCATCCAGCAACATCGCTTTGAGCGCCTCGGTTTTCTCTGCGGCCAGCAAGTGGGGATCGTGCTCAGCGTTGTTCTGCTCAAGAATGTACTGCGCCAGCTGCCAGGTGGGCGCGCCATTAAAACTCACCATTTTTTTCTCATCCATGGTGAAACCGTAACGGCTCAGCACCTGCTGCCAGGCTTTTCGATGTGTCGGCTCAGTATCCAGGATTGTGCCGTCCATATCGAAAATCAGGGCGTCATATTGGTCGTACATTGTCACTCCATCGAGCACCACAAAATGAGCCATTACTTTAGCGTAATGCGCTTAGGTTGTCGCCAGGTGTGCTTAACAGCAAATGCTTTGAAAGCATTAGCTATTTTTGTTTTCGGAAAAAGGTCAGGTAGCGATACCGGGGATAAATGGCGGTTATATAAGTGATTTTTGCGTGATGAAGAAAAATGGGAAGTAAATTCAGAAAGCGGGCGTTGATTGTTTCGAACAGGAGATGGTGCATCCAGGAGGATTCGAACCTCCGACCGCTCGGTTCGTAGCCGAGTACTCTATCCAGCTGAGCTATGGATGCATTGGGGTCTAACTGATGTTACGGATGAAACAGTTTGAGAATAGCATGAAGAAACAGAATGGTGCATCCAGGAGGATTCGAACCTCCGACCGCTCGGTTCGTAGCCGAGTACTCTATCCAGCTGAGCTATGGATGCATTGAGAGATTTTCTTACGATGGACTTACTGCAATCAACCTGGGAATGATACGAAGAATGGTGCATCCAGGAGGATTCGAACCTCCGACCGCTCGGTTCGTAGCCGAGTACTCTATCCAGCTGAGCTATGGATGCATCGAGTTAATTCTTGTACAACGCAGGGTGCTGACAACTCACCATGAAAGGAACTGCTCGTTCACTCTTACTTCAGTTTT
>AEWW01020110.1_pt1 | contig 19135 bp, 9 predicted proteins | sample 267848 | NCBI WGS metagenome assembly AEWW01 (sample SAMN00713649, study PRJNA62039) | ant fungus garden metagenome | place: Panama: Gamboa | collected Apr-2009 | depth 0.5 m m | reverse complement strand
CTAAACTGCCAGACAACCTTCATCTATGCTGCTAAAACTCATCCCTGCCAGAACGAATAACACTTATCCCTGCCAACCCCCGCCTAGCGCAGCGATCAACTCAACGCTGCTCACCCACTGGGTGCTCTGCAGTGACAGTAAGCTCTGCTGCTCACTCAGACTGCTGTTTTCGGTGGTCGCCACATCAAGGTAATCAATCATCCCGGCATCATACTGATTACGCGTCACGCGTGCTGACTCCTGCGCAGCGCTGGTCGCCAGCTGCTGTGAAGCAATCTCACCCTTCAGCGTATTCAGCTGCACCAGATAATCTTCTACTTCACCCATCGCCGTCAGCACCGACTGGCGATAATCCGCCACGCTGGCGTCATAGGCGGCGCGGGCCTGCTCCACTTTGGCTGAAGTGGCACCGAAGTCCAGCAGCGTGCCGCTCAGCTCCGGTCCTAATGACCAGACACGATTTGGCAGCGAGAACAGACTGTTGATGGCCGATGAGCTCACGCCGCCCGTGGCACTTAACGTCAGATCGGGATAGTAACCGGCAATCGCTACGCCCACCGCCGCATTGGCCGCTGCCACGTTACGTTCGGCATAAGCAATATCCGGACGACGCTGCAACAACGCAGAAGGCAGACTATTGGGAATCGCGGGTAACGTGGCATCCAGCTTCGCCACTGGCAGCGAGAAATCAGCCGGTGCACGGCCCAGCAACAGCGCAATGGCGTGTTCCGACTGCGCGCGCTGCCACTGATAATCCTGTGCTGAGGCGCGCGCGCTCTCCAGCTGCATCTGCGCCTGTGCCAGCGTAGCGCGTGATTCGCTGCCCGCCGAGTACTTGTTCTGAATCACCGTTAAATAGCGCTGATAGGCATCGATACTGCGCTGATACAGAGCAATTTTTTCGTCGAGGATGCGCAGCTGGAAGTAATCCTGCGCCAGCTCCGATTGGGCACTTAGGGTGATATTCGCCAGTTCGGCCTTACTCGCCTGCGCGCTGGCTTTGTTCTCTTCCAGCGTACGGCGCAGTTTGCCCCACAAATCCAGCTCCCAGCTGGCACTGAGATCGGCGGCATGTGCGTTGCTGACGCTGCGCTGGCCGGTGGTGCTGGCGCGACTACCGCTACGCGTGCTGCTAGCGTCGTAGCTTACCGACGGGAACAGTGCCGCGCGCGACTGCGAGGTCAGCGCCTGCGCTTCACGGTACTGCGCGGCATAGCTCGCCACGTTTTGGTTGGAGATGCTCACCTGACGCAACAGGCTATCCAGCGTGGCATCGTGATATACCGACCACCAGTCGCCTTTGCTCTGCTCATCCTGCGGCGCGGTCTGCTGCCAGCCTTTGGCTTCTTTAAAGTGGGTCGGCATCGCCATGGTCGGGCGCTGATAATCCGGCCCCACCGCACAACCCGCCAGCAACAGTGCCGCTACCATCGGGGTAAATTTCAGAACATTTTTCATCGATCAGGATTCCACATGACGCATGCGCTGCCACTGACGTTTGGTGGCGCGGCTTAAACTATCGAGCCAGAGATAAACAACCGGCGTGGTAAACAGGGTTAACAACTGGCTGAGTGCCAGACCGCCGGCAATTGCGATGCCAAGCGGACTGCGTAAATCCGCATCGCCGCCGCTGCCTAATGCCAGCGGCAAAGCACCAAAGAAGGCGGCCAGCGTGGTCATCATGATCGGACGGAAACGCATCAGACAGGCCTGCGTGATCGCCTGCTTCGGCGACATGCCCTGCGTGCGCTCAGCATGGATTGCAAAGTCGATCATCATGATGGCGTTCTTCTTCACGATGCCGATTAGCAGAATGATGCCGATCAGGGCAATCACCGTCAGTTGGGTATTGGTGAGCAGCAGCAGCAGCAGCGCGCCAACCCCCGCTGAAGGCAGCGTCGAAAGAATGGTGATGGGATGGATATAACTCTCATACAGCACACCGAGCACGATATACACCGCCGCCAGTGCGGCAATAATCAGCCACGGCATAGTGGCGGTCAGCTGCGCAAAGGCAGCTGCGGTGCCGGCAAATCCGGCCTGAATGGTGGACGGCAGGCCGAGCTGCGCCATCGCCTGTTTAATCAGCGCCTGCGCCTGCTCCAGTGACACACCATCATTCAGGTTAAAGGCAACGGTGCTGGTGGCCGACTGCCCCTGATGCGCCACCGACAGCGGCGCGTTCCCGCCTTTGAAGCTGGCGAAAGCGGAGAGCGGCACACGATCGCCGCTGTCGTTGATCACATACAGTTCTTTCAAAATCTCCGGATCGCGCGTGTAGCTGTCCTGCAACGACATCACCACATGATACTGATTCAGCGTGTGATAGAGCGTGGCGACCTGGCGCTGGCTAAAGGCGTTGTTCAGCATGGTATCCAGCATCTGCACATTCACGCCAAGGCGTTGCGCGCGGTCGCGATCGATATTGATCACCACTTCCTGGCCGCCGGTTTGCGAATCGGAGTCCACGCTGTTGAGCTGTGGGATCGCCGCCAGCGCGGCCTGCACTTTCGGCGTCCACTCGCGCAGCACATCCAGATCGTCGGCCTGCAAGCTGTATTGATAGGTGGCGTTGGCACTGCGCCCACCGATATGCAGATCCTGCGCCGCCATCAGGAACATCTGCGCCCCGGCGATATGGCTGGTCTTCATGCTCAGTCGATTGGCGACTTCGGTGGCCGTGGCATCGCGATCGCTAAAGTCTTTAAGACGCACAAAGAAGTTGGCGCTATTGCGCGAGCCAAACATGCCGCTACCCATCGACGACATCACGCTGTCCACCGCCGGATCGGACTGGATGATCTTGGTGAACTCCAGCATCTTCGGCTTCATCGCCTGGAACGAGATGTTTTGATCGGCGCGCAGTGCGCCCATCAGCAAACCTGTATCCTGATTGGGGAAGAAGCCCTTCTGCACCACGGTGAACAGAAACAGGTTGAGCAACACCGTCAACACCAGGCTGAACATGGTGATCTTCTGGTGCGCCATCACCCACGCCAGACCACGCGAGTAGGCTGCCAGCAAAGCATTGAGCTGGTTTTCGATAAACTGATATAGCGGATGCGGGCGCTTGCTGACTTTCGGTTTTGGTTTCAGCAGACGCGCGCACAGCATCGGCGTCAGGCTCAATGAGACGAACATCGAGATAAGCAGCGAGACGGTGAGCGTCACCGCAAACTCGCGGAACAGACGTCCGACGATACTGCCCATCAGCAGGATCGGAATAAACACCGCCACCAGCGACATAGTCATCGACAGCACGGTGAAACTCACTTCCTGCGCGCCTTTTAGCGCCGCCCGCAGCGGACTTAAGCCCTCTTCGATATGGCGCGTGATGTTCTCCAGCACCACGATGGCATCATCGACCACAAATCCGGTGGCGATGATCAGTGCCATCAGCGACAGGTTATCGAGGCTGTAGCCCAGCAGATACATCACCGCACAGGTGCCAATCAACGACACCGGGAGTGCCAGCGCCGGGATCACCACCGCCTGCACGTTACGCAGGAACACAAACACCACCGCGATCACCAACAGCATGGCGATCAGCAGCGTCTCTTCGGTGTCGTACAAAGATTCTCGCACCGTCGGGGAACGGTCCACCACCACTTTCAGCTGGGTATCCGCAGGCAGATCTTTTTCCAGCGCTGGCAACTGCGCCTTGATGGCATCAATGGTGTCGAGCATATTGGCACCGGCCTGGCGCTTAATGCCCACCATCACCGACGGCTGCGAATTGAGGAAACCGGCCTGATACTGATCTTCCACCGAATCGTAGACGGTGGCGACATCGTGCAGACGTACCGCTTTGCCGTCTTTATAGCTGACGATCAGATCCTGATACTGCGCCGCTTTATCTAACTGACCGTTGCTGTCCACCACCCATGATTGCTGGCTACCCTGCAGAATGCCTTTGGGTTTGTTGGTGGTGCTGTTGGCGATGGCTTCACGCACCGTGTCCAGCGAGATGCCGTATTGCGCCAGCTTGAGCGGTTGCAGATCGATACGCACGGCGGGCAAGGCGCTGCCCATTAGCGACACTTCGCCCACGCCCTTGACCTGCCCCATCGCCTGCTCGATTTTACTTTCCGCCAGGTCGTAGAGCTCACCCGGCGTGCGCGTGGCGGAGGTCAACGCCAGCATCACAATCGGTGCATCGGACGGGTTAGCTTTGCGATAGGTCGGCAGTGATTCCATCGCGCTCGGCAGCAGACTGCGCGCGGCGTTGATCGCCGCCTGCACATCGCGCGCCGCGCCGTTGATGTCGCGGTCGAGATCAAACTGCAAAATCACGCTGGTGGAGCCCTGCGAGCTGGTCGAGGTCATCTCGGTGACGCCCGCGATCTGCCCCAGCGAGCGCTCCAGCGGCGTCGCCACCGTGGCCGCCATGGTCTCCGGGCTGGCACCAGCTAAGCTGGCGCTGACCATAATGGTCGGGAAATCCACCTGCGGCAGCGGAGCCACCGGTAACAGCCGATAACCCAGCAAACCGAGCAGCATGATCGACAACGTTAATAGCAACGTGGTGACCGGGCGAAAGATAAAGAGTCTGGTGAGGTTCATTACTCGCTCCGCGCCTGCTGCTGTTTACGCTGCATATAGCGCTTGCCGCGCTGCGCGATGCCATCAAACCACAGGTAGATAACCGGCGTGGAGAACAGCGTCAGCACCTGGCTGACAATCAGGCCACCGACGATCACCAGACCGAGCGGTTGACGCAGCTCCGCACCCGAGCCCGAAGCCAACATCAGCGGCAGTGCACCGAGCAGCGCCGCCATGGTGGTCATCAGAATCGGACGGAAGCGCAGCAAGCAGGCTTGATGAATCGCATCACGCGCGCTCATGCCCTGCTTGTTTTCGGCCTCCAGCGCGAAGTCGATCATCATAATCGCGTTCTTCTTCACGATACCGATCAGCAATATCACCCCGATCAGTGCAATTAAGCTGAACTCACTGCCTGCCAGCAGCAACGTCAACAGCGCACCCACCGCCGCCGACGGCAGCGTCGAGAGAATGGTCACCGGATGGATAAAGCTCTCATACAGGATGCCCAACACCACATACATGGTGATCAGCGCGGCCAGAATCAGCCACAGCGTGTTGCCAGTGGCACTCTGGAACGCCGAGGTTTCCCCCTGATAGCGCAGCGTAATGCTGGACGGCAGATTCAGCTGTTGCGTCACTTCGGCAATCGCTTTCTGCCCATCCTCCAGCGAATAACCGCTGTTGAGATTGAACGACACCATCACCGCCGGGAACTGATTCAGACGCATATGCATCAGTGAACCGGTGCGCTGGTGAATGGTGGCAATCGAGGTCAGTTTCACCATGCCCGTGGTGGTGGTGTCGCTGTCCGAGCTGGTGGTCGAACTGCTGCTTGAACTGCTGGATGTGCTGCCCGAACTGCTGCTGGTTGAGGTACTGGAACTGCTGCTCACCGGCAGATAAACATCATCAAACGATGCTGGGGATTGCTGATACTGCGGCGCGACTTCCAGCACCACGCGATACTGGTTAGCCTGGGTAAAGATGGTGGAAACCAGACGCTGACCAAAACTGTTGTACAGTGCCGTATCCACATCCGAGGCGGTAATGCCGTAGCGCGCGGCTTTGTCGCGGTTAAGCTCGACGTAGGCGACACGGCCCTGATCCTGCAGGTTACTCACCACGCCGTTAAATTCCGGGCGCTGCTGCAAAGCCGCCACCATTTTCGGCGTCCAGCTCACCAGGTTTTCACTGTCTGCGTCATCCAGCGTGAACTGATACTGGCTCGGCGTGACCTGATCGTTGACCGTCAAATCCTGCGCCGGTTGCAGATAGAGCTGAATGCCCGCCACCTGCTCCGCCGCCTGCTGCAGCTGCTTGATCACTACATCGGCTTTGTCATCGCGCTCATCAAACGACTTCAGGTTGATTTGGATACGGCCACTGTTGAGGCTGGTGTTACTGCCGTCGATACCGATGGTGGAAGAGAGGCTATCCACCGACGGGTTCTGCAGAATCACTTTTGCCAGCGCCTGCTGACGCTTCGACATCTCGCTAAATGACACATCCTGCGACGCCACGGTGACACCCTGAATCAGTCCGGTATCCTGCGTCGGGAAGAAACCTTTCGGGATGGCGATATACAGCAGCGCCGTCAGCGCAAAGGTTGCCAGCGCCACCAGCAGCGTCAACTTCTGATGGTTCAGTACCACAGTCAGAAGACGGTCATAGCCACGCACCAGCTTATCGAAAATTTGCCCGCCATTGCGCGAGAAGCGCGACTGCTTCTCTTCCGGGATATGCTGCAACAGGTAAGCGCACAGCATTGGCGTCAGTGTCAGTGACACCACCATCGACACCAGAATCGACACCGCCAGCGTAATGGCGAACTCGCGGAACAAGCGCCCTACCACATCGCCCATAAACAGCAGCGGGATCAGTACTGCAATCAGCGAGAAGGTCAGCGAGATGATGGTGAAGCCGATCTGCTGCGAGCCTTTCAGCGCAGCCTGCATCGGCGTTTCGCCCTCTTCCAGCCGACGTGAAATGTTCTCCACTACCACAATCGCATCATCGATGACGAAGCCGGTGGCGATGGTCAGCGCCATCAGCGACAGGTTATTCAGGCTGAAATCGGCCAGATACATCACGCCGAAAGTGCCAATCAGTGACAGCGGCACCGCCACGCTTGGAATCAGCGTCGCCGCCACATTGCGCAGGAACAGGAAGGTGACCATCACCACCAGCGCCACCGACAGCATCAGCTCAAACTGCACGTCGCTGATGGATGCACGGATGGTTTGGGTGCGATCCGACAAGATGCTCATCTTCACGCCATCGGGCAACGCGGCCTGCAGGGTGGGCAGCTGCGCTTTGATACTGTCCACCACCTGAATCACGTTGGCACCAGGCTGGCGCTGCACGCTGATCACAATCGCCGGGCTGTTATTGGCCCAAGCCGACTGGAAGCTGTTCTCCGGCCCCTGTTCGATGTGCGCGATATCTTTCAGGCGCAGTGCGGCACCGTTCTGATAGGTGATGATCAGATTGCCGTACTCATCGGCGGTGCGCAGCTGATCGTTGGCATCAATGGTGACCGAATGGTATTTGCCGTCGAAGCCGCCTTTTGAGCCATTGACGTTGCTGTTGCTGATCAACGTATTCACGTCTTCCAGCGACAGCTTGTGTGCCGCCAGCGCTTTCGGGTCCATCTGCACGCGGATAGCCGGCTGATGGCCGCCCGCCAATGTCACCATGCCGACGCCGTTGATTTGCGACAGCTTCAGCGCCACGCGGGTGTTCACCAGATCCTGCACCTGCGTCAGTGGCAGATTGTCCGAGCTGGCCGCCAGCGTGATCACCGCCGTATCGGCCGGGTTGACCTTTTTATAGGTCGGCGGATTGGGCAGATCGCTCGGCAGCAGGTTGTTGGCGGCATTGATCGCCGCCTGCACTTCCTGCTCGGCGACATCCAGCGACAGATCGAGGCTGAATTTTAGCGTGATGATCGAGGAGCCACCGGAGCTGGTGGAGGTCATCTGGCTTAAACCGGCCATCTGCCCGAGCTGGCGTTCTAGCGGTGAGGTCACAGACGATGCCATCACATCCGGGCTGGCCCCGGGATACAGGGTGGTGACCTGAATGGTCGGATAATCCACCTGCGGCAACGCCGAGGTGGAGAGGAATTTATACGCGAAAATCCCGGAAATCAGCACGCCGACCATCAGCAAGATGGTGGCGACGGGACGCTGGATAAACAGACGTGACGGATTCATTTTTTGGCCGCTGTGGCAGTTTTGCTGTCATCGGCCAGAGAGACTTTACTGCCGTTGGTCAGGCGATCGATGCCTTCGGTGACCAGACGCTCGCCCGGCTCGACACCTTTCAGGATCGACTGCTGATCTTCACCAAACGCCGGGCCGGTGGTCACGGCTTTGCGCGTCACGGTGTTGTCTTGATTGATCACAAACACAAAGCTGCCGTCGCTGCTCAGTTGCAGCGCCTGCGCCGGGATCACCGTGGCGTTATTCAGAATGCTGGTTTGCAGACGCAGGTTGACGAACTGATTGGCAAACAGCGACTCATCTTCATTCGGGAAAGTGGCTTTCAGCTCGATGGTGCCGGTGCTGGTATCGATCTGGTTGTTAATGAACTGCACGCTGCCTTGAGCCAGCTGGGTGCTGTTGTCCTGATCAAAAGCCACCGCTGGTAAACTCTGCCCGTTATGCAGCGCTTTGGTGAGCTGCGCGATATTGCTCTGCGGCACGCTGAAGGTCACGGCTGCGGGCTGCATCTGCGTCACCACCACAATGCCCGTGGTATCAGTGGTTTGCACCATATTGCCCGGATCAACCAAACGCAGGCCGACACGGCCGCTGACTGGTGAAGTGATGCGCGCATACTCAATATCCAGCTTCGCACTGGCGATCTGCGCCTGATCGGCTGCCACTGCGCCTTTGTACTGCCCAACGGTGGCCGTTTGCGTGTCGAGATCCTGGCGTGACAACGAGTCCTGGGCCGCCAGTTTTTTGTAGCGGGCCAGCGTCAACTCGGCGCTTTTCAGCAATGCCTGGTTCTGATTGAGATCGCCCTGATACTGCGCCAGTGTCGCCTGATAGCTGCGTGGATCGATCTGCGCCAGCAGCTGTCCGGCCTCGACTTTTTGCCCTTCGGTAAAGAACACTTTTTCCAGTTGACCCGCTACGCGGCTGGTCACGGTAACGCTGGCATTGGGGATCACCGTGCCCAGCGCATTGAGATACACCGGCACGTTGGCCGTGGTGGCCACGCCACTGTGCACCAGCGTGGCACTACCGCCCATCATCGCCATGCCCGGAGGGCCACCTGCTCCCCCGCGATGACCGCCTTTTCCGCCTCCTGGTGGCATGCCGCCCGGCGCACCGCCATGGCCGCCGACAACGCGCCAAATCACGCCAGCCACGATTAACACAACAAGTAAAATGAGTAGCCATTTCAGCCAGTGGAAACGCGATCTGCGAGGGGAATTAATTGTCATCGGACTCTTCAGATAAACAGGAAAAAGGAAAATCCCCTGCACTGACAGGGGATTATTTCAAAGGAAATCATCACTGCTTGTATTATCAGCTGAAGTGCCATGGAATTTCCATGGAGAAACCGTAAGGGTAACGTTAAGGCACTCAGGCCTTCCAACCGCCTCCTAAAGCTTTATACAAGGTGATTTTCTCGCTCAACTGGCCCAGATGTGCACTGATTAACGACTGCTGCGAACTGTAAAGCGATCGCTGGGCCACTAATACATTGAGATAATTGTCTACGCCTTGCTTAAAGCGCATTTCGGAATAGTCGTAATCGCGTTGATTAGCACCGACCTCCTGTTGCAGCGCTGTCAGCTGATCCTGCCAGGTATCCTGACCGGCCAGCGCATCATTCACCTCTTTGAACGCGGTTTGAATCGCTTTCTCATAGTCAGCAATTTCAATGCGTTTCTCGATGTGCGCGATGTTGAGATTAGCCTCGTTTTTGCCGCCGTCAAAGATCGGCAGATTTATTGAGGGTACGAATGACCAGGCGCCGGTGCCGCCGCCCAGCAAACTGCCGAGCGAACTGCTGGTCGATCCGCCAGAAGCGGTCAGCGTGATGCTCGGGAAGAACGCGGCACGCGCTGCGCCAATATTGGCATTCGCCGCTTTCAGGCTATGTTCTGCGGCCATGATATCCGGACGACGCGTCAACAGATCAGATGGCAAGCCCGCTGGCGTGGCCGGGAACTGCCAGTTGACGTCCAGCGTCGCGTGGGACAACAAGGTAGCGGGCAGATCGGTGCCCACCAGCAAGCGCAGCGCATCCACATCCTGCCGTACCTGACGCGTATAGCTCGCCACATCCGCCTGCGCAGCCCGCACCGTGCTCTCTGCCTGTGCCAGATCCTGATCGCTACTGGCCCCGCCGTTGTAGCTGAGTTGCGTCAGACGATACGACTCTTGCTGACTTTTGGCAGTGTTCTGCGCCAGATGCAGCAGATCGTTATCCGAACTCAAGGTCAGCCAGGCGGTGGCCACCTCGGAAATCAGCGAGATGCGTGTGGCACGTTCGGTCGCGGCGGTGGACAGATAGGTTTCCTGCGCTTCATCACGCAGGCTCTGCAAGCGACCAAAGAAATCCAGCTCCCATGAGGTGACGCCCAGCCCGGCGTTCAGCTCGTGATAGGTCACCGCACCAGTGGTTTTGGTGTTGTAGAGGTTGGCCGGTTCATGCGCCGAGGTCTGGCTGGCGGTAGCATTGATTGACGGCATTAACGCCGCACGCTGCACCGTGACGCTCTGCTGTGCCTCTTCGACATTTAGCGCCGCGACGCGCAGGTCACGGTTGTTGTCGAGTGACAGCTGAATCAGATTGCGCATCGTGGCGTCAGTGAAGAAGTTCTGCCACGGCAGATCCGCCACGTTGCCCACCGGCGTGGGCTGATCGTACTTCGCGTCTACCGGCATTGCGGGGCGCTGATAGTGGGGTGCCAGCGTACATCCCACCAGCGCCATGGCCAGCGGCAGCAGCGCCATACGGAAAGTTTTAGTGTTCATGCGTTGTCACCTCTGCGGATGCTTTTTTCTTGCGGGCGAAGAACTGCGAAACCACCACGTAGAACATCGGAACAAAGAAGATGGCGAGGAAGGTGGCGGTGATCATCCCGCCTGCTACCGCCGTACCAATCGAGTGCTGGCTACCTGCGCCTGCGCCGTTAGAGATAGTCAGCGGCAGCACGCCGAGAATAAACGCCATCGAGGTCATGATAATCGGTCGGATACGCAGTCTCGCGGCTTCCACCGCTGCCTCGACCAGCGTTTTGCCTTCCCGTTCGTGCAACTCTTTGGCGAATTCCACAATCAGAATGGCGTTTTTCGCCGCCAGTCCCACCGTGGTGAGTAAGCCCACCTGGAAGAATACGTCGTTCTGCAAGCCGCGCAGCAGTACGGCACTAATAGTCCCGAGAATGCCGAGCGGCACCACCATGATCACCGAGAACGGAATCGACCAGCTCTCGTACAGCGCAGCCAGACACAGGAACACCACCAGAATCGAGATGATATACAGCTGGGTGGTCTGGTTGCCGGACGCCTGCTCTTCATAGGATATGCCGTACCACTGCACGCGGAAGCCTTTGGGCAACTGCTTCGCCAGCTGTTCCACCGCTTTCATCGCTTCACCGGTGCTCTGCCCTGCCGCAGGCGATCCGAGGATCTCTTCAGAGGTCAGGCCGTTAAAGCGTTCGAAGTGTGGCGAGCCGTAAACCCATTTGCCGCTGGCGAAGGCGGAGAAGGGCACCATGGTGCCGCTGCTGTTGCGGAAGTACCATTTATCGAGATCGGATGGCGTGACGCGTGAATCGGCTTTACCCATCAGGTAAACCTCTTTCACACGGCCGTTATACATAAACTGATCGATATAGCTGGAACCCCACGCCACTGACAGCGTGTTGTTAATGTCGGTCATGCTCAGGCCCAACGCGCTGGCCTTCTCGTCATTGATCTCCAGCTGATACTGCGGCTCATCTTCCAGTCCGTTCATGCGCACCTGCGCCAGATGCGGATCTTTGTTGGCCAGATCGATTAACTGGTGCGTGGCATCCATCATTTGCTGATGGGTGTGCGCGCCCGTATCCTGCAGATAGAGATCGAAGCCGGTAGCGTTACCCAACTCCATCACCGCAGGCGGCACCATGGCGAAGATTTTGGCGTTTTTGTAGTTGGCAAAATGCGCCATCACCCGGTTCGCCAGATCCTGCACGCTTTGCCCGCTGTGGGTACGATCGCTCCAGTCCTTCAGGCGCACGAAGGCCATGGCGTTACTCTGGCCGCGACCGGCAAAGTTAAAGCCCGCCACGCCAAAGGTGGTGGTGACCACTGAGGCTTCATTCTTCTGCAGGTAGTCATTGAGATCGTTGATCACCTGCTGCGTACGCTGTGAAGAGGCGTTCACCGGCAGCGTCATCTGCACCATCATCAAGCCCTGATCTTCTGCAGGCAGGAACGTGGTCGGTACACGCGTGAACAAAAAGCCCGTCACGCCGACGATCACCAGGTAGATCACCAGGAACAGGCCGCGACGGGAAATAACGTTATTAACGCCGCGCGTATAGTGCATCGCGCCGCTGTCGAACTTACGGTTAAACCAGCCAGCAAAACCGGTGGTCTTGTGCTCCGCCGCCGAAGGTTTGAGCAGGGTGGCACAGAGTGCAGGGGTAAAGATCAGCGCCATGATCACCGACAGCGCCATCGCCGACACAATGGTGATCGAGAACTGGCGATAAATCACCCCGGTCGAGCCGGAGAAGAACGCCATTGGCAGCAGCACCGCTGACAGCACCAGCGCAATACCAAACAGTGCGCCCTGTATCTGCTGCATCGACTTGATGGTGGCGGTTTTCGGATCGAGATGTTCTTCGTGCATCACACGCTCGACGTTCTCCACCACCACGATGGCATCATCCACCAACAGCCCTATCGCCAGCACCATACCGAACATGGTCAGGGTGTTGATGCTGTAACCGAAGGCCGACAGGATGCCGAAGGTACCGAGCAACACCACCGGCACCACCAGGGTGGTAATCAGGGTGGCGCGCAGGTTTTGCAGGAACAGCAGCATGACGAAGAACACCAGCACCACCGCTTCGATCAGCGTTTTCACCACTTCTTCAATCGAGGCGCTGACCACTGGCGAAGTGTCATACGGATACTGAATTTCAACGTTATCCGGCAGCGAGTCTTTCAGGTCGGCTATGGTCTGGCGCACCGCTTTAGCGGTATCCAGTTCATTCGCACCGGTGGCCAGACGCAGCGCGATACCTGCCGCGGGCTTGCCGTTCATGGTGGCGTCAATGCCGTAGCTCTGCGGACCGAGCGCCACGCTGGCAACGTCTTTCAAACGCACCTGTGAGCCATCGCTGTTCACTTTTAACAGCACATTTTCAAACTGCTGCACCGTGGTGAAGCGAGTTTTCCCCAGTACCGTGGCCTGGGTTTTGGCGCCCTGAATGGTCGGTAACCCGCCGAGTGAACCGGACGACACCTGCACGTTCTGGTTATCAATGGCGGTGGTGACATCACTCGGCATCAGGTTGTACTTGTACAGTTTGGCGGGATCGAGCCAGATGCGCATGGCATATTCCGAACCCAGTACCATAAAGTCACCGACACCCGGCGTACGCGAGATCGGGTCTTCCAGTTTCGATACCAGCATGTCGGCCAGATCGCCGTTGCTCAGCTTGCCGTCTTTGGAGATCAGCCCGATGACCATCATGAAGTTCTTCTGGTACTTACGAATGCGGATCCCTTGCTGAGTCACGTCGGTCGGCAGCTGTGATTCCGCCAGCGACACGCGATCCTGCACCTGCACCTGCGCGATATCCGGATTGATGCCCTGGTTAAAGGTGGCGATGATCTGCGCACTACCGTCCGAGGCGCTGCTCGATTCCAGATAGCGCAAGCCATCCAGCCCGTTTAACTGCTGCTCAATCACCTGCACCACGGTGTTCTGGGTGGTTTCGGCACTGGCACCCGGATAGGTCACCGAGATCGACACCGCCGGTGGCGAGATGTTGGGATACTGATTGACCGGCAAACTGATGGCTGCAATCCCGCCCACCAGCATCACGATAATCGCGATAACCCACGCAAAGATGGGACGCTCAATAAAAAACTTCGACATGCCGCCCCCTATTGCGCCGCTGCGTCGGTCATCGACAGACTGACAGCGTTGGCAGATGGCGTGTCATGGGTGCTGGCGGCGGTGGTGGTGACTTTCGCCCCGGCACGCACACTTTGCAGATTGTTCACCACCACGTTTTCACCTTCGCTCAGGCCGGAGGTCACCAGCCATTCACCTTTGATCATCTCGCCGGTGTGAATGCTGCGCTGCTCAATGGTGTTATCGCTTTTCACCACGTAAACATACGGCTGGCCTTTGGTGTCATGCATGATCGACTCCTGCGGCACCAGAATCCCCTGCTGCTGAATGCCCTGCGGGAGGCTAGCGTGCACATACATGCCTGGCAGCAGTTCATTATGCGGGTTCGGGAACACCGCACGCAGCACCACGGTGCCGGTGGCGGTGTCGACGTTCACTTCCGAGAACGCCAGTTTGCCCTGCTGGCCATACTGGCTGTTGTCTTCCAGAGAGAGTCCGACCGCCGCGGTGTTGTCATCCACTTTGGCGATCTTGCCGTCGGCTAAGGCACGGCGCAGACGCAGCAGGTCGGTGGATGACTCACTGACATCAACATAGATCGGATCAAGCTGGGTGATGGTGGCGAGATAGTCGGTCTGGCCGTTGGTCACCAGCGCACCGGCGGTATACAGCGAACGGCTGATATGTCCGGAGATCGGCGCCTTCACCAGTGTGTAATCAAGATTGACCTTAGCGGTTTCCACATCGGCCTGTGCTTCACGCTCTGCCGCAACGGCATCGTCGTAAGTCTGCTGGCTGATGGCGTGTGCAGAAGCGAGCGGCTGATAGCGTTTTGCCACCATGGCATCGTTTTGCCAGGTCGCCATCGCTTTGTCGTAAGCGGCTTTATAGGTCGCCGGATCGATCTGATAGAGCGGCTGACCCGCTTTCACTTCGCCGCCTTCGGTAAACAGGATTTTCTGGATCACGCCGCTGACTTGTGGGCGCACCTGTGCGGTGCGGACCGCCGTGGTGCGGCCAGGCAGTTGTGTCACCAGCGTAACGGGCTCAGATTTTAGGGCGATGACACCCACCTGGGGTGTCGCGGATGCAGCGGGCTTTGCTCCGCCCTGGTCACAGGCTGCCAGTAAAAACACCACGCTGGCAGAAAGAAGTTTCAGGCGCATAATTTTTCTCTGGATGAAAGGAGGGATAGTCACTGATGTGATGACATGCAAAAAATCATTGTAGGGAGGGAGTGATAAGGCGGTTGTTAAGGTTGCGTAAAATATATTTTCCAAAGGAAAATGGTAAACCTTTCGTGCCATAAATGGCTGTGAAAATTAGCTTTTTGCGGGTTTTTTACCGCCATGCAGAGCAACAGATTTACCCTTTCGGCTCGATCCCGCGACGGCGCAGTTCGCGACGCGCCAAATCTTTCAACCAGCACGATAGCGTGATGTTTTCATCTTCGGTGACTTCGCGCAGTTGGTCATGCAACTCCGGATGAATGCGTAACTGAAACGCCGTGGAGCGGCCCTCGCCTTTTGGCGTTCGGTCTTTGGTTTTTGGCATCGGGTCACACCTCAACGAATGGCAATAAAAAAACGCCCCAAAGCCGCGCTACCAACACGGCAAGGGGCTGGCGAACCGAAATGGAATGCGGCATCGCGGTGCGTTACATACAGGTTACACGGCAAGATATTTTTATGTTGGCGGGGAAGTGTTAAGACTCAGACAAGAGGTGTGAGCGAGTTCGCTGAGTGCTGAATTTCAGGCAAAAAAAACCCACGCATCCGCGTGGGTCGGTGCAACCGAACAGGGTGAATACCTGAAGACAGGTATTGCTGCCGCAGCAGCCGATCTTCACACCAATCAATACCTCTGGGACTTTTATCGTCGCCGAAAGTGGTGTGAGAAAACAGCCGCAAATCGCAACGGAGTTCGGCGAAATGCAACGAGGTGTGAAAAGCACCTCACGGCAGTTACATCCTGATTTTACTAAAATTTATCCGAAGTCGGTTTGCTGTAAATGGCGTCAGGCGCAATGTTCATATGCTTCAACACCGGCCCCATAATGCTGCCGAAAATCGGCGCCGCTACCGAACCACCAAAGTGATCGCCCGCTGTCGGATGGTTGACCATCACCACCAGCGCCACCTCAGGATGGCTGGCAGGAGCAATACCGGCGGTGTAGTTAACGTAACCGCCATCGTACTTCCCGCTGGTGCCCATTTTCTCTGCGGTACCGGTTTTGGTCGCCAGGCGGTAACCCGGCACAGCGGCTTTGACGCCGGTACCGCCAGGCAATACGTCACTCTCCAGCATGTGCACCACGGTTTGCACGATTTGCGGATCGGCCACCTGCTTGCCCAACACCGGCGGTGTCACTTTGGTGATCGACAGTGGACGATATACGCCGTAAGAACCAAGCGTGGCGTATTCACGGGCGATTTGCAGCGGTGTGACACGCAGGCCGTAGCCAAAGGCAAAGGTGGCGCGTTCAATATCTGCCCAGCGTTCACGGTGCAGCGGGAAGTAGCCCACGCTCTCGCCGGTTAACCCGAGTCCGGTCGGCTTACCCAGGCCAAACGCCTGATAGGTGTTCACCAGCGCTTCAGCAGGCATCGCCAGCGCAATGTGCGATACGCCGATATCACTCGATTTCTGCAAAATGCCCGTCATGGTCAGGCGCGGCCAGTGGCCGACGTCACGAATCAAGTGGCCGTTAACGCTGTAGGGTGTGGTATCGATCACCGAGTCAGCACGCACCAGATGACGCTCCAGCCCTTCCATCACCACCAGCGGTTTCACCGTTGAGCCGGGTTCGTAGCTGTCATTGATCGCCGTGTTGCGCATCTGTGCAGGCGTGGCGTTATCGAAGTTGTTGGGGTTGAACGAAGGATAGGAAGCCATCGCCAGGATCTCGCCCGTATCGATCTTGATCAGCACTGCCGCACCGGAATCCGCTTTATTCAGCAACACACCATCGCGCAGTTTGCTGTAGAGGGTGAACTGGTCAAACTTATCAATACTCAGCTGTACCGTTGGCGGCTGCTTCGGCGGCTCGTAATCCAGCATCGCCACGATATTGCCCTCTTTGTCCTGACGATAAACCTCTTTGCCCGGCTCACCTTGCAGCACGTGGTCGAAACCTTTCTCCAGACCGTTCAGGCCATTGCTGTCAGCACCGACAATGCCAATCAACGGCGCAGCGGCTTCACTCATTGGATAGAAGCGGCTGTCGTTGTATACCGAGCTGATGCCCTTCAGGTGCAGTTCGGCGATGTCTTTGGCGATGCCCAGTTCGATTTTACGGCCAAGATAGAGGAAGCGTTTTTTCGGGTTCGCGGTGATCTGCTCACGCAACTCTTCCGGACGTAAGTTCAGCGCCGAGGCAAGATAGGTCCATTTGGCGTTGGTGAAGTCGGGATTGGCTTCCAGCACGCGCATCGGGTCGGCGATGATATCGCGCGCCGGTACGCTCAGTGCCAGTGCCTGGCCATCACGATCCAGTAAGGTGCCACGGTTGGTGGGCAAGGTGACGGTGCGCAGTGAACGCTGATCGGCCTCGTGCTCCAGCATCGGATGCTTAATCAGTTGCAGGTCACCGACGAAGATCAACAGCAACACCATGCAGCTGAAGACACCCAGACAAATCAGGCGAAAACGAAACGGGTTAAATGGGGCTTTGATCTGGTCTTTTCCCAGAAGTTTTTTTATACGGGGCATAGCATTCCGCTGCAATAAACAGTTTTTTCAAGCTTGTTATCCGCAGTTATAAAGAAAGGTAAAGCGAGTTGACAGGAAAACTGTGTTTCAGTTCGTTAGCGGGAACGACAGGCAAAAAAAACCTGCGCATCTGCGCAGGTCGGTGTAATCAAGAAAACTTTTTGATGTTCACCCATCAATACCTCTGGGACCCTGACTGTAGCAAGGTGGCATGACGGTTCTCCATCTCTCAAACGCAACAGTTACCCGCAAAATGTAACCAGCGGTGAGATTGTTAGCACCCCATTCACATCAGGTGTTTTTTGATTTCCACCAGGCAACTCATGGCGTTAGGGCCTTGCGTCAGTGACGAGGTGCCGATATCCAGCGTCAGCACATTGGGGTTACCGGCACGGTCCCACGGCTGCCAGGTGCGGCCGAATCCGGGATCAAACCAGGCGCCAGTGGAGATAATCACCACCCCTGGCGTCAAGCCATCGGTCAGACGCACACCGGCCAGCATACGGCCACGCGCATTACTGACTTCGATTTCGTCGCCATCCACAATCCCACGCGCACTGGCGTCCTGCGGATGCATATATAAGGTTTCACGCCCGGCCGTTTTATTCGCTTGCACCGTGGCAGTCGCGTCCATCTGGCTGTGCAGCCGATCCGAAGGCTGAATCGAGATCATATGCAGCGGGAATTCCCCGCTCAGCGGTGAGCCCAACCACTCCTGCGGCTCACGCCACTCGGGATGTCCGGCAAAATCTTCCAGTTGATAATCGGCGATGGTCTGACAGAACAGCTCGATTTTACCACTGGCGGTCTGGATCGGATGGGCCTGCGGGTTAGCACGGAACTCATCCATAAACACATACGGCTTGCCACCTTCCGGGATCTCAACGAAACCACGCTCCCAGAATTCACCAAACTCCGGGAAGTGGATATCTTTGCGCGCGTGCGCCACCGCACACTGCTGATACAGGTGTTCAATCCACTGCATCTCGTTGCGCCCTTCGGTAAACAGATCGCGGTAGCCAAGTCGATCGGCGATATCCGCAAAGATATCGAAGTCATGACGCGCCTGATGCTGCGGTTTCACCGCCTGATGCATCGCAAACACAAAACGATCGCGTGAAGATCCGCCGATGTCGTTGCGCTCCAGCGTGGTGGTGGCGGGTAACACAATATCCGCCATCTGCGCCGCCGGGGTCCAGACAATATCCTGCACGATAACGGTATCCGGGCGCTGCCAGCCTTCCACCAGGCGGTTAAGCTGCTGATGGTGGTGGAACGGATTACCGCCCGCCCAGTGCACCAGATGGATATCGGGATAGTGCAGGGTTTCGCCCTGGAAATGGTAAGGCTGGCCGGGATTGAGCAACATATCGCTGATGCGCGCGACCGGAATCGAGAAGTTGCCGGGATTTGGCCCGGTGCTCATCATCGGCGCGGGCCCTTCCTGACGCGGATTGCCGACGCTGTTCATCGACCCATGACCAAACGAGAAGCCGCCCCCCGGCAAGCCCGGCTGACCAAGCATTGAAGAGAGCGCAATCATCATCCAGTACGGCTGCTCACCGCGATGGGCACGCTGTACCGAGTAAGAACAAGTGATAAAGCTGCGTTTGCCAATCAGCTGCTGTGCCAGTAAAGCGATACGCGCCGCCGGAATGCCGGTGATGGCACTCGCCCACTCCGGCGTTTTGGCGATACCGTCGCTTTCGCCCAGCAGATATTCACGTAACTGCGGCCAGCCGGTGCAATGGCTGGCGAGGAAACTTTCGTCCAGCGC
>AEWW01004135.1_pt1 | contig 19437 bp, 18 predicted proteins | sample 267848 | NCBI WGS metagenome assembly AEWW01 (sample SAMN00713649, study PRJNA62039) | ant fungus garden metagenome | place: Panama: Gamboa | collected Apr-2009 | depth 0.5 m m | reverse complement strand
CCGAAAGCCCGTTTTTGTTTCTACTGTTTAGTGCGCGCCACCACCACCACCGCCGCCCGCGCCAAATGGCGGACGTGCAAACCACACCAGAACCAGCAAGATCAAAAATACTCCCGCTGATGCCCAGAAGATCTCATTCGCTGAGATAATCAGGCCCTGATTGGTAATTTGCTGTGCAATGTAGGCTGAAGCTTGCTGCTGCGTCATGCCCATGCTTTGCAGTTGGTCATACATCTGCTGCGAATTCGGGTTGAATGGATTCACCGATTCAGACAGATAGCTGTGGTGCATCGATTCGCGATCCGTCCACATGGTGGTGGTGATCGACGTACCGATTGAACCGGCCAGCGTACGCACAAAGTTCGACAGGCTTGATGCTGCTGCCATACGCTCTGGCGGCAACCCTGACAGCGTAATGGTGGTCAGTGGCATAAAGAAGCACGCCACGGCAAAGCCCTGAATAAACTGCGGCCATGCCGACGCACCAAAATCCATCCCCGGCTCAAACGTATACGCACGCCAGTAGAAGCACACCGCGTACATGATAAAGCTGAAGGTCACCAATCGCCGCATATCCAGCTTGTGGGCAAAGCGACCAATGATGGGCGACAGGATCACCGGAATGATGCCGACCGGCGCTGACGCCAAACCTGCCCAGGTGGCGGTGTAGCCATATACCTCCTGCAGCAACTGGGGCAGCAACACGATCGAGCCGAAGTAAAGCATGTAAGCCAGGCTGATCGACAAACAGCCGATGGTGAAGTTGCGCTTTTTAAACAGCGACAAATCGACAATCGGATGGTCGTCCGTTAGCTCCCACACCAACAGCACTGCCAGCGCCACCACGGCGACTACCGTGAGTACGATGATTTCCGTGGAGCCAAACCAGTCGAGTTCTTTACCCCGGTCGAGCATCACCTGCAACGAACCAATCCCCACGACCAACAGCACCAGACCGACGATGTCAATCGGGCGGATCTCGGTTTTGGTTTCGCGTCCTCGCAGGGTTTGCAGAGTCAGCGCGACGACGACCACACCAATCGGGACGTTGATAAAGAAGATCCAACCCCAGTGGTAGTTATCACTGATCCAGCCGCCGAGAATCGGGCCGCAGATCGGAGCTACGATCACCGTCATCGCCCACAGCGAGAGCGCCACGCTGCGCTTGGCCGGCGGGTAGTTGTTCAGTAGCAAACTTTGCGACAGTGGAATCAACGGACCGGCAACCACACCCTGAATGATACGGAAGAAGATCAGCATCTCCAGACTCTCTGACATGCCGCAGGCCCATGAGGCCAGTACAAACAGAATGGTCGACCAGGTAAACAGCTTCACTTCACCGATACGTTTGGCTAACCAACCGGTAATCGGTATCGAGATGGCGTTTGCCACCCCGAATGAGGTAATCACCCAGGTGCCCTGTGAGTTCGAGGCACCAAGGTTACCGGCGATCGTTGGGATCGCCACGTTAGCAATGGTGGAGTCGAGAACCTGCATAAACGTCGCCAATGATAAGGCGATGGTCATCAGGACTAACGGCGCACCTTCAAGCGGTTTTTGTGCCATCACAGCCTCCCGCGGAATTAATCGGCGTTGGCACGAACGATATCAGTAATCAGCTTGTTAACCGGCGCGAGGTCGATTGCCAATGCGTTACTTTCATACGCCGCTTGTGGACGCACGCTACTGGCCAGTGTGGCCCCGTCTTTGTTTTGGGTATCCACTTTGACTAAGGTGGAGAGACCAATACGCAGCGGGTGTTCGGCCACCTGTTGCGGGTCCAGCTCAATACGCACCGGTAAACGCTGAACCACTTTGATCCAGTTACCTGTCGCATTCTGCGCCGGCAGGAGAGAGAAGGCGCTGCCGGTGCCCATATCCAGACCGACAACTTTGCCGTGATACTCCACGTCATCACCGTAAATATCGCTGATCACAGTAGCGGGCTGACCGATGCGTACACCGGAAAGCTGCGTTTCTTTGAAGTTGGCATCAATCCACAAATTCGTGGCAGGCACTACCGCCAGCAGCGGCGTGCTGGTGGAGATCTGCGAACCGACCTGAACACTACGACGCGAAATATAGCCATCCATTGGACTACGGATATCGGTGCGCTGCAGCGCCAGCCAGGCATCACGCAGTTCAGCCGCGCTTTGTTTGACGGCGGGCTGCTGTTCCAGATCGGTGTTCAGAATCATCGCCTGGTTCGCGTTGTACTGCTGCACGGCGACATCAAGTTGCGCTTTCGCCGTGGCCACGGCATCACGTGAATGCTGCAGTTCTTCACGACCAATCAGGTTTGATGCACCCAGCGGCTCACGACGTTTCAGATCGGCTTCAGCCTGATCCAGCGCGGTCTGTTGCAGCTTGATGGTGGCCTGATACTGCTTGCCGTTGATCATCAACTGATGCGTCTGACGCACGCTGGTGGCCAGTGCAGTCTGCGCTTTTTCAAACGCCTGCTCCGCATCGGTTTTATCCAGCGACACCAAAATATCGCCTTTTTTCACGAAGTCAGTGTCATCGAACCAGACTTTATTCACGCTGCCGGAAACCTGTGCCATCACCTGCACCTGATTACCTGACACATAGGCGTCATCGGTTTCCTGGAAATGGCGCAGCACCAAATACCAGTAGGCCAGATACGCCACCCCAATCAATACAAACACGATAGCCAGCAGGATCAGCACACCTTTGCGCTTCTTCTTTTTATTCGCTGGCTGTTGCGGGCTTTGCGCTTCCGCGGTCGCACTCATGTTGTTCTCCACGTTTTCCATTTAGCCGGGCTGTGTTGATCCTTCAACACGGTTTCCCGAGTCGAAAAAGCCAGCGTATAAGACGCTGGCCGGATAAAAGGGGATTAAAATAGCGATTTCGGAAGGTGATTGTGTCGCACTTCTTGCTATTAGCGCGACAGGGAAGCGATAACCTGATCTTCATCCATTTTATCAAGACGGTTAAGCAACTTGCGCGTAATCGCTTCCAGCTGATCCTGCTCGGATGTAGAGAGCGAAGACCACAGATACTGCAGACTCTGATGCTGAGGCGGCAGCAGCTGACGTAAGAATTCGTTACCTTTCTCTGTCAGGTGCAGATGCAGGCAGCGACGGTCATTATCGCTCTCGCGGCGCTCGATCCAGCCGCGTTTTTCCAGCTCATCGGCAATACGTGTTGCATTAGTGCGTGAGGAACCCAGCGCAGAACTCAGTTCTGAAGGCTGGATGCTCTGGTTTTCTTGCGCATCAAGTGTAATCAGCGCCATGAATAAGGTCTCGTTAATTCCCTGCGCCTTCAACATCTTGTTGCGGTTATCCAGCAGTTTTCCCTGCATATGCATGCACAGACGAGTCAGGATGATTTCCTGCAACGGAAAATCTTTATGGCGGTTAGCACGGATGTTCAGCATCTGTTCAATGGGAGTAAACGAACTTTCCATTTTAAAAAAAACCTCTTAGTTGCAACTGGTATAGTAAGGATGGTGACAGATTAAGCGTAGTCATATTTTCCGCCAGTGATTGTTCGCACGATCACATTGTCAACATCTGGCGTTCCAGGTCGTTCCATAACCCTGGGCGCTTCGCCCTGACAACGTGCCACGCAGGATGGTTACATTGTCATCAATTCACATCGTGAAATATTTTTAAGGAAAAATAATTTCGCGAGAAAAAATAACTCTGGTGAATAACTGTGCTGCTAACCATAACAAACTCAATCATCAATGAATAGTCTCACTCACGTGATTGGGTTGGTCTTTACGCTTTCTAAACACTTTAGCTGAACGCATTACATCACGAAATCAATGGGTTAATTAACTTAATCGTAACAATTCCGGTACCAATACCGTACCAGCTAAAATGACGAATTGCATTCGTTGAGAGAATTTAACCTCAGGCATTGCAGAGGTAAGTCTCGGCTTAGCAGCATTCATGGCGGAAGAAAGGCGTAGATAATCATTTGTGGTTAATAGTAACCCAAAAAATTATTTCAATGGTGTGTTAATTGACAGGACGTACCAGTACGCTATAACGCACGAACTCTGCGGGGATTGAGAACAAAAGCGGCCAAAAGGCCGCTTTTAAGGGAAGAGAATTACTTTGCCGCCGCTTGTGCGTCAGAAATCCACTTATCAAACTCGGCCTGATGGCCTTTGATCCAGCCATCTACGTGACGATTGATGTCAGCTTCAGAAGCCTGACCCGCATGCATCGCCGCGTTTTCGGCGTTGATATCGCCAATCGGCAATTTCATTTCAGCAAACAGTTTTGCCGCAGCCGGGTTTTTCTCAGCCCAGGCTTTGTTGGCCACAATGTGCATAGTGTTGACCGGGAAACCGTAATTTTTACCATTAGGCAGTTTGGTGTCCACTTTGCTCTGCTCGCCTGGCAGGGAAGAGAATGGCACCTGCAGCCAAACCACATCTTTACCCGGTTTGAGCACGTCGCTCAGCCAGTAAGGTGTCCAGGTGTAATAAAGGATAGGTTTGCCCTGCTTGTAGCGTGCCAGGGTGTCAGCCACCATTGCTGAATAGTTACCCATGTTGGCCGTAACCGTATCCGCCAGGCCATAGGCTTTATTCTGGTGGTTAATCACCGCTTCACAGCCCCAGCCCGGCGTACAGCCCGTCATGTCGGCTTTGCCGTCACCGTTGCTGTCGAACAGTTTGGCGATTTTCGGATCTTTAAGCTGTTCGATGTTGGTGATGTGATACTGCTCGGCGGTTTTCTTATCGATCAGATAACCCTGGGCAGCGCCGCCAACGTAAGTGCCTTCACGGTAAAACTTGTTATCACCGCCTGCCGCTTTATACATGTCGTCATGCAGCGGTTTCCAGTTAGTGGCTATAAAGGTGGCATCACCTGCCGCGATGGTGGTGTAGGCTACGTTGTAATCGACTTCGCCCGGCTTCTCAACGGTGTAGCCCAGTTTTTCCAGTGCGCGGCTGACAATCAGCGTCTGGAAAGTTTCTTCTGCGATGGTGCTTTGCAGAGGTTTAACAGTGATGCCTTTACCCGGCAGGTCGGCGGCGGACACGTGCGTCGCGGCGAACGTCGTCAGGACGGCAGCGAACAGAGCTGTCTTGCGCATAGTCATTCCTTATTTTACGTGTTGCGTCGGAGACGGACGGCCACGCTGGGCCGTCCATAGAAATCAGGCTTTTTTACTGAAGGGGCGCAGCAGCAGGCCAATTGGACCGGTGCTGTACCAGTGACGGTTGCCACGGCTGCGGCTGTCGCGGGCGACCGACTGAGTCAGGCGATCAAGGATAATCGCCAGAATCACGATACCCACGCCGCCGACAGTTGCCAGACCCATATCTAAACGACCGATACCGCGCAGCACCATCTGGCCTAAACCACCCACAGCGATCATCGAGGCGATAACCACCATTGACAGCGCCAGCATCAGCGTCTGGTTCACACCGGCCATAATGGTCGGCATCGCCAGCGGCAACTGCACTTTGAACAGCATCTGACGCGGACTGGCACCAAAGGATTCGCTCGCTTCGATCAAATCGGCAGGTACCTGCTTAATGCCAAGAATGGTCAGACGCACCATCGGCGGTAGCGCAAAGATGATGGTCACCACCACGCCCGGCACGTTACCGATACCGAACAGCATCACGATCGGCACTAAATACACGAAGGCCGGTGTCGTCTGCATCGCATCCAGCAACGGTCGGATAATGCGTGCCGCACGTTCACTGCGTGCCAGCCAAATCCCCAGCGGGAGGCCGATGATGATGCAGAACAGCAGGGCGGTCAGTACTAGAGCCAGTGTCACCATCGCTTGCGACCACGCGCCAATAGCACCAATCGCAATCAATGAAATGAGAGTCGCGATTCCCATGGCCGGGCTGGCAATTTGCCAGGCAATCAACGCAAATACCACTATCGCCACGGGCGCGGGCATGCCCAGCAGCAACTGCTGAAATGCGCTGAGGATATAGTCGACCGGCACGCGAATGCCCTGGAACACCGGGCGGAAATGGCTAACGACCCAGTCGATGCCTTCGGTCACCCAACTGTCGAGTGGGATCCAGGTCTTGTGGAACGGATCCATGATATTAAAATGCTCGGGAGCCGGAGCGGGCGCGCTGTTGAGCCAGTCACTGCTGCTGGCGGCACTGCTGGCAGCATCATGTCCGCCGCTCGCCGCTGATGGATCACCCCATGCATCGGCTGAACCACTGCTACTGGCTGCGCTGCTGGCGGCATCATGTCCACCGCTCGCCGCTGAAGGATCGCCCCATGCATCGGCGGAACCGCTGCTGGTCGTGCTGTCGGCGGGTGCGCTGCTGCTGCCGCCCCAGGGATCGCTACTGCTGGCTGCCGCGCTCGAATCTGTGGTCGCGGGTTGCTGCGTGGTCTGGCTGGCGCTATCCCACGGATTGCTGGTTTGTTCACTCATGACTGGGCTCCTTCACGATCTAAAGCGCGCAATAGCATGCTTTTGGAAATAATACCGACGTATTGATTTTCTTCGCCGACCACCGGCACCGCGCAGGGCGCTTGTGCAACGTGGGAGAGCAAATCGTTCAGGGAGGTATCCGCAGGAACCGCTAACGGCGTCTCAAGCAGGGCGCTATCCAGACCTTCACCCGCAGCCAGTGCCGCTTTAAGTGAATCGGTTGAAACTACGCCGACAAATTTCTGTTTCTCCAGCACATAGCCATATTCGCGGTCTTCATCCTGAAGCAGTTTAATGGCGGAACGTGGGCCAAAACCGGCCGCTTTACGAATCAGTGCGCCGGCGCTACGACGGGCAATATCCCTGGCGCTAAACACATGGCTAATATCGACACCCCGGAAGAAGGTGCGCACATAATCGTTAGCGGGATTATTCAGGATTTCATCCGGCGTACCGACCTGTACCACTTCGCCACCCTGCATGATGGCGATGCGATCGCCAATACGCATCGCTTCATCGAGATCGTGAGAGATAAACACAATGGTACGCTGATGTTTCGCCTGCAGTTTGACCAGCTCATCCTGCATTTCAGTACGGATAAGCGGATCGAGGGCGGAGAAGGCTTCATCCATCAGTAAAATATCGGGATTGATCGCCAGCGCGCGCGCTAATCCGACACGTTGACGCATACCGCCAGAGAGTTCATCCGGGTAGGAATGCGAGTAATTATCCAGTCCCACCTGACGCAATGCTTCCAGCGCTTTTTCCTGACGTTCCTGTAACGGCACGCCCGCTAATTCCATGCCGAAGGCGGTATTATTCAGCACCGTCATATGGGGCATTAATGCGAAGGATTGGAATACCATGCTGATCTTATTTCTGCGCACTTCACGCAGTTCAGCATCCGATATTTTCGCAATATCGACACCGTCAATGATCACCTGGCCGCGAGTGGGCTCGATCAGACGATTGAGAAGGCGAACCATGGTGGATTTCCCTGAACCGGAGAGCCCCATGATGACGAAGATCTCGCCTTCTTCAATGGCCAGACTGGCATCTTTTACGCCGACGGAGAGACCGGTTTTCGCCAGAATACTCTCTTTGCTTTCGCCTTTCTCAATCAGCTTAAATGCCTTTTCGGGGTGATCCCCAAATACCTTATATAAATTCTTTACTTCGAGTTTAATTGCCATGCAGTAATTAATTTCCCGGTTAAATGTTTAGCTATTTCTTGTAGTGATCTCGATTAAATTTAAGCGCCCTATAACCTAGCATAGTGAGAATATCTGACAACCCTTGGTGCGGATATTTGGCTGAGCGAGCGCGTGCAGATTAGCGATAATTCCAGTGCTCACAAGGGATGAGAGCGAATCATTTTTTTCTGAATTTTTTGTGAAATTAACCCGCTTTCACGGCAAATGCTCAGTGAAACACGAATAAATTGCGCTTATGTAGGCGGTATAATGGACGAATTAATGGCGCTAAAATGACAAAATAATGAAGCTGAGAAAGGGAAATAACGAGAGAATATTTGGTAATCTGAACGGGAAATATTAAGGCGCTGAAAGGGCGCGCGTAGGCGCGCCCTGTGCTACATGCCAGAGGCTAGAAATTCCAGTCCTCGTCTTCGGTTTCCACGGCTTTTCCCATCACGTAGGAAGAACCTGAACCGGAGAAGAAATCGTGGTTTTCATCGGCATTCGGTGACAAAGCCGAGAGAATGGCCGGATTCACCGTCGTCAGCTCTGACGGGAACAACGCCTCATATCCCAGATTCATCAACGCCTTGTTAGCGTTGTAGTGCAGGAAGGTTTTCACCTCCTCTGCCCAACCCACATCCGCATACAGCGCTTCGGTGTATACCACTTCGTTTTCATACAGCGCCAGCAGCAAATCGATGGCAAATTGCTGCAGCTCTTCACGGCGTGCATCGTCAACTTTTTCCAGTGCCTTCTGGTACTTGTAGCCGATGTAATAACCGTGCACCGCTTCATCGCGGATGATTAAACGAATCAAATCGGCGGTGTTGGTTAATTTGCCACGGCTTGACCAGTACATCGGCAGCCAGAAACCAGAGTAGAACAGGAACGATTCCAGGAACACGCTGGCGATTTTCTTCTTCAGCGGGTCCTCGGCACGATAGTGCTCCAGCACAATCTTCGCCTTGTTCTGCAACGCTTCGTTCTCTTCACTCCAGCGATACGCTGCATCGACATCGGCGGTGTTACACAGGGTGGAGAAAATCGAGCTGTATGAACGCGCATGCACCGCTTCCATAAAGCTGATATTCGACAGCACCGCTTCTTCATGCGGCGTGATGGCGTCTTCCATCAGGCCCGGCGCGCCGATCACGTTTTGGATAGTGTCGAGCAGCGTCAAACCGGTAAACACGCGGATGGTCAGCTGCTGTTGCTGGTGGTCCAGCGACTGCCAGGCTGGCAGGTCGTTGGACAATGGCACTTTTTCCGGCAGCCAGAAGTTGCTGGTCAGACGGTTCCACACTTCGAGGTCTTTTTCGTCCTGGATTCGGTTCCAGTTAATCGCTTGAATTTGTTTAAGTTGCATAGTTTTCATCACAATGAGCAGGAGACGCAGCCCTGGACTTCGGTGCCTTGCAGCGCCATCTGGCGCAGACGAATGTAATAGAGCGTTTTGATGCCTTTCTTCCACGCATAAATTTGCGCTTTGTTGATGTCACGCGTGGTGACGTCATCGCGGAAGAACAGCGTCAACGATAAGCCCTGATCGACGTGCTGCGTGGCTTCGGCATAGGTATCAATGATCGCTTCCGGACCAATCTGGTACGCATCCTGATAGAGATCCAGATTCTCGTTGGTCATAAACGGCGCCGGATAATAAACGCGGCCGGTTTTACCCTCTTTACGGATCTCAATACGCGACACGATCGGGTGAATACTCGATGTCGCGTGATTGATGTACGAGATCGAACCGGTTGGCGGCACCGCCTGTAAGTTCTGGTTAAACAAGCCGTGTTGCATCACTGATTCGCGCAATGCCTGCCAGTCGGCCTGGCTTGGCAGCGCAATGCCTGCATCGGCAAAAATCTGTGCCACACGCGCGGTGCGTGGCAGCCAGGCGCGATCCACATACTTATCGAAGTAGCGGCCGTTGGCGTACTGCGACTGGGCAAAGCCATCAAAACTCTGTTTACGCTCTTGAGCCAGCAGGTTCGAGGTGCGCACCGCGTGATAGGTGACGCAGTAGAAGTAGAGATTAGTGAAATCCAGCGCTTCTTCTGAGCCATAAGCCATGCCTTCACGCGCCAGATAGCCGTGCAGGTTCATCTGACCCAGGCCCACCGCATGTGAACGACGATTGCCTTCCGCCACCGACGGCACCGAGTTGATTTCGCTCATCTCAGAAACCGCCGTCAATGCGCGCACGGCGGTTTCAACGGTCTGCGCCAGATTGCGGGAATCCATAGCATGCGCGATGTTCAGCGAGCCGAGGTTACAGGAGATATCCTTGCCCACGCGGCGGTAGTTAAGATCGTCATAGAATTCGCTGGCGCTGTTAACCTGCAAAATCTCCGAGCACAGGTTGCTCATATTGATGCGACCAGCAATCGGGTTGTGACGGTTCACGCTGTCTTCGTACATGATGTACGGATAGCCTGACTCAAACTGAATTTCTGCCAGCGTCTGGAAGAAATCACGCGGCTTGATGTAAGTCTTACGGATACGATCGTCGGCCAGCATCTCTTCATACAGCTCGCTGATGCTGATATCACCAAACGCTTTGCCGTATATGCGCTCAACGTCATACGGCGAGAACAGCGCCATATCGCGATTCTCTTTCGCCAGCTGGAAGGTGATATCCGGAATCACCACGCCCAGCGACAGCGTTTTGATACGGATCTTCTCGTCAGCGTTTTCGCGTTTGGTATCAAGGAAGCGGAAGATATCGGGGTGATGCGCATTCAGCCACACCGCGCCCGCGCCCTGACGCGCACCAAGCTGATTGGCGTAAGAGAACGCATCTTCCAGCATCTTCATTACCGGAATCACGCCAGACGACTGGTTTTCGATGCGCTTAATCGGCGCACCGGATTCACGCAGGTTAGAGAGCAGGAAGGCCACGCCGCCGCCGCGTTTGGACAACTGCAGCGCCGAGTTCACCGCACGCCCAATCGATTCCATATTGTCTTCGATGCGCAGCAGGAAGCACGAGACTAGCTCGCCGCGCTGCTGTTTACCGCAGTTGAGGAAGGTTGGGGTGGCTGGCTGGAAGCGGCCGCTGAGCATCTCTGCCAGCAATTCGCGCGACAGTGATTCGTTGCCGCGTGCCAGCGTCAGCGCCACCATGCAGGCGCGCTGCTCGAAGGTTTCGAGATAGCGTTTACCGTCGAAGGTTTTCAGCGTGTAGCTAGTGTAAAACTTCCACGCACCGAGGAAGGTGTGAAAACGGAAACCCCAGGCATCGGCTTCCTCGTGCAACTGGCACAGGAAATTGAAGTCGTACTGATTCAGTACCGTGGCTTCATAGTAGCCTTCCTCAACCAGATAGCGCAGGCGATCGGCCGCCGAGGCGAACTGTACGGTATTCGGCTCTACATGCTGCAGGAAGAACTGGCGCGTAGCCTCGTGATCTTTCTCGAACTGAATGCGGCCATCGGCGTCATACAGGTTCAGCATCGCGTTGAGCGCGTGATAATCCAGCTGCGTGCTGTTCAGGGTGTCTGTCGTTGCCAAAATTGGGTTACTCCCGCTTTTACATTAGCGATATCGTCGGGGGTTCCCATCAGCTCAAAGCGGTAGAGATAAGGAACCTGACATTTCTGCGCAATGATGTCGCCTGCCAGGCAGTAGCCTTCACCGAAATTGCGGTTACCGGCAGCAATCACCCCGCGAATACCGCGTCGGTTGGTGTCATCATTGAGGAATTGAATCACTTGTCTGGGCACCGCACCCCGCGCACTGCCGCCGCCGTAGCTCGGCACCACTAAAATAAAGGGGTGGTCGATATGCAGGCGCTGCTTGCCATCAATCGGTATGCGGCAAGCAGGCAGTCCCAGACGAGTGATAAATCGGTGCGTGTTTTCCGACTGGCTAGAGAAGTAGACCAGTGGGAACATCGCCTTATCCCCCGACTGCAGCGAGCTGGCGCAGGCTGGCGATTTTGTCAGGGCGGAAGCCGCTCCAGTGGTCATCATGGGTCATGACGACGGGCACCTGGCGATAGCCGAGGGATTTGAGGTTATCAATGGCTTCCGGTTGGGTATCGAGATTGATCAGTTGATAGTCGATACCTTTGCGGTCCATGGCATTTTTAGTCGCGTTGCACTGGACACAATTGTTTTTAGTGTAAATAATAATGCGCATGATTCGTATTTCCCTTTGATTGCGGTCTGGATGCGAGATACGAAGCAAAATCCTATTTGCAGCGAACTTCGTCCTTGACGACATCTGGTAGCGAGTTGATGGGTTGAATACTAGATGTAGTGCTCGTAGTGGTCAAGCCCACCAGATATAGGGATTTTGTATTTTTATCTTCGGATAAACGCTAACACCAGAGATCATGCACCTTCCAGGCCCGAAATTTTTTTTGTAAAGGCGAGGGAGGCAAAATTTAGGTCAAATTTTGTGCGCTTTCATTTGCGGCAGGCACAAAAAAGCCCCGCAATCGCGAGGCTCTCTTTAAACGCTAATGATGGTTAGCGGCGTGACATTAACAGCGCACCTAACACCAGACCCACTGCTGCACCGACACCCACGCCATGCCAGGGTTTGTCATGCACGTAGGCATCAACCTGATAACTGGCGTCACGCGCTGCCTGAGAAACGCGGCTGTTGCCGCCGTTCAGTTTTGCGCGGGTCTGCTTCAGCAGCGACTGTGCTTTGCTGCGTGCGCTATCCACTTCATCTTTGGCTTCGCTGCCGTAAGATTTAAGTAATGCTTCGAGCGAATCTGCCAGCTCGTTTACATCCTGATTGATATCAATGTCATCGTTTTTGCTTACGCGATTAAACATTTTTTCGCTCCCTTTGATTTAACAAGTAATACTGAGTGTAGACGAAACGTGACTAAACGCAGGCGTATGCCAGGCTTTAGGGAAATTCCGAATGTCCTGTATGTCGGGCTGTTGTAAGGTTGCGGGGCTGTGAGAAGAGAGGAGCAAGCATGTATTTACGTCCGGATGAGGTAGCGCGCGTACTGGAAAAAGCAGGGTTCGAAATGGACACCCTGACGCCAAAAATTTACGGTTATCGTCGTGGTGAAAATTATGTCTACGTCAATCGCGAAGCGCGCATGGGCCGCACCGCATTGATCATTCACCCCACGCTGAAAGAGAAAAGTCAGCACTTTGCCGAGCCCGCCTCAGAAATGAAAACCTGCGATCACTACACCCAGTTCCCGCTTTATCTGATGGGTGAATCCCAGGAACACTACGGTATTCCGCACGGTTTTAGCTCGCGTATCGCGCTTGAGCGCTATCTGCAAGGCGTATTTGGCGCCTGATGTGGTGCCCCGTTGACGCGGGGCCGCCCCCCGACTTTTTAAAACCCTCACCCTTTGCCACGTTGCAAATTGACACGCTGGCGCGTATAACCCTGTGTCCATATAGATGTTCAGACGTCCATACGGATAAAAACCATGCTACAGCAGGAAACCCCTTCGCAGGAAACTTTAAGCGCACCATGAAAGTGCGGCATCTGGTGATGCTGTCACTGGGCGGCGTGATTGGCACCGGACTGTTCTTCAATACCGGCTATATCATCTCAACCACCGGTGCGGCGGGCACGCTACTGGCATATCTGATTGGCGCGCTGGTGGTGTGGCTGGTGATGGTATGTCTCGGCGAACTGGCCGTAGCGATGCCGGAAACCGGCGCTTTCCATGTCTATGCGGCGCGCTATCTCAGCCCGGCAACCGGCTACACCGTGGCATGGCTCTACTGGCTGACGTGGACGGTGGCGCTGGGCTCCAGCCTGACCGCCGCCGGATTCTGTATGCAGTATTGGTTCCCCACCACGCCGGTGTGGCTGTGGTGTCTGGTGTTCTGCATCGCCATCTATCTGCTGAATATCGTCTCCACGCGTTTCTTCGCGGAAGGGGAGTTCTGGTTCTCCATCATCAAAGTGGTCACCATCATTGCCTTTATCATTCTTGGCGCGGGCGCGATGTTTGGTTTTATCCCGATGAAGGATGGCAGTGCCGCACCGGGATTGAGTAACCTGACGGCTTCAGGCTGGTTACCGCACGGCACCTTGCCGATTCTGATGACCATGGTGGCGGTGAACTTCGCCTTCTCCGGCACTGAGCTGATTGGTATTGCCGCTGGCGAAACCGAGCAGCCGCAGAAAGCCTTGCCGCTGGCGATCCGCACGACCGTAGCACGATTGATTATCTTCTTTATTGGTACAGTATTTGTGCTGGCGGCGTTGATCCCGATGGATCAAGCGGGCATCGTCAAAAGCCCGTTTGTGCTGGTGTTCGAGAAGATCGGTATTCCCTATGCGGCCGATATCTTCAATTTCGTGATCCTGACGGCGATCCTGTCCGCCGCCAACTCGGGTCTGTATGCATCGGGCAGGATGCTGTGGTCACTGGCGAATGAGAACACCTTACCGCGCTGTTTCGCCCAGGTGAACCGCCGTGGGATTCCGGTGTTGGCGATCACCGTCAGTATGCTGGGCGGCCTGCTGGCGCTGTTCTCCAGCGTGATCGCGCCGGATACCGTATTTGTGGCGCTGTCAGCCATTTCAGGTTTTGCGGTGGTGGCGGTGTGGCTGAGTATCTGTGCCTCGCACTATGTGTTCCGTCGTCGCCACTTGGCCGCAGGCGGTTCGCTGCAACAACTCGCCTATCGCGCGCCACTCTATCCTCTAACGCCGATTCTCGGTTTCCTGCTGTGCCTGCTGGCGTGTGTAGGGCTGGCCTTCGATCCGTCGCAGCGTATTGCGCTGTGGTGTGGCATTCCATTTGTGCTGTTCTGCTATGCCGCATACCATGTCACGCATCGACGTAACCTGAAGGCCGGGGAGGCCAATGATGTCGCGTAATCCTGTCGCAGAAGCCTTAACACAACATGACACACTGATTCTGGATGGCGCGCTGGCCACCGAACTGGAGGCGCGTGGTTGCAATCTCGCCGATGCGCTCTGGTCTGCCAAAGTGCTGATGGAAAACCCTGAGCTGATTTATCAGGTGCATTACGACTATTTTGCGGCCGGCGCCAATGTGGCGATCACCGCCAGCTATCAGGCCACGCCGCAGGGCTTTGCGGCGCGTGGGCTGGATGAGGCGCAAGCGCTCACATTGATCGACCAAAGTGTGAAACTGGCACAACGTGCGCGTGATGATTATCGTGCGGCATCAGGCAGTGAAGCCGCTTTGCTGGTGGCCGGTTCCGTTGGGCCTTATGGCGCTTACCTTGCTAATGGTGCTGAGTATCGCGGTGATTACGCCCTGCCAGAAGCGGAGATGAAAGATTTCCATCGCCCGCGCGTCAAGGCGCTGTTGGACGCAGGTGTGGATTTGCTGGCGTGTGAAACCCTGCCATCGTTTGCTGAAGCGCAGGCGCTGGTGAGTTTGCTGGCAGAGTACCCAAACAGCAGCGCATGGTTCTCCTTCACCCTGCGTGATGCGCAACACATCAGCGATGGCACGCCGTTAAGCCAGGTCGCTGAACTGGTCAATGCGGCACCACAGGTGGTGGCGATGGGCATCAACTGCGTAGCGCTGGAGAGCGTGACACCGGCGCTGCAAACCTTGCAGGCGCTGTGTGCTAAACCGCTGTTGGTCTATCCCAACTCCGGTGAACAGTACGATGCCAGCAGCAAAACCTGGCACTCGGCGCCATCGGGCTGCACGCTGCAGGATAAATTCCCTGAGTGGCAACAAGCGGGCGCACGGCTGATTGGCGGCTGTTGCCGCACCACACCGCAGGATATCGCGGCGATTGCCGCCTGTTGTCAACCGCAATAAAGACCAGAAAAGCAGCACTGATAGGGCGATTGAGGCGAGTGAAAAGCAGGATAGGGCAGTTTAGACTGTCCTATCTGATTCTATAGCGGACCTGCCATGAACCTGCGACACCTTCTTCCTGCCACTGCATTGCTGCTGAGCGGCTGTGCCACCATTGTCGGCACGGAAACGCAGCCGGTAAAAATCGACTCTGTCCCGCAAGGCGCGCGTTTCACCGTGCAGGATGAAACCGGCCGCGCAGTGGCGCAGGGCTACACGCCACAAACCGTCGAGCTGGCAAAATCCACTGGTAATTATTTTGGTAAAAAACACTATCAGGTGATGCTGGAGAGTCCGGGCTACGTGCCGGTGACGCTGCCGATCGAGGCCAGTGCCAACCTGTGGTATCTGCTGGGTAATATCCCGTTACTGGGCTTCCCCGGCTGGCTGCTGGTGGATCCGTTCTATGGCGGCATGTACGACCTGAAACCTGAACATCCTCAGCCACGTCTCAACGTGGTGGGTGCGCGCGGCGGTTAAACCGCATGGCGTGGTCGCGGCGCAATTTTTTGTGCATCTCCGAAGCAGGTATGTCGCTGAGAGATGAGCGATACACCGCGCTGCTAAGGTTCAGCATCATCATTTTGGTTAAAAGCGATAAATCACATAGCTGCCGTTTGATATTCAAGACGGCAGCGACAATGAGAGCCGATTTCAAGCTATTGTGCTGTCGGCTTCACCATGGCATGACCGGATTTATGCTGCGCCAGATACTGCTGCTGGAAAATGCACATGCGAATGGTATTGCGGTATTCACCATTGATGAAAAATTCGTGCTTCAGCACGCCTTCCACTTCAAATCCCAGTTTGGTGTAGATGTGAATCGCTTTCTCATTCTCCTGATCAACAATCAGGTAGAGTTTGTAGAGATTGAGCACCGAAAAGCCATAATCCATCGCCAGTTTAGCCGCCTGACTGGCTAAGCCTTTGCCCTGATGCCCCGGATCAATGATGATCTGAAACTCAGCGCGACGATGCACGTGATTGATCTCGACCAGTTCCACCAATCCCGCTTTTTGCCCATCGTGTTCAACGACAAAACGACGCTCTGTTTGATCGTGGATATGCTTGTCGTAGAGATCCGAGAGCTCGACAAAAGCTTCGTATGGCTCCTCGAACCAATAACGCATCACGCTGGCGTTGTTGTCTAACTGGTGCACAAAGTGCAGATCTTCTCGCTCTAGCGGACGCAATTTCACCGTCATACGGTGTTCCTTCTGTTGAAAAATTGGCGTGAGTATAGCGCCATCCGCCGAAGGTTGCTTTCGCACCAGTGTGATCATCGGCATAGGGTTTATGCACCGTTTCAGTGCGCGATCTCAACCCCATCTCCCCATCACAATGGGCTTTCACAATCTGGCACAGCCATTGCTTGGCTTGTATAGATAAGACTATACAACCGTTGTTTTTCATCACTTTTATCAGGAGTGGAAGATGGGCAAGCCAGTGAAACTCGTTGTTCGTGCATTAACCGCCGCAGTCCTGTGCGCCAGTGCTTTAGGAGCACAGGCGGCCGACACCAAAGTCGCCATCGGTATTTCCGGCTGGACCGGATTTGCCCCACTGACGCTGGCCGATAAAGCTGGGATTTTCAAAAAGCACGGCCTTGATGTCGATGTGAAGATGATCCCGCAGAGCAGCCGACATCTGGCGGTGGCTTCCGGCACCATTCAGTGCGCGGCGACCACGGTAGAAACCTACATCTCCTGGAACGCCGCAGGCGTGCCGATTAAGCAGATCGTTCAGCTGGACAAATCTTACGGTGCCGATGGCCTCGCCGCCCGCAGTGACATCACCAGCATCAAAGATTTGAAAGGCAAAACCATCGCGGTGGATGCGCCCGGCACCTCACCGTATTTCCTGCTGGCGTGGATGCTGGATAAAAACGGCATGACGATGAAAGACGTGCGTCTCGCGACCATGGCACCGCAGGCGGCGGCACAATCTTTTGCTGCGGGTCAAAACGATGCGGCAGTGACCTATGAACCTTATCTCTCGGTGATCCGCAATCAGCCTAAGGCAGGCAAGATCCTCGCCACTACGCTGGATTATCCGATGGTCATGGACACACTTGGCTGTACGCCGACGTTCCTGAAAGAACATCCTCAGGCCGCAAAAGCGCTGGTGGCCAGCTATTACGATGCGCTGGAGATGATTAAACAGCAGCCGGATAAATCCAACGAGATCATGGGTGCAGCGGTGAAATCCACTGGCAAGGAGTTTGCGGAGTCGGCTAGCTATTTGCGCTGGCAGGGGCCGGAGGAGAACAAGAAATTCTTCAGTGGCGAGATCGAAACTTTCAGTGATGAAGCCGGCAAACTGCTGCTGCGTGCGGGCGTGATCAAGAAAATGCCGGATGTGAAAAGCCTGTACGACGCCAGCTTCGTGCAGTAAGCAGGAGAAAGGAGATGGAGATGAGTAAAAGCCAACCCGTGACTCCGCCAGCAGCGCTGCCGGAGGCGCCGCAGCGCTGGCACAATCCGTTGATGGTGCCGCTGAAAGCGATTTCGCTGCGCTTACGTATCGCGCTCGGCATAGCGTTTTTTGTGCTGTTTATCGCGGTGTGGACGTTGGTAACGTTGGGCGGCATGGTGTCGCCCACTTTCCTGGCCGATCCGCTGACTATGCTGCAGCAGGGAGTGGTGCTGTTCACCGAGTACAACTTCTCGCTGGATATCGGCATGACGGTGATGCGCGTGTTATCGGGCTTCCTGCTGGCGGCCGTGATAGGTGTGCCACTGGGCATCATGATGGGCGCCTATAAAACCTGGGAAGCCTTTCTCGAACCCTTCGTCTCCTTTTGCCGTTATTTACCGGCCTCGGCGTTTGTACCGTTGCTGATTCTGTGGGCCGGTATCGGTGAAACCCAGAAAATCCTGGTGATCTTTATTGGCTCCTTCTTCCAAATCGTCTTGATGGTGGCGGTCACCGTGAGCGGCGCACGTCGCGATCTGGTGGAAGCGGCCTACACGCTAGGGTGCAGCAACCGTTCGATAGTGCGTCGCGTGCTGATCCCCGGCGCGGCACCGGGCATTGCTGAACTGCTGCGCCTGGTGCTCGGCTGGGCGTGGACTTACGTCATCGTCGCCGAATTGATCGGATCGGAAAGTGGCATCGGCCATATGATCGTCGACAGCCAGGCATTGCTGAATACCGGGCAGATCATCTTCGGCATCATTGTGATCGGCTGCATTGGCTTGATCTCTGACTACTTGTTCAAAGTGCTCAATCGGCGCTTGTTTGCATGGAGCACCCTGTAATGAAACACAGCAAACTCAACGTGCGCGGCGTAGAACGCATTTTTACCGGGCCGAAAGGGGAACAAACTCAGGCGCTACAGCCGATCCACTATCAGGTGGAGGAGAATGATTTCATCACTATTCTCGGGCCCTCAGGCTGCGGAAAATCCACGCTGCTGCGCATCATCGCCGGACTGGATACGCCCACGCGCGGTGAAATCTGGCTGGATGGCAAAAGCGTGGAAGGGCCGGGCGCCGATCGCGGCATGGTGTTCCAGAGCTACACGCTGTTCCCATGGCTGACGGTAGAGGAGAATATCCGTTTCGGCTTGCAGGAGCGCGGCATCAGTGCAGCGCAGCAGAAAGAGCGCAGCGACTACTACATCCAGCAGGTGGGATTACGCGGCTTTGCCCAGCACTATCCGCGCCAGCTCTCGGGCGGCATGCAGCAACGCACCGCGATTGCCCGTGCGCTGGCCAACGATCCCAAGGTGCTGCTAATGGATGAGCCGTTTGGCGCACTGGATAATCAGACGCGCGTGATGATGCAGGAGTTGCTGTTGTCGGTGTGGGAGCAGTCGCGCAAGACCGTGTTGTTCGTCACCCACGATATCGACGAAGCGATTTTCATGGCTAACAAGGTAGCGATTTTCAGCGCCCGCCCGGGCCGCATCAAGCAGGAGGTGGCAGTGAATTTCAATAATGGCCGTGATTACACCATCAAAACCTCACCCGAATTTATGGCGTTAAAGGCCGAAGTGACCGAGTCGATTCGCAGCGAGACGCTGCAGGCGATGGCGCA
>AEWW01021524.1_pt1 | contig 19511 bp, 18 predicted proteins | sample 267848 | NCBI WGS metagenome assembly AEWW01 (sample SAMN00713649, study PRJNA62039) | ant fungus garden metagenome | place: Panama: Gamboa | collected Apr-2009 | depth 0.5 m m | reverse complement strand
ACGTTTAACTCTTTCGAAGCGTGCACCTGGGTGCCCACGCGGAAGTTGTACCACGGGTCTTGCAGGCCCACGGCCACCTCAATGGCACAGATGCCAACAGCACGGTTGTCTTCGCTGTCGGCCAGCACAAACACATAGCCTTGTTCAGCACGCGATAGCGCGCCCTGCCAGGTGAGCAGAGAACGCTCAATACGCGCTTTCAGTGTATCGCTATCGGCGGGCAGCGAAGTTAAGCCGCCCCCGGTTTTGCCCGCCAGCGACAGCAACTGCGCAAGGTCGTCACGTTCGACGGGGCGAATCACCATCATGATGCAGCTCCTGTGAGCACACGAGCGCAGGCACGTTCAAAGCGCGCCAGTCCCTCTTTCACTTCCGCTTCGCTGATATTCAGCGCTGGCGCGAAACGCACCACGTTAGCACCGGCAATCAGCACCATTACGCCTTCTTCAGCCGCCGCCAGGTTGAACTGCTTCGCTTTCCCGGCAAAATCTTCATTCAGCACGGCTCCAATCAACAGCCCAAGACCGCGAACTTCTTTAAAAATCGGCAGGCGCTGATTCATCTCCTGCAAAGCATCGACAAACCACTGATGGCGCTGCGCCACGCCCGCCATAAAATCGGGTTGGTTTATCAACTCCATCACTTTACCGGCGACGGCACCCGCCAGCGGGTTACCGCCGTAGGTGGTGCCATGGGTACCCACGCCCATCACCAGCGCCAGATCTTCGCGTGTCAGCATCGCGCCAATTGGGAAGCCGCCACCGAGCGCTTTGGCGGTGGTCAGGACGTCCGGCGTCACGCCATAGTGCATGTAAGCATACAGCGAGCCGGTACGACCCACGCCGCTCTGTACTTCATCGAATATCAGGGTCGCCTGATGTTTGTCGCACAGTTCACGCAGGCCGCGCAGGAAAGCAGGATCGGCAGGCAAGACACCGCCTTCGCCCTGAATCGGTTCAACAATCACGGCACAGGTCTGGTCATTGATCAGTGCTGCGGCAGAGGCGAGGTCGTTGAAGTTGGCGTGTTGAATCGCCGGAGGCAGCGGTGCAAAATCACGTGAGTAAGCCGGTTGTCCACCCGCTGAAACAGTAAACAGCGTGCGTCCGTGGAAAGCATTATTGAAGGCTACAATGCCATTTTTCTCTGCGCCAAAACGATCGTGCGCCACTTTACGGGCCAGCTTCAGTGCAGCCTCATTGGCTTCCGCCCCGGAGTTACAGAAGAACACGCGATCGGCGAAGGTGGCGTCAATCAGCTGTTTAGCCAGACGTAAAATAGGTTCGTTAGTATAGCCATTGCCGGTGTGCCACAGCTTACTCGCCTGCTCGGTCAGTGCCTGTTGCAAAGCCGGGTGTGCATGTCCCAAAGCATTCACCGCGATGCCGCCTGCAAAGTCGATGTAATCCTTACCTTGCTGATCCCAAAGGGTTGAGCCTTCAGCACGCACCGGTACGAAAGCCGCGGGGGCGTATACCGGCATCATCCATTGATCAAAATCGTGACGTGAAACCTGCAGTGACATAGCCATTTCTCCTGCTCCACCTGAGTGAAGCTATTGTTTTAAAATTGTTAAAATCTGTTGTGTCGCAGCACTACTGTAGAGTGCAGTAAGCGTGCCAGCTAGCGGAAAAAATGCATAAACGGGTTTGGGTTACGCAATATCAATGAGTTACACCAGGTCACTATTCACATAAAATGCATAAAAAGTGAATATCAGTCTGATGGAGATGGGAGAGCAGCAATTTATTTAGCAGATTTATGCATTCACAAAATGAAATAGCGCTTTTGTGATCGCACAGGGAATATTTCGCCAAAATGTTGCGGCTGTCGCCCTGTTTTAGGGCAATTTGTGCATTTATGGTGCGCGAATGTGCAGGAAGTGTGCAGCCAGATGGGTAAGTAAAAGCAGCGCTGATTCGCCTCTAATTAACAATCTAGTTGCATATTTGGCTGTATTTTGAACAGCCACTTAATTAAACATAAGTTAAACGACATTTAGTGACTAAGGTTATTATCAGAACAGAAATAAAAGGATACAAAGAGATTAACCAGATAATTATCATGCTAATGATTAGGTGGTTTTCTATATTTGTTATTGAACAATAACGCATAGGCTTGTGCTATTTAACCCTCAAAGAAACGCGGTGATTTACTTTTCTTTAATTTTACTAAAAACTATTAAAAACAATGTCATATGTATTTATATTGGTCAAATGCATGACGAAATTGAGATAAGTTTATCCAATGTAAAATCCCAAATAATGGAAGTTAAGATTAAAAATCACACAAAAAGCCAATCAGAAATATTTAGTTACATATATTGCACTGTTGATCTTGAACCTTTTGTGTCATTTTCTTTTCACCCCGATGACGGGGATACAATTAAAAAATATCACAGGGTAAATTATAAATGATGAAGCGCTCCTTACTGGCAGCAGTGATGCCTTTACTGCTGGGACTTTCTTCGGCTCAGGCCGCCGAAATCTATAACAAAGATGGCAACAAACTGGACCTGACCGGCAAAATCAACGTTTCGCATCTGTTCTCGGATAACGACAGCGCAAACGGTGAAGTTTCTTCTTATACCCGTCTGGGCTTTAAAGGCGAAACCAAAATTAATGACCAACTGACCGGCTATGGTCAGTGGCAATACCAGTACAGTCTGAGCAACTCTGAAGGCAGCGATGCCAACTCAGGCAACAAAACCCGTCTGGGCTTTGCAGGCCTGAAAGTGGCTCAGTTTGGTTCAATCGACTACGGCCGTAACTACGGTCTGGTGTATGACGTACTGGGTTACACCGATATGCTGCCGTACTTTGGTGGTGATTCCGGTTACACCGATGCCTTCCTGTCAGGCCGTTCTACCGGTGTGCTGACCTGGCGTAACAAAGATTTCTTCGGTCTGGTGAAAGGCTGGAACTTTGCCGCGCAGTACGAAGGCAAAAACGAGCGCTCTGATAGCGCGACTGCCAGCAACCTGGCGGTACGTCGTTCGAATGGCGACGGCTTTGCGCTGTCAACCTCTTATGACTTCGATTTCGGCCTGAGCCTTGTCGGTGCTTACGCTAATCTGGATCGTGTCACTGCACAGAACACCGCGACCTACGGCCGTGGCGATAAAGCGCAGAGCTGGGCAGCCGGTCTGAAATATGATGCTAACCAGATTTACCTGGCGACCATCTATGGCGAAACGCAGAATGCAACGCCGATCGGTAACAACGGTTTCGCTAACAAAGCGGTTAACTTTGAAGCCGTTGCACAGTATCAGTTCCTGAACGGCCTGCGTCCTTCACTGGGCTATGTGTCTTCTCGCGCGAAAGATGTTGAGAACAACGTGGGCGATACCGATCTGTTCAAATACGTTGCCGTTGGCGTGACTTACTACTTCAACAAGAACATGTCTGCTTATGCAGAATATAAAATCAACCTGTTGAAAGATAATAACGCGTTGAACATCAACACTGACGACGTAACTGCTGTTGGTCTGGTGTATCAGTTCTAAGAGAGTATCCCTCATTGCATACCGGCTAGTGTCGGCTGGGTATGAGCCAGGGGCAGCGTAAGCTGCCCTTTTTTATTGTCGTTATACAGGTACTCAATCGTGATTGAGGACGCGATAACTGACTGTTTCCGTTATTACTCTTCATGATTTTACACTCATGGAGACAACGCTAATGATTCGATTTTGTATTTGTGCACTTATGCTGATGATGTGTGCGTCGCTTGCACAGGCCGCAACGGGTTTTCGTCAGATAACACTTGATAGTCAAGGCAATCGTCCGCTCAATGTTGCGTTTTGGTATCCCACTGCCGCCACGGGCGTCTTTGAAGATGTGGGTGAGAACCCCGTGTTCTATGGTGAGCCGATGTTACGCAATGCAACGCCTCGTCCAGGACAGCATCCTTTAGTCCTTCTGTCTCACGGCTATGGCGGTAGCTGGCGTAACCTCAACTGGTTGGCGCATGCACTCACTGTACAGGGATATATCGTCGCTGCCCCCAATCATCCCGGTACAACAACTGAGAATCACGATCCTGCTACTGCCCGGAAACTTTGGCTGCGTCCAGATGATATCAGCCGGGTACTGGATCGGTTATTGGCAGACGAACACCTGGCAGGAAAGGTCGATTCGTTGCGCATCGCCGCAATCGGCCACTCACTCGGAGGGTGGACAGTAATGGAGTTGATCGGTGCCCGGTTTTCGTCGAACAGATTTGTTCAGGATTGTCAGAACCACGCGCAACTAGCAGACTGTCAATTGATTGAAACGTTGGGTATCAGCAATACAAATACCGCTTCTTTATTAGATGCTCAATTACGTAATCCACGTATTAGAGCGGCCGTATCGCTTGACCTTGGTCTGGCGCGCGGATTCACACCTGAGAGCCTGGCAAGGGTTTCTGTGCCAGTGCTGGTGTTATCCGCAGAACAAGACAGTGTTGAACTTCCCGCCTCACTGGTATCCGGCTATCTGGCGCAGTATCTTCCGCCGCAACAGACATCGTTTTCACGTATAAGAGGCGCAACCCACTTTAGTTTTATGCAGCGCTGTAAACCCCATGGTGCTGAGTTAATCGAACAATCTTCCCCTGGTGAGGGCTTCGTTTGCCGGGATCAAGGCAGCCGCACCCGCGCCGATATTCATCAGGAGTTAATCGCCCGTATCACTCGCTTTCTGACAGCGGCATTGAACTCGCCTGCTGACGAAATGCACTCGGCGTCTGTCCGCTAATGCGTAAAAACTCGCGATTGAAATTTGATTTAGTGGTGAATCCTGACGCCAGCATCACCTCCGTAACCGGCAGTGAACTGCTTCGAAGCAACTGCTGCGCATGAGCGATGCGAAAACCATTTATCCACTGAGAAACATTGCAGTGGTAAGTCGCATTGATCGCACGTGAGATATGACGCGAGGGAATACCGGATTTGCGTGCTAACAGATTCAACGTGAGTTGTGTATTAAGGAACAGGTCATCCTGCCGCAGTCGATTTTCCAGTTGCAGGCACAAGGCTGCCTGCTCAGGCGTCTGCAACGGAGAAGAATCGGGCAGTACTGTCTCAATACTCACTTCCCGGGGGCGGGTCCGTGCTGCAAGTACAATCGCCAGACTAAGCAAAGGCAGCATTAAACTTTGCAGTATCGCGATGATTTGCGGCACAAGCTTGCCCTGATGCAAAGTGAATTCGAGCGCCACCAGCAAATCTGTCATACCAGAGAAGCAAAGAAAAACACCGGCGGTAAGAGCCATTCTTGCCGCCAGCCCGACTTCACCAATGCGCGCATCGCTAAATCGATCCCCACCGCCTAAGCCCATAAGAATCAATGTCGCCCCGTATCCGATATAAAGCACAAATAGCGCGCTATCAATGGCTTCTGGCCAGCACTGCATAATGATGATGGCCAGCGCGGGCGGGACGATTTTCCAGCGTGAATATTGATGAGTCGTATGCGGGCTGAAACAGTGCCAGGCCAGCGCCGGGATTAGCGTTGCTAATAACACGCGCAAAGCCATGAGTGGTGTTGACGGCCAGATCCAACGTAATGCTCCCACCGCCAGTAACAGTGAGCAGACGACCAGAAATAGCAGCGTGGTTTGGTGGCGTTGCTTATCGTTCGCCGCTAAGGTCACGATTAAAATTAGCAGCACCAGTAGCGTAACCAGCGGAACCGGAATTGAAGGCATGTAGTAAGAATCCATTCTTGACAGTAAGCCGCTATATTACCAGGTTCATGCACTGAAGTGGCGGGAGTTTCTTCGATGGCCGTTACTAAGGCGTCATCAGATCGAAACGATTATCCTCACCGGAATCGATGCTAAACGGCTCCTGAATTTGCAGCGTAATCCAGTTGGAGGTCACCCGGCTGCCCTTGCTGTCTTCCAGTGTCACAGACAGACGATAGCTGTTAGTGGCGTCAGATGCGCTGTTCCACGCGGGCATAATGATGCTCCAGCCTTGCGGATCATTAGGATTAGCGCCCGGCGTGAGGCTTAACGCCTGGGTATCGCCCTGCCACGTCACCCTGGTTATCGGATTCGCATTACGGATTTGCAATTTCAGCGGCAGGCTTTCGCCGCCGTTTAATTGCCATGGCGGTGTGGCGAGGAATACCGATAAGGTTTTGCGCTGACGATACTCCACCACCGGCGTGTTGTTGCGCGTCACCATGTCGTAACGGCTGCCACGCAGCGAACGCGCTTCTGCCACGTTGTCGGCACTCAACTGCTGGCTCAGTGGCACACCAAAACGATAGTTAAGATGTAAACCCAGCTGATCCTGACTTTCACCTTCATTACTGGTTTTGTGGCTGGCAGAAAATGTCACCAGCGGTACCGGCGTGTAGGAGACACCAAAAGTCAGTGCCGAAGGATTGTGATAGGTATTGCCGCTGCTAAACAGATCCACATCATTGCCCAGGTACTGCTCCCAACTCACCGACATACCAAGCTGGCGATAAAACGGCAGATAGCCCTGAGTGGTGAAATCGTAGCCGCGTGCTAAACGCTGCTGCTGAAAGGGATCGCGATTTTGCCAGCCCGATAGCGGTGTGTAGTAGTTAGCCGAGAAGCGCAGGTAATCACCCCAGGCTTCTGTGCCCACTGAAGCGCGCTGCAATCCGCTGTTGAACATACGATCGACAAAACCGTTGTAACCAAGCAGCCATTTGCCCGCTGTCCAGCGTTGTCCTAAGCCGATATTGCCCACCAGCCCATCATCCGTTTGGTGGAATCCCACCTCACTAAAGGTCAGATATTGATAGCGATCGGCCCACGGCGTAAGCAGAGAAGCGCCACTGCCGGTGAAGTTACCATCCATATCGACGTTAAAATCGATCTGCGCTTTACCATAAGGCGATAGCAGAGATTGGCCCTCATCCACCACGCGGTTTGCCACTTCATCGCGGAAATGATTAAACGCCCAGATCCCCGCCTGATGACCAAAAGTGTTGTCACTGGTGCTGTCCTGACTGGCTTCACCAATGTTCTTGGCGATGGTCGCCAGATTTTTGCTGAAGGCCGCATTCTCATCTTCATAGCCGAGTGCAGGCAGATCGCTGGCCATTTTCTGGAAGCGTTCGGGATCGCTAAAGGGCGCATCGGCGACATGCGTATCGGTTACCAGCGCGAGAGCTGGCGCGGTGAAAAGCAGCCCCGTTGCGGCAGGTAGTATGCGCAGTGATTTAAAAGCAGAGAAAACAGATGTCATAGCAAAAACAGGCTTTTATCCAGTTTAGAATTTGAAGTGGCTCACAAAACTGTACTGGAATACCCTAACACATTCTGCCGATTTTGCAGAAAAGGCCGGGCTGAATTAGGACATTGCCTGATTAGCAAAAGGCATCATCTTATCTTGATAGCCACATCGCTCCGCAGAGCGCCCTGCGTGAAGTGCAGCAAGGCGCTCACGGCTGCTGCGATTAGGAGAAGATCAGCCCGCCATCCACATTGATGGTTTGACCGGTAATGTAGCGCGCATCATCCGAGGCGAGAAACGCCACCAGCCCGGCGACATCCTGTGGCTGCCCGGCGCGTTTCAGCGGAATATTTTCCACCCATTCCGCCATCAACTCGCCTTTGCCATACTGCTTTTTATCGCTGCTAAGAATTTCTCCCCACACGCGATCGTTGTAATCCCACATCTCGCTTTCGATGATACCCGGACAGAAAGCATTCACGGTGATGTGCGACGGCGCCAGTTCCAGTGCCAGGCTCTGAGTAATGCCGATAACACCCATTTTACTGGCCGCATAGTGTGGCGTGTAAATAAAGCCCTGTCGCCCCTGCCCGGATGAGGTGTTGATCAGGCTGCCGCTGCCCTGCTTCACCATGTACTTTGCCGCCTCACGGCAACACAGCCAGACGCCGGTGGTGTTCACAGCCAGAATTTTTTCGAAATCGCTCTTTGGCATCGCGTCAAAGCGATCAATAGTGATCACTCCGGCATTCTGAATCGAGACATCAATGGTGCCAAAGCGCTCCGCCGCCTGCTGATAAAGCTGCTGCACTTCGGCCTCATTGGTCACATCCACCTGCAGCGCCAGAATCTCGCTGCCATACTGTTCTTCCAGCGCCCGCGCTGTGGTGAATACCCGGTCCGAGTTGGACACCATTACCAGCCGAGCGCCATCGCGCGCAAATCGTGCGGCGATGCCCGCGCCAATCCCGCGGCATGCGCCGGTAATCACCACCGTTTTCCCATTAAAATCGCGTGTCATATTGCCTCCTGTTATCCGTGCGTTGCTTCAGGCAGGGCGGCCGATTGCTGCTTTTTTTCATGTCTGCGCAGCAGCACCACCTTACTTTGTAATTTTTGCTGGAACTGGTCGATGACCACGGCGGTGACGATCACCAGCCCTTTAATCACCATTTGCCAGAAATCGCTGACGCCCATCATCACCATGCCATCGGCGAGGAACACGATGACAAAGGCACCGATGATCGAACCTGATACGCGCCCGCGCCCTCCTGCTAACGCCGTTCCGCCCAATACGGTTGCACCGATGGCGTCCATCTCAAACATGTTGCCAGTCATCGGGTGCGCGGTTTGCAGTTGGGATGCGACGATCAATCCCACCAGCGCAGCACATAAACCGGAGAAGGCATAGACAAACACTTTGACCTTAATGATCGGTACACCGGCCAGGCGTGCCGCAGATTCATTGCCGCCGGTGGCATAGATATAGCGGCCCAGCGGGGTTTTACGTGTCAGATAAAGGCCGAGCAGCAGGAAGCCGATCATTAACCAGATTGGGATGTAGACGCCAAGCACACTGCCCGATCCCAGCAACGCGAAACCGGTATTACCCAATGCTGGCATCCCCACCAGATTGGCGTAGGTACTGCCATCGTTGAACAGCAGCGCGGCCCCACGAGCCACATACATCATGCCGAGGGTACAGATAAAGGGTGCCACGCCCAGACGCGTCACCACGGTGCCGTTGATCAACCCCAGCACGATGCCGAACAGCGCCACCACCAGAATCACTTCCGGCACGTTAAAGAACAGCGTGTTGCCGCCCCACAGCGGCACACCATTGGTCAGCAACGCCCCCGCCACCATGCCGCAAATGCCCGCCACCGCACCGACCGACAGATCGATGCCACCCGTCAGGATCACCAGCGTCATACCAATCGCCAGCAGCCCGGTGATGGCAACATGCTGCGTCATGATCAGTAAGTTTGAGGTGGTCAGGAAATTAGGCACCATAAAGCTAAAAAAGCCGACCACGATCAGTAACGCGATAAAGGTTCGCGCTTTCAGCAAGTACATATAAAGCAGGTATTTCTGGTTCATTTATTGCTCTCCTGCGGGCTCAATCATGCGGTGTTGAGGCGCTAATCAGCGCTTCTCGCGTTGCCGCGCTGCGCGGTAAATCGGCGGTAATACGGCCATCGGCCATCACCAAAATGCGATCGGCCAGTGCCATCACCTCGTCCAGTTCAGAAGAGGAGAACATCACCGCCAGACCTTGCTGTGCGAGATTGCCAATCAGGTGGTACACGTCTGTTTTGGCTCCCACATCAATCCCGCGTGTGGGTTCATCCAGCAAAACCACTTGAGGGCCCGTCATCAGCGCTTTTCCCAGCACCACTTTCTGCTGGTTACCGCCGCTGAGTGAGGTAATCGGCAGTTCCGGATCGCTCACTTTGATGGCGAGATGACCAATCATTTCATCGACGCGACGCTGCTCTTTGTGGGGATTGAGTAAGCGCAGCGCACGGCGAAAACCGCGCAAGCTGAGATCGCTTAACGTCATGTTGGCGGTGATCGACATCAACTGCACCACGCCTTCGGTTTGTCGGTCTTCCGGTACCAGCGCAATGCCTTTTTTCAGGCGCTGCTGGAAGTTGCGTTTATCCAGCACTTCGCCATTCAAACTGACGCTGCCAGACTGGCAGTGCATCATGCCAATCAGCCCTTTAAACAGCTCGGTGCGCCCCGCGCCCAGCAAACCGTAAATGCCGATCACTTCGCCCTTGCGCAGTGAGAACGACACATCATTGAGCTTATAGCCACCATTCTGATGCAGCGCCGTCAGGCCGTTAACGTGCAAAACAGTTTCGCCCTGTGCAGCGGGCTGGTAGTCGAAGTGTTTTTCTTGTCGCCGACCATCTGTTCGATGATCCAGGGAACTGACGCATCACGCACTTCTCGCTCGCTGATAAAGCGACCGTCACGGAAAATGGTGATGTGATCGCCAATCTCCATCAGCTCTTCCAGCCGATGCGAGATATAGATGATGGTCACACCACGCCGCTTCAGCTGGTCAATCACGTTGAACAACACTTTCACTTCAGACTGGCTCAGCGCACTGGTGGGTTCATCCATGATCAGCACGCGCGTATCTTTCGACAGCGCCCGGGCAATTTCGACCAATTGCTGATGGCCAATCCCCAGTTCGCCCAGCGGCGCATAAGGGTCAACATCCAGCTCCAGCCGCTCCAGCAGAGATTTCGCCAGCGCATACTGATACTTTTCGTTGATCACACCGCGCTGGAAAAACTCGTTGGCGATAAAAATGTTGTCCATCACGTTCATGTTGGGGAACAGGTTAAGTTCCTGAAAGATGATGCTGATACCGTGCTTTTCCGCCTGATGAGTGGAGCTGAGCGACACCACTTCGCCGTCCAGCAGAATTTCACCCGATGAAGGCGTTTCCACGCCCGCCAGCATCTTCATCATGGTGGATTTACCGGCACCGTTTTCGCCAATCAGCACGTTCACTTTGTTGCGATAGACGCGGTAATTCACCTGATCGAGTGCAGTCACGCCGGGGTAAATACGTGACACATTACGGGTTTCGATGATCACGTCACTTTGAGGATTTTGCATGCCCACTCCTTACTGCCGCACGATGGCAGCAGGTGTGACATTCGGCACCTGCTCAGGCGTATCGAAGCTGCTAAACACGCCGGAAATTTGCACCTTATCCCCGACTTTGGGCTTGAAGGCGCTCATCATGTTGGCTGCCTGCTGATTAATGGCGCGGCTGTAGTCGCCAAACAGCACCTGATCGTTGAAGTCCTGATAGCTGGCTCCTTTGTAGGCATCACGCAGCACCGTGCCAGGGAAAATCGGACCGACCTGCACCGTCACGTTATCGCCGGAAACATCTTTCACCGTCATGCGGCCATTGCGCGAAGTGGTATTGACCGCCGTCACCTCACCACTGACGTTGACGCTAAAGACACAGGGGTTCTCTTCCTGTGCGCGGTAGCCGTAGGTTTGACAGGCGCTGTCAAAATCTTTGGCGGACTTCAGCGCATTCAGCAGTTCCGCCACCGGCTTCGCATCGTGCTGAATCTGCGGCACCAGTTTCTGCTGCCAGGTCTGCGCAATATTGGCCATTTTGGGATTGGGGGGATTTTTCAGGTCGGCCAGCTCCTGCTGCGACACAATGCGGCAACCGCTAAGGATCACGATAGGAAGCAGTAACCAGAGTCGTTTGTGCATCACATTCTCCTGGGGCGCCTGCATAACAGGCGCACCGATTATTGATTACGACTTGTAGTTAAAGTCCTGCACGCCTTTGGCATTGTCCGGGGTGATCAAAATGCCGCGGAACATCACGCGCTGCTTCTCTGGCTTAACCCCTTTCTGGATGAAGTTGTCGAGATCGGTCACGCCCTGCGCGGCAATAGCTTGCGCCTGCAGCATCACCGTGGCTTTCAGATCGCCTTTTTCTACCGCATCACGCTCGTCGTTGCTGCCGTCGATACCCACCACGGTGACATCATTGCGACCTGCGGCTTTGAGTGCCGCAATCGCGCCCAGCGCCACCGGGCCGTTGCCACAGATCACGCCTTTCACATCGGGATGGGCCTGCAGAATGCTGTCCATAATGCGTTTGCCATCGATCAGGGTGCCTTTCGCATCCTGACGCGCGACTGATTTCATATCCGGATATTGATCCAGCACCTGGTGGAAGGATTTCGAACGGGTGACACAGTTGTTGTCCGCGAGGTTACAGGTCAATTCGGCATAGCTGCCCTTTTCACCCATCTTCTCAACAAACACGTTGGCGACGTCTGAGCCGGCCTGGAAGTTGTTATGGGTTATTTGTACCAGCGCCACATCGTCGACCGGAATCTCACGGTTGATCAGCACCACCGGAATCCCGGCAGCTTTGGCTTTTTTGATGGCCGCGACGCTGGCGGTAGAGTCGGCGTTATCCAGCACAATGCCCTGCACTTTTTTACCGATAGCGGCATCGATCAGCTCGCTCTGCTTCTTAACGTCTTCACCGTGCGACAGCACGCTGGTTTTATAGCCCAGTTCCTGCGCTTTCAGGTTGGCGCCTTTGGCTTCGGAAGCGTAATAAGGGTTATCCAGTGAGTTCACCAGAATCATGATGGTGCCTTTGTCGGCAGCGAAACTGGATTGGGCGATCAGGCAACTGGCAATGGCTGTGAACAACAGGGTACGTTTTTTCATCTTCGTGCTCTCTCATTGTTTTGTCGTTATTGCAGGGTTGAGGCCGTACTGGTGCTGGCGCGGCATTACCAGATGGTGAAGCCGCCATCGATCATTAAATCTGCGCCGGTGATCATGTCGCTGCCATTGCTGGCGAAGAACAGCACGGCAGCAGCAATTTCATCGGTGTAAGCAAAACGCCCTAACGGGATCAGTTTTTTCATCTGTTCGCCCTTCTCACCGCGCCAGGCCTTTTCGCCCATCGGCGTCAGCACCACGGTGGGTGACAAGGTATTGACGTTGATACGGTGTGGTGCGAACTCTTTGGCCATCACTTTAGTCATACCGAGTAGACCCGCTTTGGCAGAGGTATAGGCCACGTGGTTATCAATGGCGATGGAAGCCGCTTGCGAGGCGATATTGATGATCTTGCCGCCATTACCGGCGCGCACCATGCGTTTGCCCGCTGCTTGCGAGCAGAGGAAAGGACCCGTGAGATTGACGGCGATCTGCTTCTGCCACTCGGCAAAGTCGGTTTCCAGTACCGGCTGTAACATCACATAACCTGCACAGTTCACCAGAATATCGATGTGGCCGTAGTGCTGTTCAACCTGGTTGAATGCCGTCTCGACTGAGCCAGCATCGGTCACGTCACAGCACACCAGCAGCACGCGGTCAGCGGAGAATTGTTCCTGCACAGCCGCCACGCGATCGCTTTCGAATGGAGGGTAAAGCAGGGCCAGCCGTGCACCTTTCTCTAACAGCATGGCGTTACTGGCCATGGCAATTCCACCGAGGCCACCGGTCACCACCGCCACCTTGCCGGTGAGGTCCAGATCGGTATTCACGCCGTAGCGCAGGTTGACATCGTATTCCCCACTCATCCCTTCTCTCCTGTGTGCATGTTCAGCGGCTCTGGTTATCTCAGGCCGGATAGGTTTGCAGTAACTTTGATTTTCGAACAAAAATATAAGCTATCGTTTCGCAATGGTTTGTGGGTGAGATCAAATTTCATACAAATGATGTAAACTATTTTTATCTGTCTGTATTTTAAGTAAATAACTAAATATCACGTTTTGTGATATAGAAATAACGGCTGGCAGGCCTATGTGAAATCAATTGCATGGCTTTATCTTATTTTCATTCGAAAATGCATCTTTGTGCGAGCCGCCTCGCAAATCCCTGGTGCGCAGAGTAAAATCATCACGGGTTTTCTTATTGCCAAAACCAGACCGTGATTGGAAAGAGGGAGCATTTCGATTGAAAAGCAAATCTGAGCAGCTGGCTGATATGCAGCAGCGTCGTGAGAAGATCCTGGAGATGATCCGCGAAGACGGCACAGTCACGGTTAAAGCGCTTACCGATACCTTTGGCCTGACCGAGGCAACCATCCGCACCGATTTGCGTATGCTGCAAAAAGCCGGGCATGTGCAGCGTTATCATGGCGGCGCCACCCTGATGACCGGTAAGCAGAACACCGGCGCACTGCTGCTTGAGCGTCAAACTCACCTTGATGAGAAAGAAGCCATTGGCCGGCTGGCCGCGCAGTATGTGGAAAATGGGGATACGGTGATTTTCGATTCCGGCACCACCACCACCGCCATTGCGGAAGCAATTGGCCACATCCGTCGTTTATCGGTGATCACCACGGCGGTGAATATTGCGCTGAAGCTAGGGGGGGAACCGGGGATTAATATCCTGCTGACGGGGGGGACCTTCAAATTTCCAACACTCTCGACCTCCGGTGAGAAAGCCGCTTCTTTCTTTGAAAACGTGCTGGCCGAAAAGCTGTTTCTCGCCACCGCCTGTATTTCGCCCCGCCTCGGGTTAAGCTTCCCCAGCGAGACGGATATCAAAGTGAAGATGGCGATGATCAACTCCGCCAGTACGGTATTTGTGGTGGCAGACTCCAGCAAAATCGATAAGGTGTCGATGTTTGCCCTGCCCTGTGACTGGAGCAAAATCCATTATTTGATTACCGATCGCGGGATTACGCCGGCGCAGATTGCGGCGTTTGAAGCGTTGGGGGTACAGGTGCTGGTGGCAGGCATTGAAGAAGCAAAAAAACACGCGGTGTTTTGAACATCAATTCAGGGGCGGCCCGCTCGCAGCCGCCCCTTCAATGCTGATTAGAAACCTAAGCTATCCAGCAAGTCATCCACCTGATCCTGGTTCGCTACCACGCCAGGTGCATTGGCATGGATCTGCGGACCATTCAACAGGCTGCTGGCGTCTTTACGCGCGGCAGCGTTGGCTTCAGGCATATTCTCCAGCAACACCATCAGCAACTGACGCTCGATCTCCTGGATCACATCCATCATGCGCTTGATCACCTGACCGGTAAGGTCCTGGAAATCCTGCGCCATCATGATCTCAAGCAGCTGCTTGTTGGTGTACGAGGTATGCGACGGCACATCACTGAGAAATTCGCGCGTATCCGAAACCAACTCGCGTGCATCCGCCAGCTCAATCGGGTTTTCAAACCACGCATCCCAACGGCCTTTCAGCTTGTTGGCGTTGGCTTCCATTTGGTCCTGGTGTGGCTGCGCGGCTTCAACGCAGTTGAGTGCGCGTTCTGCCGCTTGCGCCGTCATCTGCACCACGTAATCCAGACGGTCACGCGCGTCCGGAATCGCTTCCGCCGCTTCAGCAATCGCCTGGTCTAACCCCAATTCGCGCAGGCTGTCGCGCAACATACGCGTCAGTGAGCCGATACGGGTAATAATGTCGTGTGCCGAGGCTTCTTCGGTTGGTTTCGGAAGGTCGCTCATCACATCTCCTTACATACCCAGTTTTTCGAAAATTTTACCCAGCTTTTCTTCCAGCGTGGCTGCGGTGAACGGCTTCACTACATAACCGCTGGCACCGGCCTGGGCAGCTGCAATGATGTTCTCTTTTTTCGCTTCGGCGGTGACCATCAGCACCGGCAGTTTGCTCAATGCCGCATCCGCACGAATGGTCTGCAGCAGTTCCAGACCGTCCATGTTGGGCATGTTCCAGTCGGATACCACGAAATCAAAACCACCCGCACGCAGTTTGGTCAGTGCATCAACACCGTCCTCTGCTTCTTCAACGTTGTTGAATCCCAGCTCTTTCAGCAGGTTGCGGACGATACGACGCATCGTATTGAAGTCATCCACCACCAAAAAGCGCATGTTTTTATCAGCCATATCTACTCCTGTGTTGTCTCGTCCGGCAGGACGGGCTCGTTAAATTCGCAATGCCTGTCCGGCGCTAATTTTTGCCAGCATGTGCTGACTGATGTGTCCTAAATCGACTACTTCACTGGTGCCGCCCATCGCAATCGCTTCGCGCGGCATACCAAAGACGACGCAACTTGCTTCATCCTGCGCGATGGTCCAGGCACCGGCGCGATGCATTTCCAGCATCCCGGCGGCACCGTCGTTACCCATCCCGGTGAGGATGACACCCACGGCATTTCGTCCTGCGTGCACCGCCACGGACCGGAACAGCACGTCAACAGAGGGCTTATGACGGTTCACCGGCGGGCCATCATTCAGTTTCACCACGTAGTTGGCGCCACTACGGCCCAACTCCATGTGCATCGCGCCCGGTGCGATATAGGCATGACCGGGCAAAATACGTTCTCCATCTTCCGCTTCTTTCACGGTGATCTGGCAGAGCTTGTTCAGACGCTCAGCAAACGAGCGGGTAAACCCTGGCGGCATGTGCTGCGTGATCAGCAGCGCCGGGCTGGTCGCGGGCAGCGGCTGCAGTACATGGCGAATCGCCTCGGTGCCGCCAGTGGAAGAGCCAATCGCAATCAGCTTCTCACTACTCAACAGCGGGCCAGCTTTCAGCATCACCGGGCCGGGTGTGGCCGGGCGCGCATGCAATTTGGCCCGGGCCGCTGCGCGAATTTTGTCGGCGATCATCTGGCTGTACGCCAGCATGCCCTCGCGAATACCCAACTGCGGCTTAGTGACGAAATCCACTGCGCCCAATTCCAGCGCGCGTAATGTCACTTCCGATCCTTTACCGGTCAGCGATGACACCATCACGACTGGCATCGGACGCAGGCGCATTAACTTCTCCAGGAAGTCGAGGCCATCCATACGCGGCATCTCGACGTCCAGCGTCAGCACCTGTGGGTTGTATTGCTTGATTAAATCCCGCGCCACCAACGGATCGGGCGCGGTAGCGACCATCTCCATATCGGCGTGGCTGTTGATGATCTCCGTCATCAACTGTCGCATTAGCGCGGAGTCATCCACGCACATCACGGTGATTTTGCTCATCGTCTTTCCTTGGTCAATCCATAGACTGTCTGTCCACGCAGCCAGAACTCTTTACTGATCTGGCTGAAGTTCTCTGAGTGTCCAGCGAACAGCACACCGCCGGGCTTCAGCAGGGGAACGAAACGGCGCAGAATTTTTTCCTGCGTCTCTTTATCGAAATAGATCATCACGTTGCGACAGAATATTGCGTCGAACGGACCCGGCAACGCCCAGTCGTTGGCCAGTAAATTCAGCTGCGAATAGTTCACCATGCTGGCGAGATCGGAGCGTACGCGTACCATACCTTCATGCGGGCCGGTGCCACGCAGGAAAAAGCGTTGCAGCTGCGATTGCGATAAGGTGCGCAGCTCTTCCTGGCGATACACCCCCGCCACGGCTTTTTCCAGTACTTGTGTATCAATGTCGCTGGCGTGGACCTGGAATTTGCCTGGTCCGGTACCCAGCGTTTCGGCCAACGTCATGGCGATGGAGTACGGCTCTTCGCCGGTTGAGGCGGCGGTACTCCACACGCTGTAACTGCCACTGCGCTTACGCGCATGATCCGCGAGGATCGGGAAATGGTGCGCCTCGCGGAAAAATGAGGTCAGATTGGTGGTCAATGCGTTAATAAACGCCTGCCATTCTGCACTGTTCTGGTCTTGCTCCAGCAACGCCAGATAACGACCAAAATCATCAATGTTCAGCGTGCGCAAACGGCGCACTAAGCGGTTATAAACCATCTCCCGCTTGTGATCGGCCAGCACGATGCCTGCGCGTTGATAGATCAGCTGGCTGATACGACGAAAATGCGTATCTGAAAGCGGCAGGCGCTGCACCATTTGCGAGAGCAGCGTTGTCGCTTCACTTTGATCCAATAACGTCGATTTCTTCATGTCAGGTCACCCGGCAACAAACTGATTAAATTGTGATACTGCGATTACTGCTGCGCTGCCAGTTGGGCCGCCTTGCGGCGGCCACACGGATTAAAAGGTTTCCCAGTTATCGTCCGCGCTACGTGCACCTGCGGGTTGAGCCAACGCTTTGACTGCGGCTGGACGCAACATTTTTGGCGCTGTAGATACGTTAACGGCCTGAGCGACAAATTCTTTACCAATATTGAACACCGCAACCGACTGTTTCAGTCGACTGGCCTGATCTTCCAGTGCGGCAGCCGCCGTGGCTGACTCTTCTACCAGCGCGGCGTTCTGTTGTGTCACCCGGTCCATCTCGTTCACGGCCAGACCCACCTGGTCGATTCCGCGACTCTGCTCATCCGACGCCGAGGCGATTTCGCCCATGATGTCGGTGACGCGAGTGACGGCGTTGACGATGTTGGTCATGGTTTCGCCCGCGCTCTCCACCAGCACTGAACCGGTGTTGACGCGACTCACCGAGTCTTCGATCAGACCTTTGATCTCTTTCGCTGCCTGGGCGCTGCGCTGTGCCAGACTGCGCACCTCACCCGCCACCACCGCAAAGCCACGGCCCTGTTCACCCGCACGTGCCGCTTCAACCGCCGCGTTGAGTGCCAGAATGTTGGTCTGGAACGCGATGCCATCGATCACACTGATGATGTCCGCGATTTTCTTCGAGCTGCCGGTGATCTCTTTCATGGTGGTGACCACGCCATCCACCACTTTGCCGCCGTGCTGCGCGGTTTCAGAGGCAGTCAGCGCCAGTTGTGAAGCCTGACGGGCGTTTTCGGCGTTCTGCTTCACGGTCGCGGTCAACTGCTCCATGCTGGCAGCCGTCTCTTCCAGAGAAGCGGCCTGCTGTTCAGTACGTGAAGAGAGATCGTTGTTACCCATGGCGATTTCGCTGGCACCGGTGTAGATAGCGTCTGAACCATCACGCACGGTACGCACGGTATTCGCCAGCTCCTGCTGCATGTGCTGCAGTGAGCTGAGCAATTCACCCATCTCGTTGCGCATACTGACATCAATCTGCTGCGTCAAATCACCACGTGCGATGTGACGGATATGGTCGATGCTCTGTTTCAACGGACGAATCAGCACGTTGCGCATGCCGCTCCACACCAGTGCAATCACCAGCAGGGTCACCAGCAAAGTACCGATCACCAGCATGATGGAGTGCTGATAGGCGCTTTCGTTGGCATCAATACCCTGCTTTGCCAGCACGATGTTGTAGTTCAGCCATGCGGTGTAATCCTTCTCGAATTTATCCTGCATACCCTGCGTTGGTTGATCGACAAAGCCTTTAAAGTTCCCGTTACCCAGGAAATCAATCAGCTCGGCCAGTCCACCACGGAAGGCGTTGTAGTTGCCCTGTAGCGTCTTGACGTTCTCAGCACTTTTGCCTTTCTCAGATAAATTGGCGTTGAACTCGGCAAATGCCTGGTCAGCGTTTTTCAACTCCTCACTTGCCAGCGCCACCAGTTCTTTCACGGTCGCACCTGAGCCAGCCTGCTGGCTGTCCAGCAAATAGCGGATCCCTGCACGGTTCAGCGTGTTACGCGCCTGAACCAGCGATACCCAAGAGGTGCCCATCGCCCGTTGCAGCGTGCTGAGACGCTGGTTGTAGGCAAAATTCTCTTTATCGGCTTTCACCGTGGTAAAAAACATCCCTCCGGAAAACAGCTGCAGCAAGGCAAACAGCGCCAGCACACACAACAGCCCGGAAACGACACGAATACGACTAAACATAAACACCTCATTGGTTGGCGGATCGCTCCTGTTATCGGCGTTCACAGAGGGATCTTTATGTTGTCTGCAACGGGTTGGACCAGCGGGAATTAAGGAGGATCAGGGATAAATTAAAGTGTGCAGACAGGTGAACGGGCGCACCTGCGTGCGCCCGGTTAAAAACGTTTAAAATGTCTCCCAGTTGCTGTCACT
>AEWW01007273.1_pt1 | contig 19518 bp, 9 predicted proteins | sample 267848 | NCBI WGS metagenome assembly AEWW01 (sample SAMN00713649, study PRJNA62039) | ant fungus garden metagenome | place: Panama: Gamboa | collected Apr-2009 | depth 0.5 m m | reverse complement strand
AAATTCAGCGCTACATTGAGAGCGCAAATCCGATGATACCAAACCCGGTGATTATCGCTTTTGATAAGCGTGTGCGTTTTGAACCGCTTACAGATAATGACGACATGGGACATCTGGTAATACCTTTCTCCGAAGATAAGGATTTTGAGAAGCCAGGTTTTATTGTGGATGGTCAACAACGTACTGCTGCTTTGCGGGATGCAGAAATCAATTCGTTTATGATGCCGGTCTCCGCTTTTATCGCTAATGACGCGGAAGAACAGCGTGAACAGTTCATGCTGGTTAACTCCACAAAACCGTTGCCCAAAACGTTGTTATACGAACTGGCACCGCATACCCACGGTCGTTTGCCATCCGATCTGCAAATGCGTAAGTTTCCTTCACTGCTGACTCAACGACTGAACTTCGGCGAAGGTTCACTTGCAGGGCGTATCAAAACGGCGACCAATCCTGATGGGGTTATTGCTGACAACTCGATGATCAAAATGATCGATGCCAGTCTTCGCGAGGGAGCATTGTATCGCTTCCGTGACCCGGCGACAGGGTTGGGGGATGAAGGGAAGATGGTGAAATTGCTGAATAACTTCTGGTCGGCTGTGGAAACTGTGTTTACTGATGACTGGGATAAAAAGCCTCGCTATTCCCGCTTGTTACATGGCGTTGGTATTCTTGCGCTTGGCAGCTTGATGGATGAAATCGATCAGGTCCATCAGGACTATAAAGGTGAACCTGGCTGGACTGAGATCCCTTCCTACACTCGTTTTGTCGAAGAGCTAAACCGAATAAAGCCGCTTTGTGCATGGAGCAGTGGCGTGTGGAACTTCGGCACAGATATTGATGGTCAGCCTATCGTCCGTAAATGGAACGAACTGCAAAATCTTTCAAAAGATATATCTTTGGTTACTGACTATTTGGTAACTAGCTATATGAAAACTGTCAATGCAGATATCAAATAAAGGTGACAACCCAATTGGCATTAGAAGTATCGAGTGCTGATTATCGACGTGGGGGCTGCAGATATGGTGCAGAAGTTCAAATTCTGTGCAAGCGCCAGACAGCCCCCATGCTTTCATTCTTATCATCAAACGCTGACCTTGTTACGATATATGTTCGTAACTCATGAAAAATCGAAATTTTTTTTTTGAAATTTAGTCATTTCACGAGTTTTGAAATCCGGTAAATAAGTCATAGGCCGCCCCGGATTACCCACCAATCCCCCTAAAAGTCATAGTAGACTAGTAACCGTGATCCCCCTCCTTGACAATCATCTTTACGGGTTGCAGTGTATGACATTGACCTTGTATTCAGTGATATTATACGTATAAAAAATCACCATTAATCAAAGGCTTTTAAAATCACTGTTACGCACAGCAAATTTATGGATGGATATATGCCCCTTGAAGCTGGCGACCTCGTTGACTCGCCTTATGGAATCGGCAAACTTATTCGCATTAACAATAATGATGCTCTAATTAAGTATTTCGATTCTCCCGTAAATTATGAAGGCATAGAGCAAACTGTCGAAGTAAAACACCTAAAAAAAGCCGAACTCTACGCGGAAAGTCTGGTTTATCGCTACGACTACGAGGTTGCACACTGGCAGATTGCACGTGTTGTTGGTGCTGTGCCTGGAGGGGTGCGTTTGCATTTTCCTAACAAGCAGCAGGAAGATGTCAGCTTAAATGATATCTTTGTGCGCTGGGATCGCCCTATCAGCGATGCTGCGGCCCTTCTGGCCGAGCGCATTACCTATACCCCCTTCTGGCAAGATGCCCGTCTAGCTTATCAGCATCAGATGCTGAAACAACGCAACGCTTGTGCTGGGATTACCTCTTCGCTGTCGTCCAGTATTGAACTCGAACCTTACCAGTTGGCCGTCGCGCGTCGGGTGTTATCTGACCCTATTCAACGCTATCTGTTGGCTGATGAAGTCGGCCTCGGGAAAACCATCGAAGCTGGGCTGATCGTGCGTCAACACGTCACGGAAAATCCGCTCACCCACTGCGTGGTGATTGTGGCGCCTGGAGTTCTGCACCGGCAGTGGCAGCAGGAACTTTCTGCACGTTTTCACCTGGAGGAACTGCTTAATAAGTCGATCCATATCATTGATATGGCCGCCTTCAGCACAGCGGACCCCCTGTCGTTCCGCCCCGATATGCTGGTGATTGACGAAGCTCATCAGGTCGGTGCCTGGGCATGGGATGCAGAGTACGAGCAGCGCTACGCTAGTGTGAACTACTTGGCGCAACAAAGTGAAAAATTGCTATTACTATCAGCGACGCCCGTAACTGGCAATGAAAAGAACTTCCTGGCCATGCTGCATCTGCTGGATGCTAAAAATTACCCACTGACTGACACTGGCTTACAGAAATTTCAGCAGCGTATCCAGCAGCGCGAAGAAATAGGTTCACTGTTCTACGCGTTTAACTGTGATAACGACAACATGACGCTGGAAGAGAACCTGGAAGCGTTGACTAGGATGTTTCCTGAGGATGAAGTACTAAACGGGATGGCTTCACAGTTGCTTCCCCATTTAGATATGATGCAACCGCTGCGGAGTGAGGCGCGTGATCTGCTGATCAATAAAATCCGCCACTACATTGGTAACCGTTACCGCCTGCACCACCGCCTGCTACGCAACCGCCGTAGCAACCCCGCCATTAGTGTCCTGATGCCTGGCTTGTCCGGCCTATCACTAAAAAAATATGCCACGACGAACGCCAGCAACGACATGATGATCGCCTGGCGCGAATCGGCAATAATGATGCACCCACAAGACCCCACGTTGGCGGCAATTTATCAGTTACTGTTTGAAGCCGCTATCGCTACGCCGGAACTACTGGCCCGGCTTGCAAACTATCGCTTACAGCAGGAGTCACTTGGTGCCGTGCAGGGCTTTCTCTATAGTGATTCACAGCTTGCGCTGTTGCAGCATCCGCTGTTTGATGGCGAGAAGGAGATCCTGCTTGAGCTGATAGACCGCTGCAAAATGGAGTGTGACAGCAAGCGCCAGCGCTTAATTGATGTATTGGAAAAACTTCTGGATAGTAACGTCAGAGAACTCCCTTATATTGTGGTGTTCTGTGACCAGCCATGGGTAGCCGACCAGGTATTTACCGACCTGATGATACCATTTATTGGCAAAATCCAGCGCCATAACCCCGACAAAGAAGTGCGCTTTGGCAAGGGAAGCAAATGCCAGATCTTAGTGTGCGATCGCCGGGCTGAAGAAGGTGTCAATCTGCACGGCGGGCGCAAGATTGCGCTGCATTACGACTTGTTGCTGTCGCCTAACCGTATGGAACAGCGTCTTGGCCGCTTGAATCGCTACTGCGCGACTGAGAGTGCGACTACTATCCTCAGCATGGCGCTGGTGAGTGAAGCAGAGGGTCTGCAAAATCAGTGGCTGACTATTCTCAATGAAGTGTTCGATGTCTTCGAAGAGTCGATTGCAAGCCTACAATACTTGATTGATGAGGAATTACAGCGGCTTATTTCCAATCTTTACCCGCTGGGTGAAGAGAGCATGATGCAACTCAGTGCGCGTCTGGCTGGTGAAGATGGCCGCCTTACGGTGGAAAAGCAGCGCATCGAAATGCAGGAAGTCCTGCTGCAAATTGATGGCGATATCATCGAAGCCAGAGAGTATGCCGATGCACTGGCGGATATAGATGAGAATGAAGATGAATTCCGCCGCTGCGCTCGTAATCTGATAGGTAATGTACTGAAATTCGATTTTATTCCAGATGAGAAAGATCCATCGATATTCCGCTATCGCTTCAACCCTGGTGATAGAGGGACGGGCACCTTAGTCAGTCCACAGCGCCTACAAAAACACTGCCTGCTGGGCTTTGATCTCAACCAATCTAGCGGAAGTTCGCCCATGACTTGGCCGCTTAGCTACTACCGGGCTGATACCTCTCAGGGTAAAATCCGCCCGGCTCGCTTGGGTGAACCTTTCCATGATGCCATCCTTCAAATGCTGGATTTTGAAGAACGCGGTGTTGCTAGCGCGATTATCCGCATCACACCAGGCATGGGCGATGAAAATATTTTTTTCCGCTACGATTTTCTGATTGAAGCTGATGTCAATACACCAGCACTGCAACGACTGGCCGACCATCTGATGCCTCCTGAAACCATTACCTTGTGGCTGGACCAGGCCGGCGAGCAGGTCACCAACGCAGAGGTGTTGATGATACTTAATGAAGACTATAAACCGAAGGATAAGGGCGGACGCCACCTAAATCTCAATGAGGAACGCTGGGCGCAGATCTCCCATTGCATCAGCGCTAAAGATTGGCGCACCTGGTGTAACGATAGCTATAGCATAGCCCAGCGCCTGGCGGTGGAACAGTTCGCCACACAACAGGCTCTCAGCCTGAGCCGACTGGAACATTATCTAAGCAGCGCCGCGCTGCATCATGCTAACCGGCAGGAGACAGGGCAGACGCTGCGCCAGGGTATTGCACAGCCGAAAATGACCTGCCTGGCGACGCGTGCCTTAATCATTGCATCAGAAGCTATATTGGATGAGGACTCATAAACCGGATGAATCTGGCGCAACTGATTGATAATGATTTTATTTCATCAAGGTTGAGTGAGTGCCTGCTGCCAGAGGCGACTGCCGGACACCTCGACCGCCGGGCGTTGATCCGTGACTGGCTGTACCGGGAAAAACATGCCCACCACAACGATAACGAACTGACCGTCCCTGATGACAGCCACCCTGGCTGGCCAAGACAGGAGGAGTGGGAAGCCAGCGGTATTAACTGTCAACGACTAGGTCAGACCTTTCTGCTCAGCGCTGGCCCTGCTTGGTGTCCGCAGTGGCTGGGGCAGGGAAACGGCATGCCTTTTCTCGCCAGCGATCAGCACCAATTCTGCCGCCAGGACACTCGAGTACCGATGGACTATGTCCTGCGCCGTTACTTCAAGAAGGACAACTATATCAGCTATCAGGCACCGGGCCAGCGCGATGCGGTACGCCGGGCTCTGTTCGCCCCACCGGGCAGTACGCTATTGGTCAATTTGCCCACTGGCACCGGGAAAACACTGGTAGCGCAAGCATTAGCTCTGACAGTCTCAGCTCCCGGGGCACTTTGTGTACTGATCGCCCCGACCACGGCGCTGGTGTTGGAGCTGGCTAGCCGTTTCCGGAAGTTACTGATTGAAGCAGGGAACAAAGCAGAATCTGTCACCGGCTGGTATAGCGGCTTACCGGCGCAGGATAAATATGATACGTACATGCGTATCCGTGTGGGTGAGCAGCGGCTGATCGTCACCTCTCCTGAAGCGACCTGCAGTTCCCTGCAGTTCGCCTTATTTGAAGCAGCAAAACAGGGAGGGCTGCGGCATGTTATTGTTGATGAAGCGCATATTGTCGCCAGCTGGGGGAACGACTTTCGCCCGCATTTCCAGCAACTTGGTGGCTTAATTCGCGGGCTGAAGCGCGTCAGCCGTGAAGCGAATCTTACACCGTGCTCAACACTGCTGATGAGTGCGACTATCACCGAAGCCAGTCGTAAAATCCTGCGCGATACCTTCGATCAGGAGATGAGCGAAGTCCATGCCTGCCATCTGCGCCCGGAACCTGCTTACTGGTGTTATCGGGCAAAAGACCACAGCGACAAACGGGATAAGGTGCTGCAATCGCTGGCTCATGCGCCACGCCCGCTGATCCTCTACGTGACACGACCGAAAGAAGCTGAAGAGTGGGCGCAACAGTTGCGTTTGCAGGGGTATCAGCGTTTGGCAACATTTACCGGTGATACGCCGAGTGAAGTACGCCGAAGCCTGCTGGAAAAATGGGATAAAAACCAGCTGGATATCATGATTGCGACCTCAGCATTTGGCGTAGGTATGGATAAAAACGACGTGCGCACAGTGATCCATGCCACAGTGCCGGAAAACATGGACCGCTTCTACCAGGAAGTGGGACGTGGTGGACGCGATGGCTATGCCTGCACCTCACTGCTAATTTACAATCATCAGGATGTCAAACAGGCAGAACATCTGTCCTCACAAAAGTTGATTGGTCTTGAGTTGGGCCTGGAACGCTGGAAAAAGTTATGGGGCAGTGCCGAATCGGTGGGCGACAACCTGTATCGTATTGATATAGAGAGGATCCATAGCGGCCTTAATTTCCGCAGCAAACAAAATAAATTATGGAACTTGCGTACCGTACTGATGATGGTGCGTGCAGGAGTGCTGGAACTGGATGCCGATCTACAAAACCCGCCAGACAAAAAAGACTTTGCCGATGTTAATCGCTACGAAGCGGCAAAAGAGCAAATCATCCGACAGAACGGAAACTCACTGGTAGTACGCATCCTGCGTAGTCACCACACCGGAGAAGAAATGTGGAAAACACATATTATCCCCTCCCGTGAAGAGACGCTGCAAGCTGCAAGGGCTAACCATAATGCATTAATCAACTGGCTGCATACGCCACTGAGCAAACCGCTGTGCGAGGCACTTGTGGATCTCTACTCGATGGCGGAATTTATTCCGGGTCACGCCTGTGGTGGTTGCCCTGCCTGTCGCGATAAGCAGGCGCTTACTAATAATTACCTGAGTCCACCTCCGCTGTTGCTTAACCCGCCAGCGTCGGTGGCACAGCAGGCGTTAAGCCGCTGGCAGGCGCTCAGCGGCCTATCTTACTCCAGTTGCTTTATCACCTATCAGCCAGTCAACGACGATGAGTGGGAACGTGAGAACTGGTATCACCGTGTCGCGACGCTATTGGTGCAACTGCATCTTAGAGGCATTGTCCAGCGCGTCTGGGCAGATCCTGCCTTGTTGCATAGTATATTTAGCGCCATTCCGCGCGGTGAGCGCCTGATCTTGTTGAGTGACGAATTGCCTGCACGTGATGAGCCAGCGCCGGATAACGATGTAATGGCCGAGTTGGCAGAGTTGGTACTTCCCACTCAAGAGTCCTGCGCCAATGGTTACCTGCCGCCTTTCAACCCAGCACCATTACAACTGACGCTGATCCCGCATGATATGCCCGATCCTCACCATCCTGGCGGGGCGCATTACGTTCTTCTCGATAATCACAATTGGATCACCATCGAACAACTTCAAAGGAAACTAGACAGTGTCGATTATCAATAATGCCCATGGTGGCAGCCAGTATGCCGTGCTGGCCGCATTTTATCAGGTGCTGAAAGCCAGCCCGAAGAACCAACTACCGCGTGAAAAGCTGATGGCGCTCTGTGCACCGGAAACATTGCAAACCGGCGACTCACAAAATGCACGTGGTAAAGCGTCTCAGGAATTAAGAGCATGGCTGGACTTGGGGTTACTGACGGAAGAAAAAGTAGAAGAGACAACACAAATCAGTTTCAACGCGAACTATTTCAGCACAAAAAGTATGCCGCTGCGCCAGGCTGCGCGCCGCTGTTTACAGGCTCAGGAAAATAACAGTGACCTGAGTTCACGCGATGAACGCGCCGTCGACCTTACCCTTTTGGCTGCGTTGCTGCTGGCGCTGGATGTCTATCAGAACGCAGAAATCAAATCGGGCAACCTTGAAGTGCTGGTGAACACGTTTATACCTGATTTTCGTATCAACAGTAATGAAATTGCTGTCGTTCCGGGGTATCTCAGTTGGCTGGGCTTTGCTCAACAACTCACTCGCGACAGTTACGCCATTGACCCCACCGATTCTATTCGTGAAGAGTTACCGTTCCTTATGCGTGTTGGCGAACAACTTTCCATCGGCGAAGTGCTGCAACGTCTTAATCGGGCGCTCCCGGTGCTAGATGGTGGCAGTTATCGCCAGCAGGTCGAGGAGCGTATCAGTCTGTATGGCTGGCACTCTCTTAGCCCTAACCGCCTTTCCACCTCGCTGTCGCGTGCGCTGCTGCGGCTTCAGCTTTCCGGAGTAATCAACATGAAGGCTGAGTCTGACGCCAGCGGCGCAATGCAGTTAACCGGCCGGAACGGCAGCGTGCTGCGTACCGTAACCCATCTGACCTTAAATGATGTGGGAGTCCACTAATGCCACAACTACAGAGCTACTGGCCCAGCGAGCAGAACGTTACTGCCTGCATCCTAACCGAGGCTGAGTCACTGGCTGACAGCCAGTTGCTGGCGGTGCATGAACCGATGCGTCTCGACCGCATTGAGTTTCAAAGTGGTAAGGTCACGCAGGTGGGAGAGGGGGCGTTGCTGGACTTTCTGCTTGAACATAACCGCCCGCTGCCGCTAATTGGCGCTTCTGGCGTGGGGAAATCCCACTTGGTACGCTGGGTTCATGCTCAGCTCAAACGTCGTGAAGATCATGCGAAATACCACATTATCCGCATCCCCAAAAATGCTTCTCTGCCACGTGTACTTGCCGCCATTCTGGAAGGTCTTGACGGCGAGGAGTATCAGAGTATTCGTGAAAAGGTTAACGGAGTTGGAAAGCAATTAATCCCCGAAAACGTTGCCGAACATATTGCTCTTAAATTGCGTCAAGCGCTAAACGCAGCATATACAGATGCCATTGAAGAGCTTCGCCAAGAAAAAATGGGAAAAATTCAGCTGGAAGAAAGCAGAAAAAAGCAGCTGGAAGAAATTCAACAACACGCAGCATCATCCCGACTGCCCGCGCTGTTTTTTGACAGCGTGATGACGCAGTATTTCACTGCTCCTGGCGCCTGTCTTCACAATATAGCGCAGCGCTTCTGCCAGGGAGCTAATGACGACAGTATTGCAAACTTGCGGTATGAAATGTCTGCGGAAGACTTCACCTTCAACGGACTGGACTTCAGGCAGGTTTCACCAACAGTGCTTCCCTACCTGCGCAACCAACAGTTGCTTACCAGTGATGAAAAAAAGCAAGCAGCGGCTCGCGTTGTCAACGTGGTGCGCAGCCAGGCGTTAGAAGACACCTTCGTCGAACTATTTAGCTTTAACCGGGCCAATTTCCAGGATCTGATGCGTATGATCCGCCGACAGCTGCTGGCAGAAGGTCGCGACCTGATCCTTCTTGTGGAAGATCTTACCGCCACCTCGGCGATTGAAGATGTTCTGATCGCCTGTCTGATAGAGGAAGATGAGTACGACGGCAAAAAGGTTTTATGTACTCTAAGATCGATTATTGCGGTTACTGAGGGTCACGATAGCTTTAAGCGCCTACGTAATACACTAGGCACCCGCGCCCGCTACGAATGGGTGATCCAGCAGCATGCCAGCGAAAACGATGTCGCACTGAAAAAACGCGTTATTGACTTTTGCGGCCGCTATCTCAACGCTGCCCGTCACGGCGCTGCTGCTCTGGAAACTTATCACCTCCAGCAGGACGCGCAGTGTTATCAGGAGATTCCTGTATGGCAGGATCAGGAGGTGCTGGAGAACGAATCTGCTGCGCCAGCGCTGGCCAGTTTTGGCAGCACTAGCATTGGTCATCCGCTGTTTCCCTTCAACCCAGCAGCCATTGGGCAGTTGGTAGAACGACACTGCAAAGTTAAAGAACAAGGCCTAGTGTTTATCCCGCGTAATATTTTGCATGAAATTTTGCGCGAACCACTGAAAAAGTATCGCCAGAATTATCTGGACGGGCAGTTCCCGCCATCACAATTTGCTGAGATTGTATGTAACCCGGCATTACAGCAGAGGGTACGCCTGGAAGGCCTCAGCCAGCCTGAGCGGATTAATTCACTGCTGGCTGTTTGGGGGGGAAATAGTACAAACCTGGCAGGTCTTACACCCGCTATCTGTAAAGAGTTTGGTCTGCCGGATGCGGCAGTACTGTTGGGGGCGGTGGAACGCCACCGGAACCAGCACCGGAACCAGTACCGGAACCTGTACCAGTACCGGAACCTGTACCAGTACCGGAATCAGTACCGGCACCACCATCACCACTTGATGAATGGAAACTCGTGCTGGATAAATGGCACCAGAGCAAGACGCTCGAGCAAACCAGAGCCCGCGACATTCGTAAGTGGCTCCTGGAAGCGCTGAATGCCCGTATCGACTGGTCAACTGAGCTTATCCAGACCTCTCTCATGGCCAGCTCAGCAAAAACTCAGGGTAGGATCCACTTGCCCGGCGTGCTTGTAGGGAATCAGTCTCATCCGCTGGTGAAGCTTGAAGATACTCCTGAGTTGCGTAGCGCCTGTCTGGCGATGGCGCACTTCAACCATTATCAGAGTTGGGATTATGACGGCAGTGAGATCGACTACGCCGCCTTTCATAGTTTCATGGATTGCATTGAGCACGAAGTAAAACTCAAGGTGTTGCAGGAAGAACGCGATGAGCTTTCTAGTATCATTAACGATCTGCAGTTAAGTGGTTCATTCCTTGGGTTGGATGGATTATCAGCATCCCATCCGACCACGCTGGTGCAGGCACTGTTAACGGAACCGCAAGTCGCAAACAGCAACCATCCACTGCTGGATGAGTTCTTAACCCAAGCGCGCGACACCGTGATTGATGAGCATCTGAAACGTCGCGAGCGTTTAATCGCGCTTACGGCGGCGAAAAAACCGGGTGCTCAGCCGTATGCTATTAACGGCTTAATGCTGGTGGAGGCGTCTAAGAAACAACTGCCAGACGCTGGCAAACAACCGGGCAAGATCCATGAAGTCAAAAGTAAGCTCGGTGGCTACCGCACCCTGCTATTGAAGACCCAAGAGAGCATCACTGAACGCCTGAGCGACGGCAACAGCGCCAGCCTGGCAGCGGTGAACCTCTGCGACACCATGAAGGAGATAGTCGAACTGGCGAATAGCGCGGACGTCGCCCGTCCAATGGGTGAAACTGTACCGGTACTGCTGAAGTTGCTGAAGAACTGGAAAGATCCAGAGCTGAAAAAACTGATCAGACAACTGGAAAAACTGACGTTGCCAGCCGATAACTCGCACATGTTGATGAGAGAGATCCTTGCCATCAATGGCGAGCAGTTTGAGGCGTTTCGACAGTTATTAGAGACTTGGGGCAAGTTCGAAGACGCCACCGACAAGTATGTGCAACAGCGTATAAGCGATAAGGGCGGAGACCAAGTTGAGGATGCAGAAAACCAAGTTACAGATACCCTGGCAAACCTGGCTGAACAGTTAACGCTGCTGGAGGCGGACTTATCATGAGTGAAGTAAACATCAATGACGTGGTAACTCCCTTAGCCAGCGTACCGGAAGAACGCGGTATTTTTGCACGGCGCAGCGGTGATTTTAAAGCACGCCTTCAACGCTACCTACAAATGGAGAAAGCTCAGGATATCCGCGATAACCTGCTGCGGATAGCAAAAAAAATCGATACTCCGACTCAAACACTAGCACAGGCCCTCTGTAGCTATAGGGTGTTAAGGCAGGTCCACGACGATGAAACGGGTAAGCCGATTGTTGGTCCGTTTGACCGTGCGACTTTCGGCAATCCACAAATCCTGCTGACGGCCTTTTGCCAGCAGTACGCGACGCATAAACATGATGTTGAGCAAGAGGGTGAACTTGCCCTGCTTACTCAAGAAATTAGGCGCTTAGCCAGCGAACTCAGCACGCACACCACCGCGGCGTGGGTTAACTATATTCGCGGATTAAAAGCGCAGTGGGAAGTGGATCAGAGACTGTTCAGTAACTTGGCGCATCAGGAAGGACAACGAAAAGTACAACAGCACTACAGTGATCTCGTGGAAAAGTTCACCAGCAGTAGCCGGGGGCTGCCGAAAACCATTGAAGAATTTGATACGGTGAGAGACCTGCATGAGAAACTCTGCCAGCAACGCGGAGCACTTAAGCTGGATGTGCCAGAAGAGGTCAATCTCTTCCTCAAAGCCGTAGCCGGGCAAGGTGCCACGCTCGATATGTTGACGCCTAATGTACTCAGTTGGCTGACGGAAGAAGACGACCCGACGCGCTATCGCATAAGACGCCTGTAAGGAGCCGTAGTTTCAATGGAACAGATTATTCGCGCAGTACTTGATGGGCTGGAGTCGCAGGAGGCGGTACTCCTCACTTGGGGTAACACACAAGGTTTTTTCACTGAGACCGAGCTCCGTAATACTATTTCTCAGGTCTTACAGAACCACCCGCTCGAGGCCAACGGCCTAACTAGTTTTGGCATAGCGAAAGTTATGATCGATCGTGGATTGCTACTGCGTCACCAGCAAAATGGTGTTTCGGTGTTTCGTACCCGCATGGCGGAGGCAGTGCGCCTTTACAGCCAGTTGCGCCAGATGTTTCCTAAGCACGGCCTTAATAATAACTGGCGTACCGCATCGACGTTGGTGTCCGACTATCGCTTCTTACGCCGCCAACGCAAATACCCGAAGCGTAACCAACAGGCTGCTGAAGTTTTGCAGCAACTTGATGAAATAACTGGTTTTACCTCTACGCACCGCCAGTTACTGTCGGCCCTGCTCAGCCATTCGAGCGGAATGTACAACCTCGCCTACTTTCAACAAGAAGCCTGCAAAAACGTACTGCGCGGATTGCAGCAGAGCCAGCACCGCTCGACTGCTACCATTGTCTGCGCCGGAACTGGGACTGGTAAAACTTTGGCGTTCTATCTGCCTGCTCTGACCTTTATCGGCAGTGAACTGGTCGCCAAAAGAAAAGATGCGGTAAAGGCGCTAGCAATTTACCCTCGCAATGAACTGCTGAAAGATCAGTTTATCGAAACGCTGCGTCAGGTACGTAAACTGAACGGTTTGCTGGAAGAAAAAGGCGTGCGCAAAGTACGTATCGCCGCTCTTTTCGGCATGGTGCCGCTAGATAAAGACGCGATTTATCGTGACTACATGAAAACGGCTTGGAGCCGGCATCGTGACGGCATGTCCTGCCAGTATATTCCCTGCCCGACGGATAGCTGTCGTGGCAAAATGGTCTGGCGCACCGCTGATCTTGAAAACAGCTTTGAACGTCTGCATTGCGATAGCTGTACGCAGACCATCGAGCCTGATGAAGTGATCCTGACGCGTAAGCGTATGAAGATCGAACTGCCAGATATTTTGTTTACCAGCACCGAAATGCTGAATAAGCAGATGGGCAACCCGTTTCTGGCATCGCTGTTTGGCATCGGCAAAAATGTCGTCCCGCCATCGATGATGCTGCTTGATGAGGTGCATACCTATTCCGGCGTCAGCGGTGCACAGAACGGCATGCTGATCCGCCGCTGGCGGCATCTGTCCGGTGCTACACCGCACTTTGTTGGACTGTCCGCAACGTTGGAGCAGGCGACGCGCTTTATGGCTTCGTTAACCGGGTTGGAAGAGTACCTAGTGGCGGAAGTTAGTCCGATCGAAGACGATATGGAGACAGAGGGCGCGGAGTATATGCTGGCTCTACGTGGCGACCCGGCGTCCCGCTCTAGCCTTTTGTCCACCACCATTCAGGCCTCCATGCTAACCAGGCGTATGCTCGACAACGCCGCAGTGCCGGTCAGCAACGGTATGTACGGCACGCGCAGTTTTGTATTTACAGATGATATTGACGTCATTAACCGCCTCTATTTCCAGCTACTGGATGCCGAGGGTCGTTACTCGAATGGCAATATCAATGCCAAAAAAGAACCGCTGGCGATGCTGCGCGGCGATGCGCCAAATGAAGAGAAATTTACCTTTGGTCAGCAATGGCCGTTGGCTAAAATGATTGGCCATACACTCGATTCTGCTGACCGCAGCAACGTTAAGCGCACCTCTTCGCAGGATGCTGGCGTCGACCATGCTGCGGATCTGATTGTCGCTACCGCGTCACTTGAGGTCGGATTTAACGACCCGAACGTCGGTGCCGTTATCCAGCATAAAGCCCCGCGCGATAATGCCCAATTCCTGCAGCGTAAAGGGCGTGCTGGACGTCAACGAACCATGCGCCCGTGGACCGTGGTTGTGCTGTCCGACTATGGCCGTGATCGCATGGCATTTCAGTGCTACGAAAACCTGTTTGAGCCGGTACTAAAGGCGCGCCAACTGCCGGTCGGCAACAGTTACGTACTGCGTATGCAGGCGGCCTTTGCCGCTATGGACTGGCTCTCCAGCCGTAACGAGTATCTTAATCAGTGGAATCGTGGTATCTGGGATGACCTATCCGTCCCGCAGGACAAAGGTAAGCCATCTGAAGCTCAGTCAAAGCTGGCCGATCTGATTGAAGACCTTCTGAACAGCCAGAAAACCCAGCAGGAGTTTAACTCATGGTTGGCTGAAGCACTGGGGATTAAGGACGAAAAACTGCTGCAGTCATTGCTGTGGCAACCCCACGCGCGATTATGACCGCGTTTCTTCCTACGGTACTTAGAAGACTGCGCTCCAACTGGTCGCGCCTTGGCATTGAGCAGGCCGATAACTGCCGCAAAAGCACGCCGATGCCTGATTTTATACCGTCCGCGTTGTTTAACGACCTCTGCCTGCCGGAGTTAAAGATTAACCTGCTAGGTGAAGTCGGTCAGGAACCCGATGCGCACAGCATGCCGATTTTGCAGGGGATGAAAGATTTTGCCCCGGGGCGTATCAGCAAGCGCTTTGCCATCAAAAACATTCGCGAATGCCACTGGCTAGTGCCGAAAAAACTCGAGCTGAAAGATGGTTCGCATCCATTCCCGATTGATGATTACTGCCCGCCAGACAAACGGGAGTCCATGCCCGATTGTCACATTACCACTCGCACTGGCATGCAGGTTATCCCTTGCTTCCGCGCCTGGGAAGTGACTGCCAGCACGCCACCAGATGACCTTAAACTGAGTGAAACCTCAAACGCGTTTCTTAACTGGCACAGCGAGATCCGTCCACCTCAGAACGGCATCCCTGCGGAAGTGCCATCCAACAATGCCTGGCAGGATATTTTCCAGCAGGTGGAGTTTTACAGCCACCAGCAGCACTGTCCGATCGAAGCCGTGCGCTTTGCCACCGGATCACGTGCCAATATTAAATTCAGCGACCAGCGTGAAGACCTGCAGATTGACTTCAAATTTGAACACCAAGGCGAACCCGCTGCGTTTGGCTTCTCGCTGTGGGTAGATGCGATAAAATTCCAGTGTCGGTTACCTAATTTTGATCTCGCTAGCATCAGCAACAACCGTGAACTGGTGGCCGGATTGCGCACAGCGCGCTTCCTGTATGAAGTCAGCCACGACGAGGCAATCAGTGTTAATACTTTCCTCGGTGGTTGGCTGGCAGAAACTGTCCTGGCAGGTATTGGCAGCGAAGCAGTATTGAAAAACTGCACCCCGGAGCAGGCGTTCCGCGCAATGGAACACAACAGCGCAGGGATCGCCTTGATTGACGTTCCTGCTCGAATCTTCCAGACGTTGTATGATGTGCAGACCGGTGAAGAGATAGAGCAGGATCTACAGCAAAGCTTGCGTGAACTGTTGTCCCAAGCTCCGGTGATGGCAAGAATTGCCGACTGGGTGGAACTGCTGTGGCAACCGCTGGATAACACCTGGTTGGAGTGGTTGACCCTCAACTTCACCAACACACTGGGTGCGGCGCTGCTGCAAACCGCTATGCAGTTGTGCCCAGATGCCGACGACAACGACCTAATCCTTGACCTCAACGGTGGGCCGGTGCGCACTGCGCTGCTCGCGCCTGACCAGCGCGAAATCTGGCTGTCGGAAACCACCGTGGGCGGTGGCGGTATCATTGAGAAGATCCAACAGATTTACCGTGAAGATCCGCGCAGTTTCTTCGAGTTGCTAGACTTTAACCTCAGTCCAGGCGACTACGAAACAATGGACAATAATGTCTGGCACCTGCTGCAAACCATGGTAAACCCGACATCATCCCTGCCTGCGTGTATGAACGAAATGCGCCTTGCCAACGATCATGCCAGCCAGGTTCAGGCGCAGCGCAACTTGCTGGGAGAATTGCAGCGCAGCGGCTTTATGACCAGCCACAGCTTCCTGTCGGCGATCAACACCCGCCTATTACGGCCGGGGACCGATGCCAGCAGCGATGTCTTTTTACTGCAACTGCAACAGGATTGGCGACAGCAGGAGCAGCGACTGGGTATTGAACTACCACAGCGTGTCTATGCCTTTACCTGTAGTCAGTCCAGCGCGCTTGACCAGCAACTACAACAAGCTAGCCAAGGGCAGCACAACTTGGAGAGTTGGCGTTTAAATACCTGTAATGGCCTACTGTGGCCACGTGGCCATACCATTCGTGATAGCTGGCTAACTTGGTACAACCCTTACAGCTTTGCCGGGCCAACCGAGCGCCTCCTGCTGGCCCATGTGGTGCAGCACAGTTGTGCTCAGGTGGCGCTCAGCCAACCAGACTGGATGCAGCAGTGTCACCAGCATCTGGAAAATAATGGTAAATGCGAGTTACTAGCCGAACCGGGCGATGCAATAAATGAGGCCATCGCTACTCTTTTAGTCACCCCAGTAGAAATGTATGGGTTGTTCTTCTACCCGCGCGTCAGTGCCCTGCGCCGCCACAACAATGACACCTTCGCCATGATTGAAATTCCGGAGGCGATCCAATGAATACCCGTCGTATCTTTAAATCCAGAACCTCACGCCAGAGTGAAGTTCTTGATGTACTCAGCTCCTTGTTGGTAGCGGAGATCGCTCAGCCCAGCGCGGAATTGTGGATAGTCTCGCCGTGGATCACCGACCTCGACCTGCTGGATAATCGCACCGGCCGTTTCGACTACCTCGAACCAGCCTGGGGACAGCGTCAGGTGCAGACCTCAGAACTGCTGGCGCGTGCGGTAGCCAACGGCGGTACGCTTAAAGTGATGACCAACGAGACCCAGCATAATGCACGCTTTATCCGCCAGTTAACCGAACGCGTCGCCAACTACGGCATGCTGGATAACCTGTACATTGGCCAGAAAGAGGTACTGCATACCAAAGGGTTCCTCGGAGATCATTTCTTCCTAAGCGGTTCAATGAATCTGACGATCGGCGGGATCGTGATCAATGATGAACAGATTAACTTGACCACAGACAAAACCGCCATCGTGCAGGCGTTGTTAGCATTTAACGACTTTTACCAACCGGCACAGGGAGGTGTGCAATGAACAGCGCTGATAGCGAAAAGTTCCTGCGAGCCTTTTTCCATAGAGAAAACAATATTATCTCTTGGGAAAAAATCGCGGGTGGCCTGCTAGAAGCATCAACCCAACAGCGGTTGACCCCCTGGCTTAACGATGTCCGCAACGGATGCTTCCCGGTGATCCTGCCGCGTGTAGTAAAGGGCAGTAACGATAAAGTGACTTGGTATGCAATGGCCGATGAGGAACGAGACTATGCGGAGTTGCGCGAGTTATTAGACGCGCACGTCGGCACCTCGTGGTCTGACTTTAACCGCCAGCGCACGATGCTGGATCCGAGCGACCCGGTGGAAAAAGCGTTGATAGACCACTATAGCGATAGAGTATACAAATTTAGCTCGCTTTCTCAGTCGAGGATCCCGGAGATTTTCAATGGCATTGAGCGCTTGCGCCAACAACTCGCCAGCCGCCCGATTCACCAGCTCATACTTCTACGCCCGCGTGGCCGTATTCTGCGTGACGTCCGTGCCGCCTTGCGTCGACGTGATGTGCCGCAGACTCGCCTCTATCTGCAGGAACTACGTGAAGCTGGTGGCATAGGCCATATTAACGAACTGTTTATCGAACTGCGCTGCATGGCTCTGGAAGGTGATGCCAAAAGCCTGCTAGATTCGACTCAGTTGCGACAGGTCTTGGATATGCCGCACCCGTTGGTGTTGGCTGAAGAAGTGATGACGGTTTTCTATCAGCAGTTTCTGCTGAAGTATGAGCAGTTGAGCGACCTCGCAGCCCAACGACAAGCATTTAATATTTTGCTGGTGAAGAACGTACCGCGCCTGTTCCAAGTGACGCAGGGTATAAACACGCCATCGGCGATCAAAAATATCCTACTGTGGTTACTTTCTGACACACAAAGTGATCCTGCAAGACTGAGGGAACAGGCACAACAAGTGGTTGCCGGTATGAAGGGGGCAACAGACGATGACCGGCACTGGATCCGCCGGTTGCTGGAAGCATTCCCGGCCGTTGCTGTGGCCTCGCTACCGGTGGCGAGCACCGATGAATTGCTTGCCAGAGCCGATGAATATCCTGAAAGCGTTCTGAAAGAATTACTGTTACTACCGGTCAGTGCTCGCGGTGCAGCTATTGCTTTGCAATGTGCTTGGGTCATAGGCAGTGCAGAAGCTGCTGTGAAGGCTGTAAGCTATCTGCAACAACTGGCTCAACAAGAGCGCGACTTGTTACTGGCGAAACCGGCCTTCCAGCGTTATTACACTGCCTTACAGTTGATGCTGCCATCCAAACGAACAGAACATGATACTGCAGGTATCAATAACTGGCAGGACTGGTTGAAGGAAGTCTTAAATAACCCTCGATGGTCGGGGGCGATAGAAGCGGTAGAACAGGCCTGCGGCCAATGGAACGCAGCGGCTTTCCAGCCCGAGGCATTTGTTTCGTTGCTGGATAAAACCAACAACTGCGCCAGCATGGTGTTGCGCGATGCCATTCCAGTACTGCTCGAGTGGCTGGATAACCATCAAACAAGTGCTTCCTGGCAGTCTGTCCGGTTAGCATTGCTGCAACAATTGGCGCTGGACGACAATAGTTCTCGCGAAGATATCTTTACTGCCTGTGATCTAACACGCGGTTATTTAGAGGGCGATAGTAATGCGCACGATTACCGCGAACTAATAGAAAACCTGCAGATGATGATCGAGAGTTCAGGTACCACCAGCGCTAGCGCCTGGCTGGATTTGCTGGAACTGTTCTTGGTCTACCCAACTGCTGACCAACTTGCCAGAGAACAATTATTCAATCTGGTACTCAACATGTTTTACCGCAACCCAGCCCGCTATAGTAAATTGCAGTGGAACCTATTGGCTCAGTTTGCTGGTGAGTGCGGACTTGTCTGTGAAATTCCCCCACAAATTTTAGAGGACAGTGGGGAGAAAAATGATGAGGTTCGTGTCGGATCAACATTGAATGACAAGGTAGTGGGCATTTATACATTGACTGAGTCGGTAGCACAGCGTGTGAAAAAACAACTACTAGCCGATTATCCTCAGGCCGATATTCGCCTCAACAACGATAAAGGCGGCTCAACCATGCTGCGTTCATTGGCTAGAGAAGCGGATGTATTTATTTTTGCTTGGCTTAGTTCTAAACATTCTGCTTATTACGCGATAAAGGAAGAGCGAGGGGATAAACCATTATTGCAACCTTCTGGAAAAGGCAGTACGAGTATGCTGGACTGCATATGTAGTTATCTTAAATTGTAGTAAAGGTAAAAACTTAGCTGTAACCTATAACGTCACAGCTAAGTTCAATCTCGGGCTATTCACCCCGATACACGCAACCCGCACTACAGGTTTCTTTCACCATGACAGCACTCAGAATTGGCAACTGTGTTTTAACCTGACTCCATATCCATTTGGCGAGTACTTCGCTGGTTGGGTTTTCCAAGCCAGGGATGTCGTTGAGATAGTAGTGGTCCAGGCGATCTAGCGTCGGCTTGAAAATGGCCTTGAGTTCAGCGAAATCAATAATCCAACCTGTGTGTTTATCAACTTCACCAGTTATCTCAAGGCGCACG
>AEWW01027912.1_pt1 | contig 19532 bp, 15 predicted proteins | sample 267848 | NCBI WGS metagenome assembly AEWW01 (sample SAMN00713649, study PRJNA62039) | ant fungus garden metagenome | place: Panama: Gamboa | collected Apr-2009 | depth 0.5 m m | reverse complement strand
TAAACACTTACAGAGGTGATGCAATGCACCATTCGTTACATGCGGCGATAGCCGCAGCCCAAAGTTATACAATATGACATCAATTGTACATTTCTTTTTCATTGCTATTGAACTCTTCCGTACATAGCAGCATGATTTAATAAAAATTCTTAGATGAATTGAGTGTGAATGATTCAAATTATTTATATTTAAATCAATCTCGTGAAGTTAAAGCTCCAGGTCGTTAACGCTGAACTAGTTGATTACTATTAAGTAAATCGTCAAGTTTAAAAATTGCGCATCTAATAGTTACTCCAAAAGCTAGACTTTTTAAATTCACGGCTTCGCTTTATTTTTTGATTTTTTCTGCTATTTAATATTCAAAATAATTAGCAGTGAGTGGTGGGGTTAGTGAGAGAAAACGGACTTGATCTGCAGTTTTACGTCGTTGAGATCAGAAAAATAGCCGCGGCACATCAGTCGGGTTTGAGTCTTTTGGAAGCCAAAAGGCAGGTTGATTCTACCATACAGCATATGCGAATTAACCTGAGGGATGACAAATCTTACCAGGCCCGCCAGTGGAGTACCTTACTGGATGCTCTTAAAACTTATAATCGGAACACCGTTGACCCCCGATGGGCAAAAGTGATAAACCATGCCAATTTCAGAATAAAGAGCCGACTAAATACAGTCATTTATTATCGAAAAAGACTGCGCGAGCAGCGGTCAAGCCAAAAGGATATTTAAATTCATTTAAAAATCCGGTTGATCGAAGTTAAAAAGCAGATTCATTAAAATTTGTTGCGTCTATCTTAATTAAGAATTGAAAGGTTTTTTCGATTATTTCAAAATTCATTCGTCCTGATGCTATGGAGTATATTTTTATAAAAGTGTAAAAAACGTATTTTTGATAAAATTCAAATGCCCTTCGATATTGCCACCATCACTTATCAGCAACTCGAAGGTGTTCGTGCAGATACTGAATTTCCAAGTTAGGAACCTACCCGGCCTTGGTGTTTGAAACCTCCTCAGTATGTATTGAAGTGCTTTGATACGTTCTGAAAGTACGATTAAAATAAAATCATTTCCTTTTTTTAGTTGGTTGTCTCAGAAAGCCACTCACTGAAAATAAGAGATGTTTTGTCGCCATGAATTTCAAAGGCAAGTAGTGCTGAAGAGTCTCAAGGTGTTGATTAGCCATGCGCAAAGAAATAAAACCCGGATAGATATCCGGGCGGCAGAAGTTTTGCCTTAAATTGATGGCGTCCCGCTGGGAACGGGAACAGTTTAGTATGTAACTGAAATATTGCTAATCCGAAAATAAAAAACACAGATGGCTATTACTGCAGTCTGTGAGAAGTGTGTCAGATAATCTTTCCTAATTATCTCTGGCCAGCAATGATGCGTCGAGTCACCACTGCAGGGAAGCCAGTTTTTCCTGCATAACTAAAACATTCATGCGGTTAAGCATTCTAGTCAAAGGGTTTGTTTTAACTCTGTGGTTGTCCGACCGGGCCCTTACCCAATGGCCCACCTGGCACCGACTCATTACTCGGTGCATGTGGGCGGCCATCGTTACCCACCGCAGGGCTTTCATGCTGGCATCCCGCCAGTGTAATCAAACTCGCTATGATGAACATCCCGCCTAATAAATTTTTCATAATTTGCTTCCCATGGTAAGGCAACGATATGTTGCTATTTAAGCATAGAATTTCTACAAAATCTGTCAAAGTTCAGGAGTAGAATTAAATGTTGATTTCAATTATTTTAACAGGTAATAAAGGCCGTTAAGTACGGGCATAATTTTGGTTGCCAGAAATTTATTGTTCAATATGACATCATTCCTAATGGCAGTGCTACATCGCCTTAGCGGTAATATTTTCCAATCGCATAGCAGCTAATCTGACATAAGCAATATAAAAAGGGTTTTGTGTTTATGGTGAATACTTTTCAAGATATCAAATCACCAGTAATTCTCTGCTTCATCTCACGCTGATGCTTGTGATAGTCCTCGCCACACTCTGCAGAACAGAAAGCGGTGTTAGCCACTATTGCCTCATCAGTGCACCAGATACAGTTACCATTTCGGCTTACCAGGCGCGGCTTACGGGCAGACAAAGAGGCCGCTAAATGCGCTTCTTCACGTTCCTGAGCCAGATCCACGTCATCCATTAGTTAAAGTCCTTATTGTCATTATGTTGTATTACTGAGCACTCTTCGGCCTGAGTTCTCAGGTGCCATTCACTGCGCAGACATTCAGCTTAGTTCATTTGTTATGAATAAGCAGTTTAACGCTTTAAATAGCCTGAATTTGCTGATTTTTCATACAAATTCCCGGCATTAAATATTCCTTCCCGGTCATGGGTTACCCATCGCCGAAATGGGCTATTGAGATTCTTTACATACCGTATCTCCTTTATCAAATGCCCTTCACGTATTAATTCCTATAGCATTCAATCAGCTTAAAAAGTCTCAAGCGGTACGGCTTGAACAGCATCACCAACTCGTTAATACTGTATGTAAATACAGCATTAACAGGAGGTTTTGACATGCCCCGCGACTACGAGATCATGATTGCTTTCAGGCAGGCGGTTAAACGCGATGCTGCTGGCCGTTACACCATCAGCACACTCGATTTTGTGAAAGAACTCGATCGTCTGAACTGGCGCTACTCGCTACACGGCGCCAACAAATGGATCGAAATGCACACAACGACCTTCAGGGATATTTCCGTTCGGGAGGGGGAGGAGAGGACTTTCCAGGTGTTCAATCCCAACGGATAAATCGGTCACAGGCTGAAATCCGCCAACATATCGGTGGTGTTTTTGTTTACATAAAAAAAGCATGAACCAGCCTTGAGTCCGGTTCATGCAGAGTGCTGACTAGTCAATATTTGTTTTTATTTGCCCGCTGTGATGCGTCGAGTCACCAGGGCGTGGGGCCCTACCGGGTTTGCAACAGAAAGACAACCATCATAACCAGCACGGTGACGACAGCCGGTATAATCAGGTATCGCAAGTTCAATCTCCTGTGTGTCTTAACACGAGAATTTGAATCGATGAAAACCTGCCCGCATCCACCACGAACCCCAGAGCTGATAAAGCCAGCCTAATGCATACTCCTGAAGTTTTGCTGCATGCAGAGCGCAGGGGCAGGTATTTCAAAACCAGTCAAGATACTTTGATAAGCATATCGTGAGCACGGTGATGACCACAATATTCAGTATGACAACGGGTCCTGGTGAAAATCTATAAGTCACCTCAGCCAAACAAACGTTATACAGTCAAAACACGAAGCCAGGCCGGCAGCACGTCGGTTATCACTGAAATCACCAAGGCTGCATACTGATGATTCACCTACTGAGCACGTCCATTTTTTTCCCAGCGTTCCCGCACAGGCATTTTGCTCACTAAGCGTAATGCGCATTTCAGAGGCTAAAAGCGTAGCCATAGAACGAAGTCAGGAGTTTTACATGGAGTGGAAATAGACGGTAAGCCGCCATGCCGAAACGCCACTCCTGTGGGCTGCCCGTTATCAACCGCGCGGTGTAGGGGGGTAAGCTAAAAAAAAGCCCGCACAAGGCGGGCCAAAAAGCAGTGGCTAAGGAATGTCTCTCTCGTATGAAACGCATCCTGTGTGCTGTGCTGCCAGTCAACGACTTACTCACATACCATAGACCAGTAATTTGCGAGTGGTAGGATGTGTTAACGAAAGCGATAAAATTCCAGTAATTTCCAATAAAGCATACAGATTAACAATTAAAAAACTTAATTTCAGAGAGTTAACCGAAGCGGCGAAAGCTTATTGCTAATTATCTCTTGTTAATGACGGCCTGAAATATGCTCAAAAAAACTATCACTTCAGCGCTCATGCTTCCCGCCCCAGCAGACAGAAAAACTCCATACACCTGAAATTAAATCCCCTTTACCCACAACACCTTTGGAAAAAGTCTTCATGCCCGACTTGATCGATTATGCTGTTTACGATTACTGTTTATACATACAGTATTTATTGGGATTATTATCATGGAGTTTTTCAGACCATCGGAAATCCGCGCCAATCTGGAGTTGCCGCTTTTTATTGCCAGAGTCCCGTGTGGCTTTCCTTCGCCTGCTCAGGACTATGTCGAACAGCGGCTGGATCTTAATAATCTGTTGGTCAGCCATCCCAGTTCGACCTATTTCATCCGGGTCAGTGGTGATTCGATGATCGAGGGTGGTATTAACGATGGCGACATGCTGGTGGTGGACAGCTCCGTCAACGCGGAGCATGGCGACATCATCGTGGCTGCAATTTCTGGAGAGTTCACCGTGAAGCAACTGATGACCCGGCCCGTCCTCCACCTAAAGCCAATGAATGCAGCACATGCCATCATTCCGATTCCCGATGCCGACCAGTTTGAAATCTTCGGCGTTGTCCGGCACTCCATTAAGACGATGGGCCGTTAATGTTTGCCCTGGTGGATGTGAACTCGTTTTACGCCAGCTGTGAAACGGTGTTCAGACCGGACCTGCGTGGCAAGCCGGTAGTTGTCCTCTCTAACAACGATGGTTGTGTTATCGCGCGTTCGGCAGAAGCGAAAGCACTGCAGCTGCCTATGGGGGCACCGTACTTCAAGCTCAAAGACGAGTTCAGGCGTCATAAAGTTCAGGTATTCAGTTCCAATTACGCCTTATACGCAGACATGAGTAACAGAGTGATGACCACTCTGGAAGATATGGCACCCTCAGTTGAAATCTACTCTATTGACGAAGCTTTTATGGACCTGACCGGGATACGTAATTGCCGTGTGCTGGAAGACTACGGGCGGGAAATTCGCGCGCGCGTAAAGCGCGATACGCATCTGACCGTTGGAGTGGGGATAGCACCCACTAAGACGCTCGCCAAGCTGGCCAATCACGCCGCCAAAAAATGGACGAAAACCAGGGGCGTGCTGGATTTATCGAACATTGAGCGCCAGCGCAGGCTGATGGAACTGGTGAAGGTCGAGGATGTGTGGGGAGTGGGCAGGCGTATTAGCAAAAAGCTGAATGCTATGGGCATCATCACCGCGAAGGACCTTTCAGAGCATAGCACGTACATCATCCGTAAGCATTTCAATGTGGTGCTGGAAAGGACGGTGAGGGAGCTGCGTGGCGAACCCTGCCTCGAGCTGGAGGAATTTGCGCCCACGAAACAGCAGATTGTCTGTTCGCGTTCATTCGGTTCCCGCATAACGGAATACCAGGATATGCGTCAGGCGGTGTGTGCTTATGCCGAGCGCGCGGCCGAAAAGCTCAGAAGTGAACGACAATACTGCCGGCAGATAGCCGTTTTCGTCCGAACCAGTCCGCACGCGGTAGGGGAGACGTTTTACGGTAATCAGGCAATGGGCTCGCTGATAACACCCTCCAACGACACGCGGGACATTATCCGCGTGGCCATGGAGTCATTGGATCGCATCTGGCTCGATGGATGCCGCTTTATGAAAGCCGGCGTGATGCTGGGAGATTTCTATAGCCAGGGCGTTTCTCAGCTCAATCTCTTTGACGAATTTAAGCCACAGGCTAACAGTGAAACGCTGATGCGTGTCGTTGACGGCCTTAACCAAAGCGGGAAGGGGAAATTATGGTTTGCAGGACAGGGTATGCAGAAAACATGGGCTATGAAGCGGGAAATGCTGTCGCCGGCTTACACCACCCGCTTTTCGGACCTCCCCGTTGCGAGGTGACATTTTTACTAAATCCTCTTCAACTGCTGCTACCCACAAGCACAACATGTTATGTGGTCAAGTTTCAGGGGCGGACCTGTATCATTGATGAACGACTGCGGCCGGAAGATGGTGATACTGTTTTGCTGGATATGTTAGGGATGTATGAGTGGGGAAACCTATACACACATCCAAACCGGGTAATAACGGATGAAGGAGTGATTCTGGAAGAAGACTTACTGGAAGATATGGCTATCCTTGGCGTAGTTACTCATGAGGTCACGGCCATAAAGGTACAAGATAGATCGCCAATCTGATGCAGTAAATAAAAAGCCCGGGAGAATCCAGTCACCCGGGCGGCATCAATGTATGCCAAACATTTCCAATAAGAGTTGTGTCGTCTAAACAGGGAAGTAAAAGGCGACCTATTGAAAATAGACTGGAACTGATTAAACGCTAGCGAAGCGGCAATAAAGAATGAGAACAGTTGATGTTTTGACGTTTGATGATGGCAGGAAGAAGGTGATTCAGTCAGGGGGGCAGCGTAAGAAGGTCAAAAGAAAGACACACAAAACGATAGATAAGATAATGGAAGTGGAGAATCTTTCGCCTTTTACTTAAGTAATCCGATATTAACGTTAACAGCATGAAAATAGACTCTTTAATGAAGTATACAGACTTTGACGCAAAAAAAAGCACAGGATGCCCTTGAGTTCAGCCTGTGCAGAGAGTGTCTAATAATCATTTATCTTTTTTATTGTTCTGCCATGATAAGACTTTTTACCACATCATGGAAATCCATTGTGCCTGTAGCAGAAAAATTATTGCAAGAAAAAGCACAGTCGTTAGTGCAGGAATCGTCAGGTTTCTCATAGGGACCTGTTTTCTCATTCAGGAGGAATTTTATTTACCAACAACTGTAGACCATGCAGGAAGAAAGATCGCGTAATGGGGGAGTTTAACCGCTGGCTAATTATGGGATAATGATTGTACTTTCTGAAATCACGCATCTTTCATTTTATTGCATGTAGAGATGCAACCATTGCCAGCAGAAAACAAAACCACACCCGACTGGGGCAGGTGAACGTGTAGTCAATATGGTTATTGTGCACCACTGTAATTGCCTGAAAGTAAAAAACACATAATACTTGCATTGGCTAACAGTCATTCAAAAAGTAAAATTGAAGCCGGAAGAATCGCATTGAACCGTACAGAAATGCATTCAAAGGCTAAATTCTCATCAAATGGAAAAGTGCGCTTAATTTATGTACAGCACCTCTGATTTAATACCCTCTTTCAAAATGCTCCATTAGTGCTCGTTTTAGAAATATTGAAAGATTCAAAAACAGAAGTGTATGAGAATCTCCATTTAAAAGAAAAGCCCGGAGCTGGTGGCGAGCCGGGCCTGCACAAAGAGTGCGAATCATGATCAAACGGAGTTTTATCGATATCACAGGAAAGTGGTAGCGATAAAGCAGAGTTTAGACTGTGATAATGGGATTGCATGCGAAGCGGTAAGATTAAGTCATGACTAAGTAAATTTTTTAAGGTAATGCCTGTTTTGCCACAGATAAATTTAAGCGGCGTTAGTGGCCTAACACCATAAAATAATTAGCTTAACCGAGTGAAGTTTACCTCTACACCAGGAGCAAAGTTAAACAATCAAAATCCTGTATTCGGCTTGCTATAGTCAGATTCGCAATCATTCAAAACCAGGTTTGCCATCATGTAATCATAAGCGTGAGAGATGGATGTTTATTGAAAGTAGTATTGGACTCATTCGGTATGTGCTGAAGGTGTCAGGCTTTCAACCACGGGATTTTATGTATGCACACTCTAGCCGATTGAGCCAGCGCTTGCTATTAAGGGGGCAGGCCCCTGCCCTGAATAAGCGGGGCCCGCGTTTATTTATTAGGGTTCGTCTATACGTGAAACTTTTAAATGCGCATTATTACCTTTGCCAAACACCTTGCCACTGACGCGGATTTTATCTTCAGAATTGAAGGTTTTGCCTTTAAAGGTAGCCTCTGGGGCTTCAATGTTTACTGTGCCCGTGCTATCACGAAACTGATAAATGTTGCCCTTCACTTTTTTAACAATGTAACCTTCAAGAGTGACATAACCGCCCTGGCGGAAATCTTTTATCAGTGTGATCGGTGTTTCCGCGGTGTCTTCGGATCCTTTATAACCTGCATCTTCTTTGCTCTGAGGAGGTGGTGTTTTACCCGCTTCAAATCCGCCGGTTTCAGCACAAGCGCCAAAACTGAGAGGTAACATTACTGCGATCCAGGCAACTTTATTCATTTTAATCTCCATTAATGAGGCATCGACTCTAAGCCTGGCACAACTTAGGAAAAATAACGGATGCGCACATAGTTTTGATGTTTCATAAAGAGTAATAATGCAGCGATTGTGGGAGCTAACGATCCATTCAGGGAGATAAACGAGGGGCGAGATAAGGGGCAAATATCTTTTTCAGAGCACTAAATGGGGCATTGTCATTGGCGGTCAGTGTAAAACTGCGTACTTATGCAATATTCTAACCGACTGAAATATCAAGGATATCCATTACTGCCAAGAACTTGTAGTAACTGTCTTATGTATTCAGATTATATTGTTCTTTCTTGGTTACTTCTTGATTTTCTGACATTATTTTCACGCTTGAGAATGAAAGCAAGGGTCGTTGGCGGCTGAATAAAGCTCCAATAATCCTCTATCACATTAGTGCGTATGGTACGGATTGCGCAGGCGAATGCCAGTCTGATGTGATCTCTTTTCACGGATTCCTGCGATAAAACCGCACACTTTGCCAGAACAATCTGCCCATTTATTGATCTGGGTAAAGATTGTGCGCATCGCTGCCTGACAGGATGGATGAAGTGTTTTTTTAGTTTCTAAAGGTGAGGAGAGGCAGATGCAAACGTACGACATGGTTTTTGAAGAAGCGTGCCGGCTAGTCGGGCAATGTTATCTCGAACTGGCGCAGCGCGGATCAGCGACAGAAAAAGAGGTGGTAGCAACGGAGTTGCGCAATCTGCAACTGCGCTATCGGGAATTAACCGGATCGCCCAATCGCGCGGTTGAGATGGCGATTATTCAGCTTCAGCCCTGTTAAAATATTAAGCCCGGCCAGTGTGCGCCGGGCTTGATTCATTTAGTCACTTTTCTCAGCTTTACCGGCCATTTCCGCCAGTCGCTGATAACGTTGATTGGCGGCTTCGGTTGCTTCCTGCCATAGCTGCGCAGCGGCTTCCGGTTCACGGGTTTGCAACTGGCGGAAACGCTGCTCGTTCATCAATGCCTCTTCCAGCACTGAGGTTGGCGGGCGAGAGTCCAGCGCCAGTGCCGCTTTACCTTGCTCTGCACGACGTGGGTCATAACGATACAGTGGCCAGAATCCACTGGTGGTCAGCAATCGCATCTGTTCATGGCTGTAGGCGAGGTCATAGCCGTGTTCTTCACACGGGCTGTAAGCAATGATCAGCGATGGGCCGGGCCAGGCCTCCGCTTCCTGAATCGCTTTCACCGTCTGATTCAACTGCGCGCCCAGCGAGATTTGGGCCACATACACATGCCCATACAGCTTGGTGGCGACGCCTAAATCCTTACGTGCTTTGCGCTTGCCTTGTTCGCCAAACTTGGTGACTGCGCCGAGTGGCGTGGCTTTGGAGGCTTGTCCGCCGGTATTGGAATAGCACTGGGTGTCGAGAACCAGCACGTTGACGTTTTCGCTCAGGCTCATCACATGATCAAGACCGCCATAGCCGATGTCATAGGCCCATCCATCGCCTCCAATCAGCCAGACAGATTTCTCCACCAGCGCATCGGCGATAACCCGCAATTCGCCTGCGTGCGCTGATGATGAAGCCGCCAGCTGCTGACGCAGTTCAACGATTTGCTCGCGACGAACAGAGGGCAGGACATTTTCCTCTTTCAATGCTGCCACTAAAGCGTCAGGCAACTGTGGCGCACACTGATCTAACAGACGTAGCGCACGCTGTTTCTGCTGATCAACGCTCAGGCGGAAACCGAGCCCGAATTCAGCATTATCTTCAAACAGGGAATTGGCCCATGCCGGTCCGCGTCCTTCAGCGTTAGTGGTGTAAGGGGTGGAGGGGAGATTACCGCCATATATGGATGAGCAACCGGTGGCGTTGGCAATCAACAGGCGATCGCCATACAACTGCGTCAGCAACTTGATATACGGCGTCTCCCCACAGCCGGAACAGGCGCCCGAATACTCAAATAGTGGGGTGATCAGTTGTGAGGTGCGAATATCAATGCGTTCCAGCTGTTCCGCCGTGATTTCCGGCAGCGCAAGAAACGCATCGTAATTCACCTTTTCAGTTTCAACATGCTCAAGACGGGATTGCATGTTGATGGCTTTTATCTCCGGATGCTGGCGATCGCTGGCCGGGCACACTTCGACACACAGATTACAGCCAGTACAATCCTCAGGCGCTACCTGCAACACGTATTTCTGGCCGCGCATATCGCGTGATTTAACGTCGAGAGAAGCAAGTGAATCGGGTGCGGAGTCCATGGCTGCAGGCGCAACAACTTTAGCGCGAATCGCCGCGTGCGGGCAGGCTGCTACGCAGTGATTACACTGCGTACACAGGTCGGGTTGCCAGATGGGGATCGCTTCGGCGATGTTGCGTTTTTCCCACTGTGTGGTGCCAACGGGCCAGGTGCCGTCTGGCGGCAGTGCGGACACCGGCAATTTGTCGCCTAATCCTGCCAGCATGGCGGCGGTAACGGTTTTGACAAAATCCGGTGCGCTATCGGATACCACCGGCGGACGGTGCGGGCTGTGCTGATCAACCGCCTGCAGCGGCACCGCTTCCAGCGCCTGTTGAGCCATCGCCAGCGCCTGCCAGTTACGTTGCACCAGCTCCTCGCCTTTACTGCTGTAACTGCGCGAAATGGCGTTTTGCAGTTCGGTTAATGCACTGTCGCCGGGCAAAATCTGCGTCAACTGGAAGAACGCCATTTGCATCACGGTATTAATGCGCGCACCGAGCTGGCATTCACGCGCAATACGCGCCGCATTGATGACATAAAACCGCGCCTGCTTGTCATTAAGCTGGCTCTGCACTTCCTGCGGCAGGCGTGACCAGACTTCATCAGCGGCATAAGGCGTATTCAGCAGAAAAATGCCGCCCGGTTTCAACTGATCAAGCATCGAATATTTATCGATGAACTGCAGCTGATGGCAGCCAATAAAATCAGCCTGTTGCACCAGATACGCCGACTGGATGGGATGTTCACTGACGCGCAGATGGGAAACAGTCAGGCCGCCCGCTTTTTTCGAGTCATAAACAAAATAGCCTTGCACGTGCCACGGCGTGGCATTGCCGATGATCTTCAGGTTGTTTTTGCTGGCGCTCACGCTGCCGTCACTGCCGAGGCCGTAAAACAGCGCTTCCAGTCGCGCCCGGTTCGGCACGATGTTGGCCTCCATCGGCAGCGATAAGTGCGTGACATCATCATAAATACCCACGGTGAAACGCGCAGGCGGTTGTTCACGCTGCAGCGCACGGAACACAGCGAGCACGGCATCAGGGGCAAACTCTTTCGATGACAGACCGTAGCGTCCGCCGATCACTTTCGGCAGCGTCGGGCGTTCACCCCGGCTAAAGGCTTCAGCCAGTGCGGTCATCACATCCAGGAACAGCGGTTCACCCAGTGCGCCGGGCTCTTTGGTGCGATCCAGCACCGCCACGCGCTGAACCGAAGCAGGCAGCGTTTTGATCAGATGCGCCGCTGAGAACGGACGATAGAGGCGCACTTTCACCAATCCGACCTTTTCGCCGCGCTGCAACAGAACATCAATCGCTTCTTCGGCGGTGCCGCAGCCCGACCCCATCATCACTATCACGCGCTCAGCCTGCGGATGACCATAAAACTCAAACGGCTGATACTGGCGGCCGGTGTTAGCGGCGAACGCGTCCATAGCGGCTTCAACATGGCCGGTACAGGCGTCGTACCAGCGATTAGTGGCTTCGCGTGACTGGAAATAGGTATCAGGATTGGCGGAGGTGCCGCGAATGGTTGGACGATCCGGCGTCAATGCGCGTGCACGATGTTCTGCGATCGCTTGTGCTGGCATCAGTGCTTGCAGGGTTTCATCGCTAATAGGAACGATTTTGTTGATTTCATGTGAGGTGCGGAAACCGTCGAAGAAGTGGATAAAGGGCACGCGGCTATTGAGTGAAGCCATCTGAGAAATCAACGCGAAATCCTGCGCTTCCTGCACGCTGGAAGCACACAGTTGTGCGCAACCGGTCTGGCGCACCGCCATCACATCAGAGTGATCGCCAAATATCGACAGCGCATGCGTGGCAACAGTTCGCGCAGCAACATGCAGGACAAACGGCGTCAGCTGCCCGGCGAGTTTATACAGCGTCGGGATCATCAGCAGCAGGCCCTGCGATGACGTGAACGTGGTGGAAAGGGCGCCGGTTTGTAACGCACCGTGCACGGTAGCAATCGCGCCGCCTTCTGACTGCATCTCCACCACGCGAGGGATATCACCCCAGATATTGCGGCGACCTTCGCCAGACCAACTGTCGGCCAGTTCCGCCATGGTGGAACTGGGCGTGATGGGATAAATGGCGATCACTTCACTGGTGCGGAAAGCGACCGAAGCCACCGCACCGTTGCCGTCGACGGTAATCATAAATCGTCCTTTGCTACGCTGAGAAACCCGAAACTTTACGGGGGTAATAATTCAGTTTAGCAAAGCAATTTGGTTGGACTTTTTCATCTGTGTGGTGGCGACAGGTGAGCGCACTGCCATCTAAGGTTGTTGATTTTTACATCATTTCTAATGATTGAACGCCTTTGATTTCCATCACTTTATCGTAGATGGTGTGAATAGCGGCACTGCGTGACAATGTCACCTCAACGCTGAGTTCACACAGGCCATTCTCCTCATCCCGATTTACCACAGCAATGTGACCGTAACGGATATTCTCGCGTTGCAGCACCAGCAACACCAGCGGCACGCTTTTGGGTTTAAGGTGCACCATTAGCGTGTGATGGCGGCCAATCAGCCAATGACTGATGCGACGGAAAGTTTCTAACACCACCAGCGCTAGCACCGTGCCATAAATACCGATTTCATACATGCCGCTACCAATCACCAGGCCAATCGCGGCGGTGACCCACAAACCTGCGGCGGTGGTTAAACCCTTGACCACTTGTTTTTGGATGATGATGGTACCGGCGCCGAGGAAGCCCATCCCACTCACCACCTGTGCGGCAATTCGGCTGGGATCCAGCGCCACGTGATCACTATCAAGCATGTCGGCGAAGCCATACTTTGACACCAGCATAAACATGGCACTGCCAATGCCCACCAATATGTGGGTGCGTAATCCGGCCTCTTTGGCGCGCATCTGACGCTCGAGGCCAATCAATCCACCCAAAATGCCGGCGAGCGCAATACGGATCAACATGTCTGTTAGCATGATTCCTCCTTATGCATTGATAAATAGGATTGTTTCGGTGAAAAAAGGCTGTTCAGGTCCAATCAGGATAATTCTGCTTGCAAAAGGCGATAAAAAAATTTGTAAAAAGCTGTGTCGCCTATCGATCCCTTGACGCACCTGACATATGCTGGGGGCTCTTTTACGCCCAACTCCCCGGAGCCCGACCGATGAAAGCCGCTACCTTACTGCTGGCCGGTGCAGCACTGTTACTTTCTGCCTGCAGCAGCAACAGTGATGACGAACCACCGCAACAGGCTACCGCAGCACACGTTCAACCGCATGTTGTTATGGCATCTATGGCCGAAGTGAATTGCAGTAATGCCGGGGGAACATTGGCGTTTTCACGCCAGCTGGATGGATCGCGTATTGGCATGTGTCAGTTAGCCAATGGCCGTCGTTGTGACGAGCAGGCGCTGATGGGTGGACAGTGCGCCCGCTGAGGCAGGCGCCACATCTTTACGCTTTCACCTGATTCGGGCAGTCTTCGCCACGTTCAAGCTGCTGTAAATTGCTGAGCGTGGTTTCGGAAATCGCCGTCAGGGCTTCGGCAGTCAGGAATGCCTGATGGCCGGTGAACAACACGTTATGGCAGGCTGACAGGCGACGGAACACATCGTCCTGAATCACATCGTTCGATTTATCTTCAAAGAACAGATCGCGCTCATTTTCATACACATCCATACCGAGTGAACCTATCTTTTGCTGCTTCAGCGCATCAATGGCTGCCTGTGAGTCGATCAGGCCACCACGGCTGGTGTTGATGATCATCACCCCATCTTTCATTTGATTAAAGGCTTGTGCATTGAGCAGATGATGATTTTCAGGCGTCATTGGGCAATGCAGTGTAATCACATCGGATGCGGCAAACAGCGTTTTCAGATCGACATACTCGGCACCCAGTTCGAGTGCAGCAGCACTTGGATAAGGATCGAACGCCAGTAAACGCATGCCAAAGCCTTTCAGGATGCGCATGGTCGCCACACCGATTTTACCGGTGCCAATCACACCCGCCGTTTTGCCGTGCATATTGAAACCGGTCAGGCCATCCAGCGAGAAGTTAGCATCACGCGTGCGTTGATAGGCGCGGTGAATGCGGCGATTCAGCGTCATCATCAACCCCACCGCGTGTTCAGCCACCGCTTCCGGCGAATAGGCCGGTACGCGTACCACCTGCAAACCGAGGGCGGCAGCCGCTTCAAGGTCGACGTTATTAAATCCGGCACAGCGCAGCGCGATGGTTTTCACACCCAGTGCCGCCAGCTCCTCCAGCACCCCTTTACTGCCATCATCATTAACGAAAATGCACACCGCATCGCAGCCCGCCGCATTTTTGGCCGTGGTTTCGCTCAGCAGGAAGTCAAAGAACTGCAGCTCAAATCCAAAGCTGGCATTGACGTGTTCAAAGTATTTCTGGTCATAGTGTTTGGTGCTGTAAACCGCAACTTTCATTATTTCGCTCCTGAAAAATGCAACGTCGGTATCATCACAGAATAACGTTTTCTGCATCATTTTGCTGATCTTCAGCCAGGCTATATAGCTAACACCTTCATTTGCCGGGCATAACATGACATCATCTCCGTCAGGATTGCGTAAAGAACAGGATAGTTAACTGCCATGTCGCGGGGCCTACGTCGAACACTTGCTGCGCTACTGGCGCTGATATTGCTGCTGTTGGGATTACTGCTGACGCTGACGCAATGGTTGCCGCGTCTGGCGGGCATCTGGCTGCCGGAAAATACCCACGTCGAACTTAAGGGCACACCGCGTTGGAAAAATGGGGGTGTGCATTTCCCTGAAGTGCGTTATCTCGCCGGTGAGTGCGAACTGGCGAAGGTCGAGGATGTAGCGCTAGGGTGGCAAAATAAGCGCTGGCAACTCAACGCCCACACCGTGCAATTGAATAGCGAATGTCTGCAAGCTTTACCTCCCGGCAGTGCCAGTGATGCACCGCGCAGTCTGGCCGAATGGCAACACATGCTACCGGGCGCCGATATTCATCTTGAGCAACTGAGTATTTTACCCTGGCAGCAATATGCCGGTCGTTTTGATCTCAGCCTCGATAAAAGCGTCCAGCAGTTACATTATCAGGGCGATAACCTGCAACTAGATGCACGTTTGCAGGGGCAGCAACTGCAGATCGCACAACTTCAGCTCAGTCATCCTTTGCTGCCGAAACCGCTCGATTTGCACGGTGAGCTGACGCTGCCCACCTTTGCTAACGGTTTACCGGTGGCGGGCGAACTCAGCGGTGATGTCAATCTGGCGCAGTGGCCGCAGCCGCTGGCGTTGACGCTTAACTGGCAGCAACAGCAGGGCACGTTGGTGATTAATCAGCAGGGTGACGATCAGCCGCTGCTGCAACTGCCGTGGCAGGTCGATGCGCAGCAGATACGTATCACTCAGGGACATTGGCGCTGGCCGCAAGCCGATCAGCCGCTGTCCGGTGGTTTGGCGCTCACCCTCGACAACTGGCAGCAGGGACTGGAAAACACCCAGATCAGTGGTCGGTTTAACCTGCTAACTCAGGGACGCGGGGGCAAGGGTAACCTGGTGCTGAGTGTCGGGCCGGGCACATTGAGCCTTACCGACAGCGCGTTACCGTTCCAGCTGACCGGCGAAAGTAAGTTTGCCGACCTGCAGTTGTTCGGCAGCATGCCGGGCATATTGCACGGCATGTTGACCGATCCGCAAATCACGCTTAAACAAGGTGCACTGCTGCGTTTGCGCGGTCGATTACTGTCGACGCTGGAAGTGGATGAAGCGCGATGGCCACTGGCAGGCGTCACCGTTGGCTCGCGCGGTATTAATGGCCGCCTGCAGGCTATCTTGAAAGCACACGATCCCAACTTTGGTCGCTTTACGCTGCATCTTGATGGTCGCGCCAGCGATTTCTGGCCGGACAGCGGAAGCTGGAACTGGCGATACTGGGGAGATGGAATGATGCAGCCGCTCAATGCCAAATGGGATGTGAAGGGCACGGGTAGCTGGCAGGATACGTTAATCAGTTTGGACACACTCAACACCGGCTTTGATCAACTGGCTTACGGCATGGTGCAGGTTGATAAACCGCGCCTGACTTTAACCGCACCGGTTCGCTGGCAGCGAGATGTCGCGCATCCGGCTTTCAACGGGGGGTTTACCCTGAAATCCGGTCAGACGCAGTTTAGCTATGGCGGCTGGCTGCCGCCTTCAGAACTGAGTTTCGAGGCCAAAGGCAGCGATCCGAGTCGCTTTATCTGGCGCGGTCAGTTAACTGCTGAAGATATCGGCCCGGTAAGGGTACACGGGCGTTGGGATGGTGAACGTTTGCGCGGTGAAGCCTGGTGGCCAGCTCAGTCACTGACGGTGTTCCAGCCGTTGCTCAGTAGCGATTTGAAGATGCGCATTCAGTCGGGCGAACTGAGAGCGCAAATGGCGTTTTCTGCGGCGTCGAAACAGGGCTTCGAAGCCGGTGGTTTCTGGGCAGTGAAAAAGGGCAGCGTGTGGATGCCAGACAGTGAAATCAATGGCATCGACTTCACGCTGCCGTTCCGCCTAAAGGATCACCAATGGCAGTTAGGGCGTCGCGGTCCGGTTTCACTGCGCATCGCTGAAGTCAAAAACCAGTTTGCTTTGCAGAACATCACTGCCGATCTGCAGGGCCACTACCCATGGCAGGAACGCCAGCCGTTGACGCTCAGTAACGTGAATCTCGATCTCTTAGGCGGCCACGTCAGCATGCCTGAACTGCGCATGCCGCAGCATGAGCCCGCGCGCGTTTCGCTGCGTGAAATCAACCTCAGCAAGCTGATCACGGCGATCAAACCCAAGCAGTTCGCCATGTCGGGCAAAGTGAATGGCGAGCTACCGCTATGGGTGAATAATCCGCAATGGCTGATTGAGAAGGGCTGGATTGCCAACAGCGGCCCGCTGACCTTCCGCATGGATAAAGATATGGCGGATGCCATCGTCAGTAATAACTTCGCCGCGGGCGCCGCCATGGACTGGCTGCGTTACATGGAGATTTCCCGTTCGTGGGCCACATTGGACCTCGATAACTTCGGCAATCTCACGATGCAGTCCGAAGTGAAAGGCACCAGTCAGTTTAGTAATCGCCGACAGTCGATTAACCTCAACTATCGGCATCAGGAAAATCTGTTCCAGCTGTGGCGCAGCCTGCGCTTTGGCGATAATTTGCAATCCTGGGTGGAACAAAATGCCACCCTGCCATCGAAGAAGGATCCCTAACCATGAGCCTCAGGGCATTGCTGGTGTTGGCAGCTGGGCTGCCGCTGATCGGTTGTGTGCCGCGCATTGAAGTGGCGGCACCGAAAGAGCCGATCACCATCAATATGAACGTGAAGATCGAACATGAAATCCACATCAAGGTCGATAAAGATGTGGAAGCGTTGCTGAAAAACCAAAGCGGCCTGTTTTGAGGAGCGGCATGATGAAATCGAAAGCGATGGCATTGTTGCTGACGCTGCTGCTGGTGCCTTCAGCGTGGGCGCTGACGCTGGACGAGGCGCGGCAGCAGGGGCGCGTGGGGGAAACACTCAGTGGCTATGTAGCGGCACGCCAGCAGGACGATGAAACCCTGGCGCTGGTGAAACGGATTAATGATGGCCGTATGCAACAATATCAGCGCGTCGCGCAGCAGAACAATCTGAGCACCAGTGAAGTGGCACGGATCGCGGGCGAAAAGCTGGTTAGTCGCGCGGGCAGTGGCGAGTATGTGCGCGGTATCAACGGGCAGTGGTTACGTAAGTAAACCCCATCATTATCAAAGTCACAGCCATAAAAAAGCCGGGCACTCAGGCCCGGCAAAGATGGCATCATACCCATTATTCTCGGGTATTCATCACGTTCTTAAGATTACGCAGCAACAATTTGCTTGATGGCGTCTTTCGCGTCGTTAGCCGCTTTGGTCGCCACTTCTGGACCATAAGCAATACCTTCAGCGAACACGAAGTTCACATCGGTGATGCCGATGAAGCCCAGGAACAATTTCACGTATGGGGTCAGCAGATCGGTTGGGGTATCTTTGTGAATACCGCCACGGCTTGACAGGATCACGGCACGTTTACCGGTGACCAGACCTTCCGGGCCTGCTTCGGTGTAACGGAAAGTTACGCCTGCACGCGCAATCAGGTCGAAGTAGTTCTTCAGCTGAGTTGGGATGTTGAAGTTGTACATTGGCGCAGCGATAACCACAGTGTCATGCGCTTGCAGTTCTGCAATCAGCTCATCAGACAGCGCCAGCGCTTCCTGCTGACGTGGAGACAGCGGAGCATCAGAAGGACGCAGTGCGCCAACCAACTCGCCATCCAGAACCGGAATGGGCTGAGCAGCCAGATCGCGAACAGTCACTTCATTACCTTTGGCGCGCGCTTCTTCAGCGTAGAAGTCAGCCAGTTGGTTTGACTGAGAGTAACCGGCCAGAATGCTTGATTTCAGAACTAAAACTTTGCTCATGGTATTTTCCTGTGCGTTACGCGGTTGGCTTACCGCTCAATGCGTTACACTCTACGGAGATCCTCCGCGAGGTAAAAGCGCAATATTTCGAGACCTATGTTCGAAATTATTGAATAAGGTCGCACGTCCGGTCAGGTGAGGTTGTCCAGAGTGTGCTATTATGCCGGGCAATAATTGATTGAATCCGCCGGGAAATTTCAGCCGGCATCGAGCGCACTTTGCCAGGCTCGCCGCGACCACAGGTAACACACCACTATGTCATCATCCGTCACTTCCCCTTTGGCCCCACTCTGGACGCGGCTCGATAACCTGATGCTGCGTGACCGCCAGCGCTTGCAGCGCCGTTTGCATGGCGCAGCGAAGGTGAAAAATCCAGCCGCGCAGCAGGGCATTGCAACAGAATTAGCAGCCGAATTTGCTGCCGCTGAACTGCGCATTGCCCAGCGCACGGCGGCCACGCCACGCATCACCTTCCCGGAAAATCTGCCGGTCAGTCAAAAGCAGCAAGAAATAGCCGAGGCGATTCGCGATCATCAGGTGGTGATTGTGGCCGGGGAAACCGGTTCAGGGAAAACCACCCAGCTACCGAAGATTTGTCTGGCGCTCGGGCGTGGTGTCAAAGGGTTGATTGGTCATACGCAGCCGCGCCGTCTGGCGGCACGTACCGTCGCCAACCGTATTGCCGATGAGCTGGAAACCTCGCTCGGCGGCACTATTGGCTACAAAGTGCGCTTTAACGATCAGGTTAGCGACACCACTCAGGTGAAGCTGATGACCGACGGTATTCTGCTGGCGGAAATCCAGCAGGATCGTCAGTTGTTGCAATATGACACCATCATCATCGATGAAGCGCACGAACGCAGTCTGAACATCGATTTTCTGCTGGGATATCTGCGTGAGCTGCTGCCGCGCCG
>AEWW01008905.1_pt1 | contig 19847 bp, 18 predicted proteins | sample 267848 | NCBI WGS metagenome assembly AEWW01 (sample SAMN00713649, study PRJNA62039) | ant fungus garden metagenome | place: Panama: Gamboa | collected Apr-2009 | depth 0.5 m m | reverse complement strand
ACGGGAGTAGATCAGCTCTGACAGCTCGCGGTTTTCGTCGCTGTGCGTGGAGTGATAGTTGTCATAGCTGATATCAAAGCCAGCAAAATCGGTCTGATGCTCCTGACTCATTTCGGCGATCATCTGTTCCGGGGAAATGCCCAGCTGCTGCGCTTTCAGCATGATCGGCGTGCCGTGGGCATCGTCCGCACAGATGAAGTTCACCTCGTGGCCGCGCATTCGCTGGTAACGGACCCAGACATCAGCCTGGATATGCTCCAGCATGTGGCCGAGGTGGATTGAGCCGTTGGCGTACGGCAGGGCGCACGTTACCAGAATTTTTTTCGCGACTTGAGTCATAGTAGGCATTACTTCTTTTAACTGTGAAAAGGGTTTTCGATATTACCAAAAGGGGCATTATTAAGTAAGCACAAACCGCGGCCTTTCAGGTAAACTTGTTTGTCTAAGGTCTTATTCACAAGAACAAAGGAGTCGGGATGAGTTCTCAATCCCAGGCCAAATCACCGGAAGCCTTACGAGCAATGGTCGCCGGGACGCTGGCTAATTTTCAGCATCCAACCCTGAAGCACAATCTCACGACGCTGAAAGCGCTTCATCACGTCGCATGGCTGGACGATACGCTGCACATTGAGCTACAGATGCCGTTCGTCTGGACCAGCGCCTTTGATGCCCTGAAAGAGCAAACCAGCTCTGAGCTGCTGCGCATTACCGGCGCAAATGCAATTGACTGGAAGCTAAGCCACAGCATCGCCACGCTCAAGCGCGTGAAAAATCAGCCGGGCGTTAACGGCGTGAAGAACATCATCGCCGTCAGCTCGGGCAAGGGCGGGGTGGGTAAATCGTCGACCGCCGTGAACCTGGCGCTTGCGCTGGCGGCTGAAGGGGCGAAAGTCGGCATTCTGGATGCGGATATCTACGGCCCGTCCATTCCAAACATGCTGGGGGCGGAAAACCAGCGTCCAACCTCGCCGGACGGCACCCACATGGCGCCAATCGTGGCGCACGGTCTGGCGACCAACTCCATTGGTTACCTGGTCACGGACGATAACGCAATGGTCTGGCGTGGCCCGATGGCCAGCAAGGCGCTGCTGCAAATGTTGCAGGAGACAATGTGGCCTGACCTCGATTATCTGGTACTGGACATGCCGCCGGGCACCGGTGATATCCAGCTGACGCTGGCGCAGAACATTCCGGTTACCGGCGCCGTCGTGGTCACCACGCCGCAGGATATCGCGCTGATCGACGCCAAAAAAGGCATCGTCATGTTCGAGAAGGTGGAGGTGCCGGTACTGGGTATCGTCGAGAACATGAGCATGCATATTTGCAGCAACTGCGGGCACCATGAGCCTATCTTTGGTACCGGTGGCGCCGAAAAGCTGGCGGCGCAATACCACACGCAACTGCTGGGGCAACTGCCGCTGCATATCACACTGCGTGAAGATCTGGATAGCGGTAAGCCGACGGTGGTCAGCCGTCCAGATAGCGAATTCACGGAAATCTATCGTCAGCTGGCGGGGCGCGTTGCGGCGCAGCTTTACTGGCAGGGCGAAGTCATTCCGGGTGAAATCGCCTTCCGCGCGGTGTAACGCCTCTGCGCGTTAGTGCCGGGTGGCGGCTTCGCCTTACCCGGCCTGGCTCGATTTTGTAGGTCAGGTAAGCGTAGCGCCACCTGACTTTACCCAAGCCGATAGTGCATCAAATAATACTCTCCGTCCGGAGAATCTCCCGTCGCCTCAATGTGCCAGCCGTGGCGCTGGTAAAACGCAACCGCCCGCTCATTCTTCACCAGACACTTGAGTGAACCCGTGCTGGTAAACGTCTTCTGCACGTGTTCAAGCAACACATGTCCGACGCCCAGGCTCTGATAGTTCGGATCGACAAACAGGTTGTGCAGAAAATTATCGTTCGTCGAGACTGAGGCAAAGCCAAGTCGGTGCCCATCCTGCTCCGCCACCCAAATCCCTTCGTCCAGGGTTGCCGCGTCAAAATCTTCAAGCTGCCACGCAGAACTGTCCATCCACGGCCAGGCTTCACGTCGGGCGTGAAGGAAGAGCGTGCGCAGGAAAGGGCGATCGCTCTCCTGCCACGGACGGATTAGGATCGTATCAGCGGTGATAGAAAATATCTCCGTTATAGGCTTTGTAGATTTTGCCATCGGCATCGCCAATCAGAACATAATTCTCACCCATGTAGGTCCAGTGTGTGCCGGCATCGGGCGCGGGAAGGTTACGCAGCTGGTACTGTTTGATGGTGTACTCAGGCGTCTGATACTGCGCGGGCGCGGTGTCGCCGATTTTAAACTTCGTAAAATCGGCAATAAACTCTTGCTCTTCATAGGCCTTGATGCCGGAAGGCGCTGTCGATGTTTGCGGTGCAGCGTGCGCGACCCCCGCCAGTGACAGTAATACACCCAGAAGCAACAATTTACGCTTAGCCATTTTTTCTCCAGTCATATCGTTACTGATACTTTTTGTGTGCAGATCCGCTAACGGATGGCAGACAGTTCATTTTAAGTATCCTCACAGGGTGAGTTTGCAAAAAATGTAACAAAAGTGCACGGTTTTGTGTAGTCGCAACCGTCATTAATTATTACTTCGACGAATAAATATGAGCTTATACAGATAACATAATTATTGGTTTATTAATTAATTCTGAAAAAACATTTTCAAGGCAAATTTACTAAGATTCAGGCATGCATTCAACAAATAGAACATTTAAGATTGCCTGAAACCCTCTTTCCGAAAGCCTGATTAAGACAATGCAGGGCTGTAAAGTCTGCCCAAAGGAATGTCGTGTGGTTTTATAAATACTCTTTGTGTTTCTGTTAATTCATTGAATAACAGCAACTTGTGCTTGAGTGAAATGTTAATGTTTTATCCTGTATACGATAATCACTACTATAAAAGATATTATGTAATAAATGAAAAACACAACAGTTGTATCGATATTATTTTTAATTATTACCCCCTTATCTGGCTGCGTATTTTACCCTGGCCAGCATCTCGATCTCGCTGGGAAAAAGATAATTGCCGCAGAAGATGCAAATGATCGTCTTGAGAAACGGATTGATGTTTATCCTCTTACGCCTTCGTTAATTGAAAAAATGCGACCATCGGTTTTGAAATCTCAGGCAAATCCTAATCTGGATGAACAGGTCAAAAACTGGGAATACCGTATCGGCGTTGGGGATATTCTGACCGTCACCGTCTGGGATCACCCTGAACTGACAACCCCGGCAGGGCAGTATCGTAGCGCCAGTGACACCGGTAATTGGGTCAATGCCGACGGCACGCTTTTCTATCCCTATGTCGGTAAATTGCCGGTGGCTGGCAAAACGGTCGCACGGGTACGCGAGGAGATCACGGCCCGGCTGAACAATGTTATTGAAAGCCCGCAGGTGGATGTCAGCGTCGCCTCTTTTCGCTCACAAAAAGCCTATGTGACGGGCGAGGTGGTGAAGTCAGGGCAGCAGGCTATTACCAATATCCCGTTAACGGTCATGGATGCCGTGAACGCCGCTGGGGGGCTCTCTGCCGACGCGGACTGGCGCAATGTCGTGCTGACGCATAATGGGAAGGACACGCGCCTCTCGCTATATGCGCTGATGCAGCATGGCGATCTCACGCAAAATAAGCTGCTCTATCCCGGCGATATTCTGTTTGTCCCCCGTAACGATGCGCTGAAAGTGTTCGTCATGGGCGAGGTCGTTAAACAGAGCACGCTGAAAATGGATCGCAGCGGCATGACCCTGGCGGAAGCGCTGGGCAATGCCGGTGGGCTGAACCAGAATATGGCCGATGCCACCGGAATTTTTGTCATTCGTTCGCTGCCGAAAAGCGAGCGTTCAGAAATAATTGCCAACCTCTACCAGCTCAATGCTCAGGACGCATCAGCCATGGTGTTAGGCACCGAGTTTCAGCTTGAGCCCTATGACATTGTCTATGTCACCACTGCACCACTGTCCCGCTGGAATCGCGTGATATCACAGCTTGTTCCGACCATCAGCGGGGTGCATGACCTTACCGAAACGGTTCGTTACATCAGATCGTGGCCGCAATAATGTTCAAATCAATACTCGTGGTTTGCACCGGAAATGTCTGCCGTTCTCCGATTGGGGAGCGGCTTTTGCGCCAGCACCTGCCCGACAGATATATCGCCTCGGCGGGCATATTCGGGCTTGAAGGGTGCCCGGCGGATGACAGCGCCCAGGACGTAGCCTGGCGGCATGGGATTTCCCTCGACGGTCATGTGGCGCGCAGGCTGACACGCAATTTGATGCAGGGATCCGATCTTATCCTGGTTATGGAGCCGGAACATCTTCGCTTCATTGCGGCCATGGCGCCGGAGTTTCGAGGAAAGTCGCTGCTTTTTGGGCAATGGCTGGAGCCGCAGGAGATCCCCGATCCCTACCGTCAAAGCCGGGAAGCGTTTGAATATGTGTTTGGGCTATTGGGTAAAGCCAGTCAGGAATGGGCACGTCGTTTAGGTCAGAAAGGAATGAAGCATTAATGTCGTCTTACACAACAGACAATTATGGTGCAGCGGCACCCCAACAACATGAAGTCGATCTCGTTCGTTTGCTCGTCGAGATGATCGACCACTGCACGATGATTCTGTGCGTGACGCTCCTGTTCATCCTGTGCGCCGGTCTCTATGCCTGGATTGCGCCACCTGTTTATCAGGCGGATGCCATGGTGCAAATTGAAAACAAACACGATAACAACCTGCTCAAAGGTTTGAGCCAGCTGGGCACCGATGTGTCGCCGGATGTTGCCCCTGAAATTTTACTGCTGAAATCCCGCATGATCCTCGGCGAGACCGTTGATAAATTAGCTCTGACACAGCAGGCAAAGCAGCGCGTTTTGCCTGTGGTGGGGCGTCTCTGGCAGCGTCTGCAAGGGCGTGAGCAGGGCAAAATCACGTTAGGCGAACTCCAGATCCCGCAGGTGGAAGGCAACGCGCAAGAGCTCACGCTGACCGTACAGGAAGCGGGAAAATATCACCTGACGGGCGAAGACATTGAGGCCGACGGCCAGGTTGGGAAAACGCTGGTTACGCAAGGGATCGTTCTGCTGGTGACGTCGATTGAGGCTGAGCCAGGCACGCAATTTTCGCTTAAGTCGTTGACGCGGCTTGAGACGATCAACGCGCTGAAGAAGCGTCTCACGGTTGCAGAATCGGAGAAACAGAGCGGTATCGTGACCTTAACCCTGACGGGCGAAGACCCTGACAGCATCGCCCGGGTGCTGAATGCAATTGCTGAAAATTATCTCCAGCAAAATATCGCGCGCCAGGAGGCTCAGGATTCTCGTAGTCTGGATTTTTTACAGGCGCAGTTGCCGAAAATCAGCGCGGACCTTGATCAGGCAGAAGCGCGGCTGAATGCTTACCGGGCGCAGCGAGACTCGGTGGACCTGTCTCTGGAGGCAAAATCTGTCCTGGATCAGGTTGTTAACGTTGAGAATCAGCTAAATGAGCTGACGTTCCGGGAGGCAGAGATCTCCCAGCTCTTTAAAAAGAGTCACCCTACCTATCGTGCATTGCATGAAAAGAGACAGACCCTTGAGCGGGAACGGGAGCGTCTCAATAACCGTGTGTCAGCTATGCCCTCCACGCAGCAGGAGATTTTACGCCTGAGCCGCGATGTTGAGTCGGGTCGCACGATTTATTTACAGCTATTGACGCGCCAGCAGGAGCTGAATATTTCCCGCTCCAGCGCTGTCGGGAACGTGAGGATCATTGATGAGGCCGTTACGCTGCCGGACCCGATAAAGCCGCGTAAAGCGTTAATCATCGTTCTTGGCGCGCTGTTCGGGCTAATGCTCTCAATGGGGACCGTGGTGGTACGTCAGGCGTTCAAACGTGGGATCACGCTTTCCGAACAGCTGGAAGCGCAGGGGATGCCGGTTCTGGCTACGTTGCCACGTTCACAGTGGCTGTGGAGTAAAACGCAGTTGCGCAGAAAAAATCCGTTTTCTCGTCGCTGGAAACACAAAACCTCGGATGTGCCTTTCCTGCCCGTCGATCGCCCTGCTGATATGTTTGTTGAAGCGGTGCGCGGGCTGCGGACCAGTCTGCATTTCACCATGATGGAGGCTGAGAACCGCATTGTGATGATTTCTGGCCCCACGCAGGACTGCGGAAAAACGCTGGTGGCGACGAATCTGGCGGCCATCGCCGGGCAGAGCGGTCAGCGGGTGCTGTTTATTGATGCGGATATGCGCCAGGGCTATGTTCATAATATTTTTGGTCTGGAGAACCGCCACGGATTGTCCTGCCTGCTCGAAGGGAAACGCGACTTAGCGGAGGTCATTCAGCATGCTGAAAAAGGGGGAATTGACGTCATCACCTGCGGCCCGGAACCCCTGCGCCCGTTAGAATTGCTGTTAAGCGAACGATTCCTTTCCGTCATGTCCTGGGTTAACGAGCAATATGACATCGTCATCATTGATACACCGCCGGTCCTGGCCGTCACCGATGCCGCGCTGGTCGCCAGAGCAGCCGGAACAACGCTAATGGTTGCCCGTTTCGATAAAACCAGCGTGAAAGAGATGGAGAATACCGTTAAACGGTTACAGCACGTCGGCGTGAAGGTCAGCGGCACAATCCTCAACGATATTGTTAAATCCGCAGCGCTGTATTACAGCTCGGGGTACAGCCAGTATGAATACGGTTATGCTTCGAGGAAAAAGGGGAAAGGCGTTAGCGCGGGAAAAACAATCCCTCTCCCGGGTGGGAGAGGGATAAGTATTACTTCGCCATCACTTCCTGCGCGGTACGCTCAACCAGAGACAGCAGGATTTTTACGTCCTCCAGCGTCACGGTTGGGTTCAGCAGGGTCAGCTTCAGGCAGGTGATACCGTTATGCTCGGTCACACCGACGTTTGCACGGCCAGACTCCAGCAGCGCATCGCCAATTTTCTGGTTCAGCAGGGCAATACCGGCGTCATCCATCTGCGCCTGCGGACGGAATCGGAACAGCACGCTTGCCAGCTGGGGTTGCATCACCAGTTCCAGAGCAGACTGCTCTTTCACGTAAGCCGCAACCTGCTGTGCCAGCGTCACGCCGTGATCGATGATTGCCGCGTATTGCTCCTGACCCAGCGCTTCCAGGCTCATCCACAGTTTCAGCGCGTCGAAACGGCGCGTGGTTTGCAGAGATTTGGAGACCAGGTTAGGTACACCCGCTTCTTCATCGAACTCAGAGTTCAGATAGGCCGCCTGATAGCGCATCAGTTCATAGTGACGCGCTTCTTTCAGCAGGAACGCACCGCAGCTGATGGTCTGGAAGAACTGCTTGTGGAAGTCCAGGGTGACGGAATCCACGAGCTCGATACCGTCCAGGTAGTGACGATACTGCTCAGACATCAGCAGCGCGCCGCCCCAGGCCGCATCAACGTGCACCCAGATATTCTGTTTCGCAGCCAGCTCAGCAATAGCACGCAGCGGATCGATAGCACCCGCATCGGTCGTACCGGCCGTGGCCACAATCGCCAGGATCTGCTCGCCGTTCGCGTTGCACTGTTCGATTTTCGCCGCCAGATCGGTGAGATCCATGCGGGAGAATTCGTCAGTTTTCACCTGCACCACGGACTGGTAGCCCAGACCCATCAGCGCCATGTTTTTCTGCACGGAGAAGTGGGCATTTTCCGAACACAGCACGCGGATCTTACGCAGATCGCCTGTCAGACCGTCCTGCTGAACCGAGTGGCCCTGACGCGCAAAGAACGCGTCACGCGCCAGCATCAGCCCCATCAGGTTACTCTGGGTGCCGCCGCTGGTGAAGACGCCTGCGTCGCCAGCCTGATAACCCACGCGGGTACGCAGCCATTCGATCAGTTTGATCTCAATGATGGTTGCGGACGGGCTTTGATCCCAGGAGTCCATACTCTGGTTACTGGCGTTGATCAGCACTTCCGCCGCCTGGCTAACCACCAGGCTTGGGCAGTGCAGGTGCGCCACGCACTGCGGGTGATGAACGGACAAACTGTCTTTCAGGAAGAACTCCACGGCGCGTTCGATCGCCGCTTCGTTGCCCAGCCCTTTCGGGTTGAAATCCAGCTTAATACGGTCGCGCAGCTCTGCGACCGTTTTGCCCTGGTACATCTCAGGCTGTTTCAGCCACTGCATCACAGCCTGAGTGCTTTGTTCAATCGCCTGCTGGTAAGCTTCAATGCTCTGCGCAGAGGAGAACAAAATTGGGTTTGAATCAGACATCGTATTCAACAACTCCTGTTATGCCGGGCTAACGCCCGCAGCAAGCAGTGCCTGCTCGAATTTATCCAGGAAGACTTTCAGCTCGTCATCGCTGATAAGCAGAGAAGGCAGCAGACGCAGAACGATACCGTTACGGCCGCCACGCTCCAGAATCAGGCCGGCTTCGAAGCATTTCTTCTGGATCAGTGCAGACAGCTCGCCATCGCCCGGGAAGCAACCCATGTGATCGGCGGCTTCATGTGGCTTAACGATTTCAATACCGATCATCATGCCCAGACCGCGAACGTGGCCGATCACCGGATAGCGTTTCGCCATCTCTTTCAGCTGGCCTTTCAGCCATTCGCCCTGTGCGGCTACTTTGCCCGCGATGTTCTGGTCTTTCAGGATCTTCAGCGTGGTCAGACCGGTAGCCATCGCCAGCTGGTTGCCGCGGAAAGTACCGGTATGGTGACCTGGCGCCCATGCATCGAACTGCTTTTTGATACCGAGCACGGCCAGCGGCAGACCGCCACCGACTGCTTTAGACATCACGATGATGTCTGGCTCAATGCCAGCGTGTTCGAAGGCAAAGAATTTACCGGTACGGGCAAAGCCAGCCTGGACTTCGTCGAGGATCAGCAGGATACCGTGTTCCTGAGTGACTTTACGGATGCGCTGCAACCACTCAACAGGCGCCGGGTTCACGCCACCTTCACCCTGAACGGCTTCGAGGATCACCGCGGCAGGTTTACGCACGCCGCTTTCGACGTCGTTAATCAGATTTTCGAAGTAGTAGGTCAGCGCCTTCACGCCCGCTTCACCACCGATACCCAGTGGGCAACGATACTCGTGTGGGTAAGGCATGAACTGGACTTCTGGCATCATACCGTCAACCGCTTCTTTCGGAGACAGGTTGCCGGTGACGGACAGTGCGCCGTGGGTCATACCGTGGTAACCACCAGAGAAACTGATGATACCGCTACGACCGGTCACTTTTTTCGCCAGCTTCAGCGCCGCTTCAACGGCATCAGCCCCGGACGGGCCAGTGAATTGCAGGCAGTACTCTTTGCCCTGACCAGGCAACAGAGAGAGCAGGTATTCTGAAAACGCGTCTTTCAACGGCGTGGTCAGATCCAGGGTATGTAACGGCAAGCCGCTGGTAATGACATTTTGGATGCTTTTCAGCACATCAGGATGATTGTGTCCAAGCGCGAGGGTGCCTGCGCCTGCTAAACAGTCAAGGTATTCTTTATTATCTGCATCGGTGATCCACACGCCTTCTGCTTTCGTAATCGCTAAAGGCAATTTGCGCGGATAACTCCTGACGTTAGATTCAAATTCGGCCTGACGGGCCAGATAGGTTTCGTTGCTTTTGTGGGCATCTACGGTGTCAATACGGACTTTATCCGTCATCATATCACTCCTACAACCGCCGCTTCGTTATGAGCAACGATTGAATAAAAAGTTAAAAACAGATGGGGCCTGAAAAAAACGCCGCCAATATAGAGCCTTTTGTCACCGGGCTCAATGGTTAATTTGCTTACTGTTTTGTGACACAGGGCACAGGGCAGGGAAGATCGCCGTTTGTATGGGGGAGATTGCACTTTATGCTAAATAAAAACAGCAGCTTACGTATGATTTATCCGCATTGTAAAATCAGACAAAAGAGTGTGACAAATCGTGCGATTGTCAGGTGAAAAGGAGGCAGTGAGCCTCCTTACGCTGTTTATTTCTGGCTAACGCGTAAAATACCGTGTTCACGTCCCTTCGTTTTATTCCACGACGCGTCCGTAATACCGTTTTCATCCAGGCTTAGCGATATCACAAAACCATTACCACGGATCTCATAGAAATTCGCATTCAGACGTTTAACGCTGGCTTTTTTGCCGTTTACGGTGGCGCTAAAGAAGCCGTTAGAAAGCGTGGCGTTAACCGTATCCGACGAGAACGAGGCTTCACGCAGGGGATCGTGAACGGATGTCGTTGGTTCGTGTTGTGCCGCATTTTCCGCTTTGGTTTTGCTGATATCGCAAGAGCCATCGCCAGCGCTAATTTGCGTGCATCCCGAACGCTCTAATTGCGCGCGATAATGGGCGTTTATGGCGTGCGCAGGCGTCACCACCACAGAGAAAAGTAACGCCAACAGCGTAAATTTAGTTTTCATAAATACCCTTAATTATGGTGGTGATGTTTTTGATTAGCGTCCGCCGCACGAGCGGCATTTGCATATGCAGCAGAGAGTGACGCATTGTTGATGCCTTGTTGCCTTTGTTGTTCAGAAAGATAGCAGGTATCGTAACTGACCCCTTTCGCAGTGCAATTTGCGATGCGTTGCTCAGGCGAGACACAACCTGTAAGCACGGCAGTACTTATGACTAATATCATTAATTTTTTCATTTTATCGCCTTAAAAACGACACAAATAATAAGAAACGTACATCATGCCGATCCAGATCCCGATTGAAATGAGCATCACGTACAGGGCAGCTGAAATAAAAATATGTTTGAGCATGTTCTGTTTAATGAATAAAAGTGTGACGTCGAATAGTTGTTAAGTTATACAAGTAATATTATAGAGGTTTTAGGCTTTTGATTTAAAAGCCAATACCGATGCCTGCACCCATAGCAAGATCGCTGTTTGTAGAATCACTTATACCAGCCTTGATTACAGCGTGTTCACCTGCATGGAAAGATGCTCCTGCGCTGATAGCTTGCTCATTCTTAAATGACCCCACACCGGCGGAGAACATTACAGATTGCTCTTTCTCTACTTGTGGCATGGAAGCGAGAGCGATAGCAGAGGCAACGCCGCTACGCGCTTCTTTCTTGTTCTCGTCAACTTCATTTTGCAGGCTTTTGAATTGAGCATTGCTTGAAGATTGTGCTTGGGCAAAAACATGTTGAGTGGCTTTCAGGTCAGCAGCTTGTGCCGCTGTTTGAGTATTGAGTAATTTAATTTTGTTGATAGTAGCTGTATCAACTTCTTTCTTCGTGATGATTGTTGTTACACCGTTTTTACCGTCTTTACCATCAGCACCATCTTTACCATCATTGCCTTTAGCTCCGGGTTTACCTTCAGCCCCGATAGCACCTGCTACACCCTGAATCCCTTGAGCACCTGCATCACCTTTTGCACCTTCTTTACCATCAATACCATCTTTCGGCACTGGTGCATTCTCAAGTGCAGTGATACGGGTATCGTTAATACTAATTAACCCGCTATTGATACGTGTTTGATCTGCCACGACAGCAATATTTTTTGCATTGTTGTCTGCGGTGATTTGAGCATTTCCAGCAGCAGCTAACGCAGTATGAGCGGTGCTATCAGCATCATTAGCGCTGATTTGAGCGGTAGTAATGCCGGTGCTTAACAAAGTTTTGTTAGCTTGCAGATCTGCATTGATGTTATTCACATTAGTAATCGTCTGGTTCAGTAATGACGTATTACCCGCTACGTTAGTATTAGTGGAATCAATTGAGGATTGCAGTTTTTCGCGATCGCCTTGCAGGTTGTAAATCTGGATAGCCTGGCGATTATTATCACTCTCAACAACATCTAAATCATATACACGGTTATCTGTACCATTAAGGTGAAAACCTGAAGCAGGGTTATTTTGATCATACAGAACAGCAGACGCAGCATTAGCATTATCAACGATACTGGCAAACAGAGTACCAATGACAGCGATTACTGCTTTGTTGAAGAATTTCATTTAAAAGGCTCACATCATTAGAAAGAAAAAATCACATTAGCGTTATGGCTTACGTTTGGTTGTGCAGAGCAAAACGGGTAAGTTTAAGTATTTAAGGGTTTTTGTATTTATTTAATTTCATTGCTGAACTATAGTTATTTTGCACCTAAAAATATTGATTTAAATCAAGATTTATTTGAATGATTAAAAGTGGATAAGGTACGTGTGTTTTATTTTTTTTCTATTAAAAACAAAAGGTTGCTGATGATTGTTTTAGTCTCTATATTTAACTTGATGATAAAAATGAAATTTTATTTCAATTTGATTTTAATGTTCTTTAAATGTACTCGTTTGTTAGTTTTGGGATATGATTTCATTTGAAAGCATTAGTGTGTGAAACTGAAAGTTTACATTGAATCAGTAAGTTTTGAGGTGGAAAAAAACCAGAAAAGTATCAGGAGAACGTAACGTAAGTTTTAAATGGGAGGGTGTTGGAAAAGCTGGGCGTCTGGTGTGCAGAATGATGATCAGGCGAAGGGTTCTCTTTTTCATAATTGTTGAGATAGTTGCTGTCAGTATTATGTGGCTATATATGTTGTACCTGGTGAGATTCAGAACAGGGGAGTTAAAGAAGACATTCTTTATATAGTTTGCGGATTTCAGGTGTAATACCTGCTTTGATAAAACGAAACATCTTGCGCCCTGCCTATGGCCACGGTTACACTAAGTACCTACATATTCTTTTTATGTAACTGATTGTATTGTAATTTATTTGACTCGGGGTGCCCTTCTTTGTGAAGGCTGAGAAATACCCGTATTACCTGATCTGGATAATGCCAGCGTAGGGAAGTCAGATGCCTACCCGGTCATCGCTTCTTCACGCACGGCAGGAGCGAAACCATGCAGCCTGACCTGCTCGACTCACACGTTTTACATCAATTCCGAACCCGTTCCCCGCTCACGCACTGTATGACCAACGATGTCGTGCAGACCTTCACCGCCAACGTTTTGCTCGCGCTGGGTGCTTCCCCGGCAATGGTGATCGAAGCCGAGGAAGCGGAACAGTTTGCCGCGCTTGCCGATGCTCTGCTCATCAACGTGGGTACACTCACCGCGCCGCGCGCCCAGTCGATGCGTCGGGCCATTGAGAGCGCGGTAGCCGCGGGTACGCCCTGGGTTCTGGATCCGGTTGCGGTTGGCGCGCTGGCGTACCGCACCCGATTTTGCCAGCAAATATTGTCCCTTAAACCTGCGGCCATTCGTGGAAACGCCTCCGAAATCCTCGCCCTTGCCGGAATGAGTGCGGGCGGGCGCGGGGTTGATTCCACCGATACGGCGGCGAGCGCGTTGACCGCTGCGCAGACGCTCGCCCGTCAGACCCATGCCGTTGTGGTCGTCACAGGAGAAGTGGATCACATCACTGATGGTCAGCGAACCCGTACGGTCGCGGGCGGCGACCCGCTGATGACCCGCGTGGTGGGAACAGGCTGTGCGCTCTCGGCGGTCGTCGCCGCCTGCTGTTCGCTGCCTGGCGACAGGCTTGATAATGCGACGGCAGCCTGCGGCTTTATGAAGCGCGCAGGGTCAGCTGCACTGACTCACAGCCGGGGCCCCGGCAGCTTTGCCCCGGCGTTTCTGGATGCGCTTTACGCGCTGGAGGAGCTGGTATGACACGCATTAATGCCTTGACTATTGCGGGAACCGATCCCAGCGGCGGAGCGGGGATCCAGGCAGACCTGAAAACCTTCTCTGCGCTCGGCGCTTACGGATGCTCGGTTATCACCGCGCTGGTGGCGCAAAACACGCGCGGTGTACAGTCGGTATATCGTATTGAGCCGGATTTTGTCGCCGCACAGCTGGATTCGGTATTCAGCGATGTACGCATCGACACCACCAAAATCGGCATGCTTGCAGAGGCGGACATTGTTGAAGCGGTCGCTGAACGTCTCAAACGTTATCAGATAAAAAACGTGGTGCTCGATACCGTGATGCTGGCCAAAAGCGGCGATCCGTTGCTCTCCGCCTCTGCCGTCGACACCCTGCGTAAAAAGCTGCTGCCGCAGGTGGCGCTGATCACGCCAAACCTCCCTGAAGCCGCCGCGCTGCTGGATGCGTCACACGCGCAAAACGAACGTGAGATGAAAGAGCAGGGCAATGCGCTGCTGGCGATGGGATGCAGCGCGGTGCTGATGAAAGGCGGTCATCTTGATGATGCAGAAAGCCCGGACTGGCTCTTCACCCGCGATGGCGCTCAACGTTTCACCGCCCCGCGGGTACAGACCAAAAACACCCACGGCACGGGATGTACGCTCTCGGCGGCGCTGGCGGCGCTGCGTCCCCGAAACGCGAACTGGGCGGATACGGTGCAGGAGGCGAAGATCTGGCTCTCGTGCGCGCTGGCAAAAGCCGATTCTCTGGAAGTGGGTCACGGTATTGGGCCGGTTCACCATTTTCATGCATGGTGGTAAGCCGTATACTGGCATAAAACCTTATGCCAGAGAAAAACAGAGATGGAACAAGCGCATACCCGGTTAATTGCTCAACTCAAGGAACGAATTGCCGCACCGGACAACACGCCGTTGTACCTGAAATTTGCCGAAACGGTTAAAAACGCGGTACGCAGCGGCGTGCTCGCGCACGGTAATATTTTGCCGGGCGAGCGCGATCTGAGCCAGCTGGCCGGTGTGTCGCGCATTACGGTGCGTAAAGCGATGCAGGCGCTGGAAGAGGCCGGCGTCGTCACCCGCGCGCGTGGATACGGTACGCAAATCAACAATATCTTTGAATATTCGCTAAAAGAGGCGCGCGGGTTTTCTCAGCAGGTGGTGCTGCGGGGCAAAACGCCCAACACGCTGTGGGTTAATAAACGCGTCGTGAAATGTCCGGAGGAGATCGCCCGTCACCTTTCCCTTGCGCCGGACAGCGATGTATTTCTGCTTAAGCGCATCCGCTACGTGGATGACGATGCGGTATCAATAGAGGAGTCCTGGGTACCGGTAGGATTAATCCCCAATCCGGACGACATCGGCGTCTCGCTTTACGATTACTTCCGCAGCCAGAATATCTTTCCGCAGCGCACCCGTTCCCGCGTCAGCGCCCGGATGCCGGACAGCGAGTTTCAGGCGCATATCAAGATGGACGATAAGATACCGGTGCTGGTGATCAAGCAAGTCGCGCTCGATCAACAGCACCGGCCAATTGAGTACAGCATCAGCTACTGCCGCAGCGACCTATACGTCTTTGTGTGCGAGGAGTAGGGCCTCGCGCGTGGGGGCGCAGTCGCCACCGCGATGGCTGACTACCCAGGCGGCTACGGCATTGCCAAGCTGCACCGCCTCTGGCAGTGACCATCCCGCGGCCAGCCCGGCAAGGGTACCTCCCGCATGGCTGTCACCCGCGCCGATGGTATCGACCACGGTAGCAGGAAACGCCGGAACGTGTCCGGAAGCGTCACCGTCGTACCAGACCGCCCCGTCTTTATCATGGCGTACGATCAGCGCAGCGCCAAACCTCTGCTGCCACCGTGTGCCGAGCTCTTCCACGTTTACGCCAAGCCATTCGGCGGCAAGTTCCGCCTCCTGACGATTGAGCGAGACGATTGGTTTGCAGGCCATGATCCGCGCCATCAGCGGGTCGGGAATATCCGCGATGCGCGGACCGAAATCGATAAAGAGCGTCGCATCCTGAAGACTTTCCAGCCAGGCCGTCAGCAGCTCACCGCTGGGGGACGCCAGCTGGTAGCCGGACAAAGAGATCAGGCTCCCTGCCGGCACGCTTAACCCGTCCAGCCAGCGCTGCTGCCACTGGTTCTCCACGCCGCTAAACGACATAAAGGTCCGTTCACCGTCAGGCTCCACCAGCGCCAGGCACCAGCCGTTATCGCCCGTTTCCGCTTCCACGGCGCTGTGCAGATCCTGCTTCGCCATGGCGTTACGGATAATATCGGCCCACACGCCGTGGCCGACGGGAAGGGCGTTTTGCGCAGCAATGCCGAGCCGCTTCAGGGCGATGGCGATATTCAGCGCGCAGCCGCCAATATTCACTCCCTGTTGCTTCAGCTCGATATCACACCCGCGCCAGGGCAGGGCGTAGGCGTCGGCAATCACGTCGATGACCGCCGCGCCGAGTACCGTTACGGGGCGCGTGGCGTGGAGGGTTTCGAGACGGCGGGCAAAAGCACTCATACGCCCTCCCTTTGCTCCCGGAAGTGCAGCAGTTTTTCGCAGTAGTGGCTGAAATCGAGCCGGTTTACGGCATCAAGTTCGTTTTTGAGTGCCGGATCAATGGCCTGTACACCGTGCAGCGCACCGCAGATGGCCGTTGCCATCGCGCCGATAGTGTCAGTATCACCGCCCAGGTTGGCGCATAACACCGCGCAGCGGTTCGGATCGGTGCCCGCGAGTTCGACCATCGCAATCGCCGCCGGAACGGACTCAAGGGTGCTCGTGCCCGCGCCAATAAGCTGATAGATCTGCTCGCTGGCGGACTCGGTACCGTTGGCTTCGCGCACGGTTTTCAGGGCCAGCTCAATACGAGCGGAAAGCGATGCGCTGAAGGTGGTCGTGTTCTCCTCCTGCGCCGCACGGGCAATACCCGGCAGGGCATCGGCGATGTGATGCCAGCGCTCGCCGTCGATAGCGCGTGAAACCGCCCAGGCGATCACCACCGCACCGGCGATGGCGAGATCCGATTTATGGGTCGGGCTGGAGGCTAACGCAACCTGTTCCACAAAGTGCGCCAGACGCGTGGCTGGCAGGAGGCATCCCAGCGGGGAGGCGCGCATCGCCGCCCCGTTGGTGACGCCGTTGTTTTCCAGCTGGCTCACCGGCTTGCCGTCACGGATGGCGTTCAGGGCAATTTTGGAGGTCGGGCCGAGCACATTCTTATTGAACGCGTCAAAATCCAGCGCCCAGTCCAGAATATGCTTACCGATAACGTCAGGGTTAATTTCCCCGTCGCATTCGATAATCGCGTCGGCCAGGCACAGCGCCATCGACGTATCATCCGTAAATTCGGCCTGCTTAAAGTAACAGGCGGCATTATTCTCAGCCGGGCCGGGTAAGAAACGGTCGATCCAGCCGAAGTGCGCTTTCACCCGCTTGCGCGGCCACAGCTCCGACGGCATCCCCATCGCATCCCCTAACGCCTGCCCGTAAAGAGCACCGAGAATACGGTCTTGTTTCATTTAACTTCCCCTCGTGTCAGCGCGGTATCGCCATCAACCACCTCAATTGCGGTGATCTCTTTATCCGATTCGCGGAAAAACAGCATAAACAGCACGGCAATCACCACAATCATGATTGCACCAAACGTCCACATTCCGGCCCAGTTGAAGGTCAGCCCATTCACCGGCTCTTTATATGCGAACATTTTTTCCATCATCACGCCGCCGAGACGGTAACCCAGCAGGCTACCAAAGCCCTGACAGCACAGCGTGATCAAGCCCTGCGCCGCGTTGCGCATGTGCACGGGCGCTTTTTTATCCACGTAGATGTACGCGGTGACGTAATAGAAGTCATAGCTTACGCCGTGCAGCAGAATGCCGAGGAACAGCAGGGCGTAGGTGAAGTATTGCTCGGCGCCGCCGTAAACAAAGAAACCGTAGCGAATGGCGGCGGTGATCAGGCCCAGCAGCAAGACCTTCTTAATACCAAAGCGTTTGGTAAAGAATGGCAGAGCGAGCATGAAGAAGATTTCAGAGAACTGGCCGAGGGTCATCCAGCCGGTGGCGTTTTTCATCCCCACTTCGGTGAGATAGCCGTTGGCAAAGATATAGTAGAAGGCCAGCGGCATGGCGAACAGGAACGAGCAGAAGAAGAACACCAGGAAGTTTTTATCGCGCAGCAGGATCAGCGCATCCAGCCCCAGCATCACTTTGAAATCCAGCTTGCCGGTACTCTTCGGCGGGGTATTCGGCAGGAACAGCGCGAAGACGCCAAGCAGAAGGGAGCTGGCAGCGGTCATCAGCAGCGGGATATTGGTGTCAGAGATGTCGCTATAGCCCATCATCTGCGGCAGGAAGCCGCACGCCAGGCCGGAGGCAATCCAGCCGATGGTGCCCATCACGCGAATGCGCGGGAAATCAGCCTCCACGTCATCGACGTTCGCGAAGGCGATACTGTTGGTCAGCGCGATGGTCGGCATATAGGTCAGGGAGTAGGCCAGCAGCAGCGGGAAGAAGGTGCTGAACTGGGTTTGCTGTGCTGCGAAATACATCAGAATCGCGCCAGCGAACATCAGCACGGCCAGCACTTTCTGGGCGGCGAAGAAACGGTCCGTCAGCGAGCCGACAAGGATGGGAGAGAGGATCGCGGCAATCGCGGTACAGGCGTACGACCAGCCAATTTCCCCGGCGGTAAACCCGCTCTTACTCAGCCACAGCCACAGCGGCACAAACCATGCGCCCCAGATAAACCATTCAACGAACATCATGAATGACAGTTGGACTTTCGTTTTCATTTTTTAATCCTGCATGTCAGAGGTACGCATGTAACATACCATGTGATAATACCTTTTAAATACCTTTAAGGCGATTGTTTGATCAGTGTAACAAAAATGTTGTACACGAAACGAGCCAGCAGATTGTGCTTAAAAAAGTTGCAAATGGTGGAAAATAGGTTAAGTCGGTACCAGGCTTAGTCTGCCTGCAAAAACGTGGGCTTGGATCACACGCTCCGACATCATGTCGGACTTACGGGAGCATCACTATGACTGATATTGCGCAACTGCTTGGCAAAGACGCCGACAGCCTTTTACAGCATCGTTGTATGACCATTCCAGCCGACCAGCTTTATCTGCCAGGCCATGATTACGTAGACCGCGTCATGGTCGACAACAACCGTCCGCCTGCCGTACTGCGAAACATGCAGACGCTTTACAATACCGGTCGTCTGGGCGGGACCGGCTATCTCTCCATTCTGCCCGTTGACCAGGGCGTAGAGCACTCGGCGGGAGCGTCGTTTGCTGCTAACCCGCTCTACTTTGACCCGAAAAACATTGTCGAGCTGGCGATTGAAGCGGGCTGTAACTGTGTGGCATCGACGTATGGCGTGCTGGCCTCCGTTTCCCGCCGCTATGCTCACCGCATTCCGTTCCTCGTCAAGCTGAATCACAACGAAACCCTGAGCTACCCAACCGAATACGACCAGACACTGTACGCCAGCGTCGAACAGGCTTTCAACATGGGTGCGGTAGCGGTCGGGGCGACTATCTATTTTGGCTCTGAGCAGTCGCGTCGGCAGATAGAAGAGATCTCTGCCGCGTTTGAGCGCGCGCACGAGCTGGGGATGGTGACCGTATTGTGGGCCTATCTGCGTAACAACGCGTTTAAGAAAGACGGCGTGGATTACCACGTATCAGCGGATCTGACCGGTCAGGCAAATCACCTGGCGGCAACCATCGGCGCGGACATCGTGAAACAGAAAATGGCCGAGAATAACGGCGGGTATAAAGCGGTGAACTTTGGCTATACCGACGACCGCGTCTACAGCAAGCTGACCAGCGACAACCCTATCGATCTGGTGCGCTACCAGCTGGCTAACTGCTACATGGGCCGCGCCGGGCTGATTAACTCCGGCGGTGCAGCAGGCGGTGAAACCGATCTGACCGACGCGGTGCGCACGGCGGTGATTAACAAACGCGCCGGCGGAATGGGGCTGATCCTTGGCCGCAAGGCGTTTAAAAAATCCATGGCCGACGGCGTGAAGCTGATTAATGCGGTTCAGGATGTCTATCTGGACAATAAAGTGACGATTGCCTAATCGCACGCATCTTCCTGCCGGGATAAGCGTGACCCGGCAGGAAAGTTCTCTCGCTTACTCCTTCAGCGTTTCAGGATGAGGAGTATTCAGCAGACCCGCCATCCCTCTCTTGCTGCTATTTGCTTTTTCTAAACCCGGCTGCGTGACGCGGATAAAGGCACACAGAACAAAAGCCAGCAGATAAAGCACCGTATAGGCGA
>AEWW01037592.1_pt1 | contig 19933 bp, 16 predicted proteins | sample 267848 | NCBI WGS metagenome assembly AEWW01 (sample SAMN00713649, study PRJNA62039) | ant fungus garden metagenome | place: Panama: Gamboa | collected Apr-2009 | depth 0.5 m m | reverse complement strand
TTTTGCCGACCCGCAGAAACCACTGGAAGTCGTCACCTCCATGGCGGGAACCATTAGTTCTGCCTATTATCAGCCCAATCTCGGCGGCGATATGGCAGCAATTCGCGGCATGGTGAAAACTCTGCTGGAAGTGCAACGCGAGCGTTTAGCTGCGGGTGAACCAGGCATCTTTGATCAAGAATTTATCGACGCCAACACCCATGGCATTGAGAGCTATCTGGCTGCCGTGGATAACACGCGCTGGGACGATATCGTGCGTCAATCCGGCCTGAGCGAAGCGCAGATTCGGGAAGCGGCCGCAATCTACCAGAGCGCTGAGCGTGTCATTATTACCTGGGCGATGGGCGTGACTCAGCATAAACACTCCGTTGATACAGTGCGTGAGATAACCAACCTGCAACTGCTGTTTGGACAGCTGGGTAAAAAAGGCGCTGGCCTGTGTCCGGTGCGCGGACACAGTAACGTGCAGGGGAACCGCACCATGGGGATCGATGAGAAACCCAATAAGCCGTTCCTTGATGCATTGGGCGCGCATTTCGGCTTCGAACCGCCGCGTGAACACGGTCATAACACCGTTGAAGCGCTGGGCGCGATGCTGCGTGATGAAGTGAAAGTGCTGATCGCCCTGGGCGGCAACCTTGCGGCTGCCGCACCCGATTCCCCGGTGACGGAGGAAGCGCTACAGCATTGCGGTCTGACCGTGCATATCAGCACCAAACTCAATCGCAGCCATCTGGTGCCGGGCCACGAAGGTTTGATTCTGCCGACGCTCGGCCGTACTGAGCGCGATCGTCAGGCCAGCGGTAACCAGTTCATCACCGTTGAAGACTCTTTCAGCATGGTGCACGCCTCAGAAGGTGTGGGTATTCCTCTGGCAGACACCCAGCGCTCCGAAACCGCGATTGTGGCCGGTATTGCACACGCCACGCTGGGCAGTGACAAGATTGACTGGCTGGGCATGGCCGATGATTACAACGTGATCCGCGATCACATTGGCGCCACCATTCCTGGCTTTGCTGACTTCAATAACAAGTGTGATATTCCGGGTGGATTCTACCTGGGTAGCGCAGCAGCGGAGTTGCGTTTTAATACACCAAGCAAACGGGCGGAGTTCAGCGCGGCAGCCTTGCCAACCTCGCTGTTCCCACAGCTGGGCAGCGAAGTGGAGGTGCCCTTCACGTTGCAAACTCTGCGTTCGCATGATCAGTACAACACCACGATTTACGGCCTCGATGACCGCTACCGCGGCGTGTATGGTCAGCGTGAAGTGGTGTTTATCCACCCGGATGACATGGCATCACTCGGCTTCAGTGAAGGCCAGTTGGTGGATATCGAAACACTGTGGAATGATGGCCTGACGCGCCGTGTGAGTGGCTTTAAGCTGGTGCCGTATAATATTCCGCGCGGTAACCTCGCGGCCTATTATCCGGAAACCAACCCGCTGGTGCCGCTCTCCAGCTATGGTGACGGCAGCGGGACGCCGACCTCGAAATCGGTGCCGGTAAAACTGGCGTTAACCGCCGCTGTACCGACCCAACGTATTGCCTGAGTCGTCAGCGTTATCAGAAGGTAAAAAGCCGCGTAATGCGGCTTTTTAGCCTGTTTTGGCCTTGCCGCGCGCCCCTGATTCGCGTAAAACTGTCCACCGCTCTTAGGCCACGAAACTAAATACATTATGTTCCAGGATAACCCGCTGCTCGCGCAGCTGAAAGAGAAGCTTCACGCGCAAACTCCGCGCGCCGAAGGTGTTGTGAAAGGCACGGAAAAAGGCTTTGGCTTCCTCGAAGTCGATGCGCAAAAAAGCTACTTCATTCCCCCTCCGCAGATGAAAAAAGTGATGCACGGTGACCGTATTTCTGCGGTTATCCACACTGATAAAGATCGCGAGAGCGCCGAGCCGGAAACCCTGATTGAGCCGTTCCTGACCCGCTTTGTGGGCCGCGTGCAGAAGAAGGACGATCGTTTGTCGATTGTGCCTGACCATCCGCTGCTGAAAGAGGCGATCCAGTGCCGCGCTGCCCGTGACGTCACCCATGATTTTCAGAATGGTGACTGGGCCGTGGCGGAAATGCGCCGCCATCCGCTGAAAGGCGATCGCGGATTCTATGCTGAACTGACTGAATTCATTGTCACTGCGGACGATCATCTTGCGCCGTGGTGGGTCACCCTGTCGCGCCATAATCTGGAGCGCGAAGCCCCGAACGTTGGCTTCGGCGAAATGCTGGATGAGCACCTGCAGCGCGAAGACCTTACCGCGCTGAACTTCGTCACCATCGATAGCGCCAGCACCGAAGATATGGATGATGCGCTGTATGTTGAAGAGCAGGCTGACGGCAATCTGCAGCTGACCATCGCGATTGCCGATCCGACCGCTTACGTAGCGGAAGGCAGCGAGCTGGATAAGCTGGCTTCAAAGCGCGCGTTCACCAACTATTTACCTGGCTTCAACATCCCTATGCTGCCGCGCGAACTGTCTGATGACATCTGTTCGCTGCGCCCAAATGTGCGTCGTCCAGCGCTGGCCTGTCGCGTGACGCTCACGGCAGACGGCAGCGTAACGGGTGAAGTGCATTTCTTTGCGGCCTGGATCGAATCTAAAGCCAAGCTGGTCTATGACGAAGTGTCAGACTGGCTGGAAAACGCCGGTAGCTGGCAGCCAGAGAATGAGGCGATCGCCGGGCAGATTCGCTTGTTGCATCGTGTGTGTCTGGCGCGCAGCGAGTGGCGTCAAACTCACGCGCTGGTGTTCAAAGATCGCCCTGATTACCGCTTTGTGCTGGGTGAAAAAGGCGAAGTGCTGGATATCATTTCTGAGCCACGTCGCATCGCCAACCGCATCGTTGAAGAATCGATGATTCTGGCTAACGTCTGCGCGGCCAAAGTGCTGCAGGAGAAGCTGGGCTTCGGTATCTATAACCTGCACACCGGCTTCGATCTGGCAAACGCAGAGCAAGCTGCTGGTGTGCTGGCCGGTCACGGTATCACCGTGGATCCACAGGCGATCACCACGCTGGAAGGTTTCCGCCAGCTGCGTCGTCAACTGGATGCCCAGCCAACGCAGTACCTCGACAGCCGCATTCGTCGCTTCCAGAGCTTCGCTGAAGTCGGCACCGAACCGGGTCCGCACTTTGGTCTGGGTCTCGAAGCCTATGCGACCTGGACATCGCCGATTCGTAAATTCGGCGATATGATCAACCATCGCCTGTTGAAAGCGATTGTGCGCGGCGACAGCATTGCGCGTCCAAAAGACGAGTTCACCACCATTATGAGTGAGCGTCGTCGCCTGAACCGCATGGCAGAACGTGATGTCGGTGACTGGCTGTATGCGCGCTTCCTCGCGCCGTCTGCCGGAACTGACCGCAAGTTCAGCGCCGAAATCATCGATGTGTCTCGTGGCGGTATGCGCGTGCGTCTGCTGGAGAACGGTGCGGTTGCCTTTATCCCTGCCCCGTTCATTCACGCGGTGCGTGATGAGCTGGTGTGCTCACAAGAGAGCGGCACCGTGCAGATCAAAGGTGAAGTGGCCTACCGTGTGACCGACATTATCGACGTGACCATCGCCGAAGTGCGTATGGAAACCCGTAGCGTGGTGGCGCGCCCGGCTGCCTGAGCATGAATATCTGCGGGATAACAGCCGTTATCCCGCATTTTTCCCTCTAAGTTTTATCTGATGTTAAATTTGCCTTCCGCTTCACACTTCTGATTCGATTCCCTGTCGTTAACAATTCATTACATTACTTTTAACTTGTTGTATCCGATCGCCTATTTTCCCGGTCTCTACAAGGAGTTAACTCATGAACAACGTCAAAACCGGATTGATCTGGTTAGCGGTGGCGTTAATTGGTGCGGGTGCGTTTGCCATGCTGGCGCTCAGCCGTGGCGAACACGTCAACGCCGTCTGGCTGGTTATTGCGTCCGTTGCCTGCTACAGCATTGCGTATCGCTTCTACGGCCTGTTTATCGCTGAACGTATTTTCGAACTGGATGACCGTCGCCGCACGCCTGCCGAGCGGCTGAATGATGGTCTCGATTATGTGCCGACCAATAAATGGGTACTGTTCGGCCACCACTTTGCGGCGATTGCTGGTGCCGGTCCACTGGTTGGCCCGATTCTCGCGGCGCAGATGGGCTTTCTGCCTGGCACCATCTGGATTTTGGTTGGCGTGATGTTGGCTGGTGCGGTGCAGGATTTCTTGATCCTGTTCATCTCTACCCGTCGTGATGGTCGCTCGTTGGGTGAAATGGCACGTCAGGAGCTGGGTTCGTTTGCGGGCGTGGTCACCATGCTCGGTGCGCTCGGCGTGATGATCATCATCCTGTCAGCGCTGGCGCTGGTGGTGGTGAAAGCGTTAGCCAACAGTCCGTGGGGACTGTTTACCATCGCCGCAACCATTCCAATCGCGCTGTTTATGGGCGTGTATATGCGCTATCTGCGCCCCGGCAAGATCGCTGAAGTGTCGATTATCGGCTTTGTGCTGATGATGGCGGCGATCATTTACGGTGGCGATGTGGCTGCCGATCCTTATTGGGGACCGCTGTTCACACTGAAAGGCACCGAACTGACCTGGGTGCTGGTGATCTATGGCTTCGTCGCCTCTTCGCTGCCGGTGTGGCTGCTGCTGGCTCCGCGTGATTACCTGTCAACTTTCCTGAAGATCGGCGTCATCATTGGTCTGGCAATTGGCATTGTGTTTGCGATGCCGGAACTAAAGATGCCGGCAGTGACCAAATTTATAGACGGTAGCGGTCCGGTGTTCTCGGGTGCGCTGTTCCCGTTCCTGTTTATCACTATCGCCTGTGGCGCGATTTCTGGCTTCCACGCGCTGGTCTCCAGTGGCACTACGCCAAAACTGGTTGAGCGCGAAAGTCACATCCGCTTTATCGGCTATGGCGCGATGCTGATGGAATCCTTCGTGGCGATCATGGCGCTGATATGTGCCTCGGTGCTCGATCCGGGCGTCTATTTTGCGATGAACTCACCCGCAGCACTGATCGGTACCACCGTTGAGAGCGCTTCGCAGGTGATTAACGGCTGGGGCTTTGTCGTCACGCCAGAAATGTTGAGCGGCATTGCGCGCGATGTGGGTGAAAGTACCGTGCTTTCCCGAGCCGGAGGCGCACCGACCTTTGCCGTGGGGATGGCGCACATCATCACCGAGGTATTTAACAGCAGGGTGATGATGGCGTTCTGGTATCACTTCGCCATCCTGTTTGAAGCGCTGTTTATCCTGACAGCGGTCGATGCCGGTACCCGCGCCTGTCGCTTTATGGTGCAGGATTTGGTCGGCACCGTGGTGCCTTCCATGGCCAACAACCGTTCCTGGCTGGGCAATATGGCGGGCACCACGGTGGCTGTAGCCGGATGGGGCTTCTTTGTCTACCAGGGTGTAGTCGATCCGCTGGGCGGTATCAATACCCTTTGGCCGCTGTTTGGCATTGGCAACCAGATGCTGGCCTCAATGGCGCTGATTCTCGGCACCGTGGTGCTGTTCAAAATGAAGAAACAGCGTTACGCGTGGGTGACGATTTTACCGACCGCCTGGCTGTTTGTGACCTCCATGACCGCAGGTTGGCAGAAGATCTTCCATGAGAAACCCTCAATTGGCTTCCTCGCGCAAGCCAACAAGTTCCGCAAAGGGATTGATGAGGGGGTGATTATCGCCCCGGCGAAAACCGTGGCAGACATGCAAACCATCGTGTTTAGCAATCAAATTAACGCGGCCCTGTGTGGCTTCTTTATGCTGGTGGCCGTCACCATGTTGATTGCAGCGTTCTTTGTCATCCGCCGAGCCCTTCGCAGTCAGGTACCCACCACCCACGAGTCCGAAGTCTCCCTGCGTAAGGAGGTGCGAAATGTCTGAGTCCATTCATCGCTGGAAAAAACCGATCGGTGACTGGCAGATTCAGCATTGCTTACCGATCGCATCCCAGGCCACCGGGCAAACTCTTAATCGCTGGCAACGAATATGGCAGGGATTGAAGCAAAGTTTTCGCTTAATGGTTGGCGTTCACGACTATCAAACTTATCTGAAGCATATGCGTGAACATCATCCCGAACAGACGCCAATGGATGAGCGGGCCTTTCATCGCTACTGCCTGGATGCCCGTTTTCCCAGCCAGGCAGGCAAGCTCGGCAAGTGTCCTTGCTGACATTTTCAAGCCCCGATTTTCGGGGCTTTTTCGTGCCATTCTTTAGTGAAAACAAAAATATATTTGGTTTGCATCTTGTGCTAACGCAGGAGGTTGAATACTGTTGCTAAAATAATGAGATACCGCCTGCTCAGCATTTCCCCGGAGGAAGTTTCCATGACCGATGAACAAGGGCAAACGTTGCTATACACCCTGTTTGGCACAACCAGCCCTCATTGGCGTTTAACTTCAGATAGCGATGCTTTGCATTTTGCCGAAGATGAGAATGCCAATACCAATTTGGCGGTTCCATTAACCCCCGCGCAGGCCAGTTTGCTGCGTGCGATGACGGTGATCACCTCCAGTATCAACCTGACCCTCTCCCTGCGCGGTGCGCCGGTGCCTATGCACTTTGTCGGCCGCAAGGTCAACCAATCAACATGGGCTGGTACCTCTTCCGCCTGGGGTGATACCTCCTCCGTGGCGCGTGATTTAACACTCGGATTGTCTTTTGCTGAACAAGTGGTTTCCGAAGCAAACTCGGTGATTGTGATCCTCGACCAACGCGGGAATATTCAGCGATTCAATCGCTTAAGTGAAGAGTACACGGGTCTGAAAGAGCAGGAAGTGATCGGCCGCAACGTGTTTCAACTGTTTATGACCAAGCAGGAAGCGCAGGCTTCGCGACGCAACATTTCGGGTTTCTTCCGCGATGGCAATTCTTATGAAGTGGAACGCTGGATCAAAACCAAAAAAGGCCAGCGACTGTTTCTGTTTCGTAATAAGTTTGTGCACAGTGGTAGTGGGAAAAATGAAATTTTCCTCATCTGTTCTGGAACCGACATCACAGAAGAGCGACGTGCTCAGGAACGCTTACGCGTCCTCGCCAATACCGATACGGTGACCGGCTTACCCAACCGCAATGCCATCCATCAACAGATTAGTCTGGCACTTGAATTAGCCAATGGCAGTCAAACTGGCGTGGTTTATCTCGATCTGGACAATTTTAAGAAGGTGAACGACGCCTACGGCCATATGTTTGGCGACCAACTGCTGCAAGCGGTCTCCCTCGCCATTCTCAGCTGTCTGGGCAAAGATCAGACGCTGGCCCGTCTTGGTGGTGATGAGTTCGTGGTACTGGCAGAACATACCAGCCAGGCTGCGCTGGAAGCCATGGCATCACGTATTCTTGAGCGCCTGCGTCAACCCTTTCGCGTCGGTTTGATCGAAGTCTACAGCGGCTGCTCGATTGGTATCGCCCTGGCCCCACTGCACGGCGAGGATCGGGAAAGTCTGATCCGCAACGCCGATACCGCGATGTATCACGCCAAAGAGAATGGGCGCGGTAAATTCTGCGTGTTCGCTAACGAGATGAATCAGCGTGTTTTCGAATATCTCTGGCTTGATACTAACCTGCGTAAAGCACTGGAACTGGAGCATCTGGTGGTGTACTACCAGCCCAAATTAGATCGTGACGGCGAAGTGCGCAGCGCAGAAGCATTGGTGCGCTGGAATTCCGTCGAGCGCGGTCTGGTGCCGCCTGGCGACTTTATCTCGTATGCTGAAGAATCGGGCCTCATCGTGCCGCTTGGCCGCTGGGTGATGCTAAACGTACTGCAACAAATTATTCAGTGGCGCAGCGAGGGAATTTACCTGCGCGTTGCCGTTAATGTTTCGGCTAAACAATTGATTGATCAAAGTATTTATACCGATTTAAAGCAGGCGCTGAGCGAAGCCGGCCTCACGGATTGTCCCATTGATATCGAGCTCACCGAAAGCTGCCTGATTGAGAACGAAGCCGGTGCACTCACGCTGATGAAGCAGTTCCAGGAACTGGGGGCTCAGGTTCATCTTGATGACTTTGGTACAGGTTATTCCTCGCTTTCCCAGTTGGCTCGCGTGCCCATTGATGCAATCAAACTGGATCAAAGTTTCGTACGTAACATCAACAAACAACCGGTGGCGCAATCTTTGGTCCGTGCCATTGTCGCCGTGGCCAAAACCCTCGATCTGCAAGTCATTGCGGAAGGGATTGAAACCAAAGCCGAAGAGAAGTTTGTGATGACCAACGGTGTCGATGGGCGTCAGGGTTATCTTTATGCAAAACCAATGCCCGCAGAACAGCTCGGGCATTGGCTGGCTAAGCATCCTGCCCGCGTTTAACGCTGGTCTCGATTATCCGGCTTTGCGCAGGGAAGCGCTATGACGGTTCTGTAGTTGCACCAGTCGTTCCATGTAAGCAATGTCTTTAGGCTCCAGTGTAAAAGCGTAATCCACCCAATCTTCCGTAATATCCATCAGCTCGGCTCGCGAGAGTTGCAGTACGCGCTGGCGCGCTTTCAACATGGCACGCACACCATTCAGCTTCGGACGTAGCGTATCGATAAAGGTACGCGTGGTACGGTAAGCATCGCCTGGCTGGAAGACTTTATCTACCAGACCGCGCGTCTCATACCACTCTGCGCTGTGCGACTCCCCTTCACAGATCAGCTCTTCGGCCAACTTCATGCCGGAACGCCGTGCAACCAGTGAATAGCCGCCCATGCCAGGGAACAGATTGAACGCGATCTCCGGGAACCCCATCCGTGCAGAGTTTTGCGCCAGAATGAAGTGATGGGCCAGCGCGGCTTCAAAGCCACCACCCAATGCACTCCCTTCAATCATCGCCAGCGTCACCGCTCCGGTATCAAAACCCCGCGCTGCCGAATGGATGCAATCCACGCAGGCACGCGCATAGGCCCGCAGCGCTTCACGACGGTTGTTACGAATGCACTCTACAAAGAAACGCAAATCGCCACCGGCGTTGAACATCTGCGGCACCAGCGAACCCGTCACCCAAAAATCAATCGGCAAACCCGAACGCTGAGCGGCATAGCTCAGATTCATGATCTCCTCGATTAATTCGTGGTTGAAACTGGGGCGCGGTTGGGCACGCAGCATCATCCACATGGTGTGTCGACCCTCTTCATAGTAGGCCGCCAGCTGGGTGGTTTGTCCGACTTCGGTAAACAATCTGCAAGTTGGTTGGTTAATTACTGTCATAGTCTCATCCTCTAGTTATGTGATGCGTTAAACGCAACATCAGCGTAATCCAGAGTGAGGCCAGACCAAATGAGAGATTGATTTATAAAGTAAAATCCAGAGATATCCCCGACCATGGGGTCGGGGAAAGATAAGCAGGCTTACTTGATGGCAGCGCGCTGTCCTACCGCCACATGAGAACGCTTAACGCGTTTTGAATAGACGGCGGTGATAATCGGTACTAATACAGAAGTCACAATAACGGATGTCGCCACCAGTGCGGTGGCTGCGGGAGCGACCGGTTTAAACTGTGGCAGCATCTCGGCAATCAGCACCGGCGTCGCCACTGCCGCGCCTGCGGTGCTGGATGCTGCGATCCCAGCCGTGCCATCACCACCACCAATTAATCGGTCGGCAATAATGAGTGGGATACCGGTGATGATGATGACGGCAACACCGAGCAATACGCCCAATAAACCGGTTTGTGCGATCACGGCCAAATCGATGGTGTTACCCAAAGCGAAGGCAAAGAACGGAATCAAAGTATGTACGGCTTTGCCGAAGAACTCGCGCAATTCCGGGTCAAGATTGCCAAGCGCGAAACCGACAATAAAGGGCAACACCGCGCCAACAAACACGTGTGGCTCAAACGAAGCAATGCCTGCGGTCCCCAGGATCACCATGGTCATCAGCGGACCCGATTCCAGCGACATCAGCACAAACGCGCCTGCTTCTTCTTTTGAACCGTATTGCTGCATGATGGAGGCATAAAGGCCGCCATTGGTCATGTCCATCGCAGCAACCAATGCTAGCGTGGATAAACCGGCAAACATACCGACTTCTACGCCATTTTCCGGCATCATGCGGGATGCCACGGCAGCCACGACCCAGGCAACGGCGATTTTGGTTAATACCAGGGTGCCGGATTTACGCAGCACGGTTCCGGTTGCGCTGAGTTTGATCGATGCCCCCATACAGAAGAACCATACCGCCAGAATCGGCACAGTGCCCGTCATCAGGCCGTTAGTAAAAGAGCCAAAGTATTTTCCTGCGCCGGGTGAAAACGTGTGGCAAAGCGCGCCCAAAAATAGCGGGATTAACATCATTCCGCCTGGAATCTTATCGATTGCACGTTTGATATGCATAGTTGTGTCACCTTTACTGAGCCAGAAGGAGGTGCGTTATCGTTCGCCGGATGGCATGGCAGGCAAGATAACCACTGGCAGTCAGGAAAAAAGTGATCGAATCGATATTAATGAAACGGTGTTTTATTTTTATAGATTTGGCATTTCTTTTTTATGATATGCATCGCCATACCAGCGCTAAAGGCAAAAAATTAAGGCGCCCTTAGGCGCCTCAATGAAGTCTCAATGTTCAATTCTGCCCGTACCATGCATTCTTGCCATGCTTACGCAGATAATGCAGATCGAGTAAATTCTGCGAAATTGGAGGCAGCTCACTGCGTAATTGTTCCGTGTGCAGCGCCATGTAAGCTACTTCTTCCAGCACCACCGCACTGTGTACGGCAGCATCGGCATCTTTCCCCCAGGCAAAGGGGCCGTGCGAGTTGACCAGCGCAGCGGGAATGTCGGCGGGTTTAATGCGGCGTTGCGCAAAGCTTTCGATAATCACCTGCCCGGTGTTCCACTCGTAATCCTGTTGAATTTCCTCGCGCTTCATCGCCCGCGTGCAGGGAATGGTGCCGTAGAAGTCATCCGCGTGCGTGGTACCCAGCGCAATAATGTCGCGTCCGGCCTGCGCCCAAATCGTGGCGTGGCGTGAGTGGGTATGTACGATGCCGCCAATCTCTGGCCAGGCAAGATACAGCGCGCGATGGGTGGCCGTATCGGATGATGGGCGAAGCGCCCCTTCCACCACTTTGCCGCTCGCTAACTCCACGACAACCATATCGTCGCGCTGCATATTCTCGTATTTCACGCCCGAAGGTTTGATCACCAGCAGGCCATGGTCGCGGTCAATGGCGCTGACGTTACCCCAGGTGAAAGTGACCAGGTTATAGCGCGGTAAGTCAAGGTTGGCTTCCAGCACCTGCTGCTTGAGCAATTCCAGCATGATTATTTCTCCTGCGAACTGTGATAGCTGAATTGTGCTGAACAAGCAGAGAAAACGTTATGGATCGAATCGCTGTAAAAGCAGCGGAAAGTCGCTGAGACCGGAGAAGTGTGGCGTGAATTAAGAATTTTCTATCATGCAGGAATTTAGCTTTGCTTCAGCTGGCTAAAGTCAGCAGCGGTACGGTTTCCACCGGTTAATTCGCCCATTAAAGTGCTGTACACGGGCATCAAAGTGAACAATGAATGACACGCAGGGATGACGTACTTCGTTGCGCAACATCTATACTTACAAGGTTGCCTCTGTACATACAATCAAGGAGAAAGAGATGACGACAACAATGAAACGTATGACCGTTGCGGTATTAGCTGCCACCCTGGTTGTTGCCTTGAGTGGTTGTTCGAACTGGTCAAAACGCGACCGTAATACCGCCATCGGGGCGGGTGCGGGTGCAATCGGTGGTTCTGTCCTGACTAACGGAAGTGCACTGGGTACAGTAGGTGGTGCAGCCGTTGGCGGTATTATTGGCCATCAGGTTTCTAAATAACGATAAAGTTTCAGGCTACGCAGCGCATCTACAGCATCACGGGCCGCACAATGTGCGGCCCGTATTTTTTAGCCACCGGCTAATTTAACCTTCATGCCTTTGGCTTCAAGCAGCGTCTTTAATAAATCGCGTTTATCGCCCTGAATCTCGATCACGCCATCTTTGAGTGACCCACCACAACCACATTTTTTCTTCAGTTCTGCTGCCAGCTTGTTGAGCGCATCGTCATCCAAATCGATACCGGTAATCAGGCATACGCCCTTGCCTTTTCGGCCGCTGGTTTGGCGCTGGATGCGCACAATACCGTCCCCTTTCGGGCGCGGCGCTTTTTCTTCTTCCTGAGCGATGCGACCCGTTTCAGTGGAGTAAACCAGTCGGTTGTCCTGAGCCATTAGACCTCCTGTAAGCTTTGCAGGATAGTGTGCAGCGTTGCAGCCGGATCATTGGATTGTGTGATCGGACGCCCAATCACCATGTAATCCACGCCAGCCAGTTTTGCCTGCTGTGGCGTCATGATACGGCGTTGATCGCCCGCATCACTGCCTGCCGGACGAATACCTGGGGTCACCAGTGCGAAATCCTGACCTAACACCTGTTTAAAGTGCTCAGCTTCCTGAGCGGAACAGACCACGCCATCCAGGCCACACTCACGCGTCAGGCGAGCCAGACGTTCCGCCTGCTGAGCGGGAGAAAGCGTAATGCCGAGACCTCTGAGATCGTCTTCATCCATGCTGGTTAATACGGTTACCGCAATCAACAATGGCGCATCTTTGCCAAAAGGCAGCAGCGCTTCACGTGCCGCGTTCATCATCCGCGCCCCGCCACTGGCGTGGACATTGACCATCCACACTCCGAGGTCAGCTGCAGCAGCTACCGCGTGCGCAGTGGTATTTGGGATGTCATGAAACTTCAGGTCGAGGAAAACGTCAAACCCACGCGACTGTAACGTTTTCACCAGCGACGGGCCAAACAGCGTGAACATCTCTTTACCGACTTTCAGGCGGCACTGGCTCGGGTCAATGCGGTCCACAAACTGCAGTGCGCTGTCGAGATTATGATAGTCGAGCGCCACCAGAATCGGTGAAGTGGTTACAGGCATAACGTTTCCTCAAAGGCAGGCACCCGCGGGCGCAATGGACAAACGGCAAGCATTCTACCCGTGCATGCCCTTCCCGACAATCTCACAGCGCGCTTTAAACCGATGATCGACCGAAGGCCGCACAGTGCCACGACTCTCTTTGAGAATTCAAGATTATAGTATGTTGTAACTAAGGTGCGTTTATAATAAAAAAACGGCCGTTACTGGCCGTCAAGTCCGCGGATTGGTTTCACAGAAGACCATGCGCGGCAGGATGGGCAATGCCAATAAAGCGCATGCGCGGTAAATCCGCACTTTTGGCAGCGGTAGCGCGGTTTGGTGCGAATCTGTTCGCCCACCATATCGCGCAGCACCATCAGGCTCTCTTTGGCACGACCGTCTTCTGCTTCATGCAGGTGGAAATCCATCAAGCGATGGAACACGCGCATGGTCGGATGGCGCTGTAACTGGCGATTAATGTATAACTGCGCCGCTTCAGGCCCCTGCTGCTGTTCGAGGATATCAGAGAGGTAAAGTTCAGCGGCCGCGCCGGTATTCTCTTCAACGCAGCGCTGTAAAAACTGTGCCCAATCTTCGGGCTGATTCAGTCGCTGATAGCAGGTTTCGAGCATCGATAAGGTTTCACTGACCAGCTCTTTATCTTGATCCAGCACGCGCTGCAGGCGAGCCGTTGCTTTAGCGTATTCGCCCTGCTCCATAAAGATGCGGCCCATCATAATGGAAACGCGCGCGCTTTGGTGATCGGCCGATTCACCCTTCTTCAATAAGTTCATGGCGCGATCCAGATCGTCACTGCTCAGCGCCTGAAGCGCAAGCTCGCAGTAGAAATGGGCAATTTCGCCCTTGTGCTTCTCTTTGCCGAGCTTGACCAATCTTTCCGCTACTTCGATGGCTTTCTGCCAGTCACTGGTTGCCTGATGAATCTGTATCAGCTGTTGCAGCGCACCGATACGGAAGTCGGTTTCATCAATAAGCTGACTAAACATGTCCTCGGCGCGGTCGTAAAACCCGGCGGCCATGTAATCGCGTCCCAGTTGCTGGATAGCCAACAGGCGCTGTTCATAGCTCAGGGAAGCGCTTTCCATCAGGGATTGGTGGATACGAATGGCGCGGTCAACTTCGCCGCGTGAACGGAACAGATTGCCGAGCGTCAGGTGAGCTTCAACTGTGCCGCTGTCCTCCTTCAGCATATCCAGAAAGAGATCGACAGCTTTGTCCTGTTGATTGGAAAGCAGGAAGTTTACGCCGGCAACGTATTCACGTGACAGGCGATTGGCTTCCTGTTGCTTATCCTGATGTGCACTACGACGGCCCATATACCAGCCATACGCTGCAGCAACAGGGAGAAGCAAAAACAGCAATTCAAGCATCGAAACTTAATCCCGATGACCAGCAGTAGAAGAATTTGTCACAGCCGTTGATTGTTCGTTCTGCGCCTGCATGCGTTTCAGCTTGCGCTGCGCGTGGGCGAGAGAAACACGTATCCGCAACCAGAAAAGACCGCAAATTGCCCATCCGAGCAGGAATCCGGCACCAAAGAGGCTCGCCAGCAATGTGGAGATGCGGAATTCACCCTGCGCCAGCAGATAGTTGAAAGTGACGATTTGGTCGTTATGCGCTCCAAGGGTGACGGAGATGATGAAAATGACCAAAACCACGAGAAAAATCAGCAAATATTTCACAATGCGTCCTGTCGTGAGGTTATCCAGTAGAAGTATGCCAAAAAAGTGCCGCTGATGCTGCTTATCAGCACATCACTTAGCGCATTTTCCGTACGCGCAATCAATCATATGGGGGCGCGCGCAGAAATTACAATCCATCATCACGCTGCGCAATCTCCTGCTGCTCTTCGCGCGGCACCGTAAGCGGTCCGCAAAAACGTTGCGCCAGCCAGGTGGCAACCGTAACCAGCAGCCAGGAAATCAGGGTGGCCACCACTAAATCGCGCGGCCAATGCATGCCCAGCAGCAAACGGCTGCCCATGACCATGGTAGCCCAGGCAAACAGCACGACCACGGTCACGATGTGGCGCCGAGGCCAGAGTAAGCCAATCACCAGCAGCGCCCAACTGGCGGCAAACATGGTATGTCCGGAAGGAAAGGCAAAGCCGGTTTCAAACGCCCAGTGGTTTTTCAGCCATTGCGGCAGCTGAGTGTCGTTCGCCACTAAAGTCGACACTAATTGACTGCGCCCCTGACGGTTTTGCTGATAAAACGCCCCTTCATCAATACCGTAACTCTTCTCCAGCCAAACCACATAGGGCCGGGGTTCCTGCACCTGCTCTTTAATGAAAGATTTGGTGTACTGGCCAGCAAGAATAGCGCCGTTCATGAAGAGGATCAGTAAAATGGCGGGCTTAAGTCGGAAGCGTAAGCACCATAAAACCCAGGCACTGAGGATAAGGCTGGTCAAAATGCCCCATGGGCTGGTGACGGTTTCGGTCATCCAAAAGAGTACCCGTAAAAACGCGCTACTTTCACCTGGCTGCCATTGCCAGCCAGAGAGCCAGACAGCAACCGGCATGATTAATAACAAAAGCATTCCCAGGGTGGTGCGCTGCGCAATTTTTAACATCCGTTTCCTTTTAGATCCGCTGATATTCGCTTGGCTGGCATAACTTTAGCTGAAAAAAGAATAACATACCCGTTGCAGCTTAGATAATTGTGCTTTATCACTACAATAACTCTGACTGATTAACGGCCCGGGTACAGGTTGTGGCACAATATTGTCAGTTTTGTCGGGCCAATCGGGCCCGTGCGTTATCATGATGATAGCGCATCCTCTGAAGGTTCTGGAGAGTCACATGCAGCTTAAACGGGTAGCAGAAGCCAAACTGCCCACGCCATGGGGAGATTTCCTGATGGTTGGTTTTGAAGAACTGGCAACCGGCCAGGATCACGTCGCGCTGGTTTACGGTGATGTTAGCGACCACAATCCAGTGCTGGCGCGCGTTCACTCTGAGTGTCTAACCGGTGATGCGCTGTTCAGCCTGCGCTGCGACTGTGGTTTTCAGCTGGAAGCGGCGCTCACCGCTATCGCTGAAGAAGGACGCGGCGTGCTGTTATATCACCGCCAGGAAGGCCGTAATATCGGTCTGTTGAATAAGATCCGCGCCTACGCTTTGCAAGACAAAGGTTACGACACCGTGGAAGCGAATCATCAGTTGGGCTTTGCCGCCGATGAGCGCGATTTCACCCTGTGTGCAGATATGTTCAAACTGTTGGGCGTCAATGAAGTCCGCCTGCTGACGAACAATCCACGCAAAGTTGAGATACTGAGCGAAGCGGGAATTAATATTGTTGAGCGCGTGCCGTTAGTGGTCGGGCGCAACCCCAAAAATGCTCACTACCTTGATACCAAGGCAGAAAAAATGGGGCATCTGCTGCCAAAAGCGTAAAGCAGACAGAAGAAAGCCGGGAAATCTCCCGGCTTTTTCTTTAGTTCAGCATATTACGAATCACATAGTGCAAAATGCCGTCGTTTTGATAATAGGTCAGCTCATTGCCGGTATCGATACGACACCGGGTTTCCAGCGTCTCTTTTTTACCATCGACGCGCGTCAGGGTGACATTCACAGTACAACCCGGTTCCAACTGGGAAAGGTTTTCGACATCAATAAACTCCTCCCCGGTTAATCCCAGTGTTTTGCGCGTGACGCCAGCAGGGAATTCCAGCGGCAGGATCCCCATGCCGATCAGGTTAGAGCGATGGATACGCTCGAACGACTCAGAAATAACCACGCGCACACCTTGTAAACGTGGGCCTTTCGCAGCCCAGTCGCGGCTGGAACCTGAGCCATACTCCTTCCCGGCGACCACTGCCAGTGGCACACCTTCGGACTGATACTTCATGGCAGCATCGTAGATCGCCAGCTGTTCATTGCTGGGGAAGTGTTTGGTGTATCCCCCTTCCACGCCCGGCACCATTTCATTACGAATACGAATGTTGGCAAAGGTCCCGCGCATCATCACTTCGTGGTTACCACGACGCGAACCGTAGGAGTTGAAATCGGTGCGCTCAACACCATGCGACAGCAAATAGCGTCCAGCAGGACTTTCCGCTTTGATGCTGCCCGCTGGCGAAATATGGTCGGTGGTGACAGAGTCACCCAGCATTGCCAGAATGCGCGCGCCTTTAATATCCTGGACAGGCTCCGGTGTTTTGCCCATATCGTCAAAGAACGGCGACAGGCGGATGTATGTCGATCCCTCATCCCAGTCATAAGTCGCGGCTTCACTGACTTTGATTTGCTGCCACTCAGGCGTACCGTCGAAGACCTCGGCGTATTCCTTATGGAACATATCACTGGTCACTTTCTGCACTGCGGCGGCGATCTCTTCTGGTGATGGCCAGATATCCTGCAGAAAGACATCCTTGCCCTGCCGGTCCTGCCCGATGGGATCGTTCTGCAGGTTGAGTTTCATGTTACCGGCAAGTGCATAAGCCACCACCAGCGGTGGCGACGCCAGCCAGTTAGTTTTCACCAGCGGATGGATGCGCCCTTCGAAGTTTCGGTTACCCGACAGCACAGCACCGACGGTCAGATCGCCCTCTTTTATCGCGCTTTCAATTTCATCTGGCAATGGGCCCGAGTTACCGATGCAGGTGGTACATCCATATCCCACCAGATTGAAACCTAGTTCATCCAGATAAGGCGTCAGTTGAGCCACCGCGAGATAATCCGACACCACTTTTGAACCCGGTGCCAGCGAGGCTTTCACCCAGGGTTTGCGCATCAGTCCACGCTCAACCGCATTTTTCGCCAGCAGGCCCGCAGCCATCAAGACGCTAGGGTTGGAAGTATTAGTACAGGAGGTAATAGCAGAAATGACCACCGCGCCATCTTCCAGCTGATAGCTATCGCCGGTCTCGCTGTCGCGATACGTGACGGTCTTGTGCGCTTTCTGCGCATGATTAACTTCAAGTTCGTTGCTGGCATCAAAAGCGGCGGGTACACCGCCTAAAGAGACGCGATCCTGCGGTCGTTTCGGACCGGCAAGACTGGATTCAACATCTGCCATATCCAGCGCCAGCGAACTGGTAAAGCGGGGTTCGTCACCCGGATTTCGCCACATCCCTTGTTGCTTCGCATACGCTTCAACTAATTCGACTTGTTCAGCATCGCGCCCGGTCAGCGTCATGTAGCTCAGCGTGATCTCATCGATGGGGAAGAAACCGCAGGTGGCACCATATTCCGGTGCCATATTGGCGATGGTTGCGCGATCGGCCAGCGGCAAATCGGCCAGGCCATCACCGTAAAATTCCACGAATTTACCCACCACACCATGCTTACGCAGCATTTGCGTCACGGTTAACACCAAATCGGTCGCGGTAATACCAGGGCGTAGTTTCCCGGTGAGTTTGAAACCGACAACGTCGGGGATCAACATTGACACGGGCTGCCCTAACATGGCGGCTTCGGCTTCGATACCGCCAACACCCCAGCCCAATACGCCGAGCGCGTTAATCATCGTGGTATGGGAATCGGTACCGACTAAGGTATCAGGATAAGCCACTTCTTTTCCGTCTTGCGTTTCGTGCCAGACCGATTTCCCCAGATACTCAAGGTTAACCTGGTGGCAGATACCGGTGCCAGGCGGCACCACGCGGAAACGATTAAACGCTTTTTGCCCCCAACGCAGGAAAACGTAGCGTTCATGGTTGCGTTCCATTTCGAGACGCACGTTTTCTTCGAAAGCATCTTCATAACCAAAATGGTCAACGGTCACCGAGTGGTCTATCACTAAATCGACCGGTGATAAGGGGTTAACTTTGGCCACATCGCCGCCTAGGCGTTTCACTGCTTCACGCATCGCCGCCAAATCCACTACCGCTGGCACACCGGTAAAGTCTTGCATCAACACGCGTGCTGGGCGATAGGCAATTTCCCGATCGGCATGGGCATCTTTCTGCCAGCCAACCAGCGCCTGAATATCTTCAGCCGTCACCGAATCCCCATCCTGCCAGCGCAGCAGATTTTCCAGCAACACCTTCATGGATTTGGGTAAGCGATCGATATTGCCCAGTTGCTGGGCGGCTTTAGGCAGGCTGTAGTAATGATATTTTTTTGCCCGAACGTCCAGCGTATCCTGACTTTGCTCCCGTAACGTTAACGACATAACTCCTCCTTTAATGGGCCTTCTTTTAAACCTCAATAACCGCAAGGTTTAGCTTAAAGATAGACCACATTTTCGTTAACGATTTGATAACAACACGAAATGACACATAAAGGCACAAACAAAAATGCCCCGACGTTTGTCGGGGCATTAATAAAAGCCAGTACAATTTGAGTTATTGGATTAGATCATTGCCCACACGGCCGCGGCCCAAAATGCAAAGGAAAAGGCATAAACGCCGAACCATGAAAAAGTCGTTGTATTCATCGAGTCACTCCCTCCCGGATTCCGGGCAAAAAAAGTCCACCGTCTTCAGCGTTGTACTGATGACACCGTTTTTTTAGTGCTGAGTGTTAAAGGACGGGCTTTTAAAATGCCCACCGGATAATCCGGTAAAGAGAGGTATAGATGTCTATATATAGAACAAAACGCAGACTGCGTTATTTCGACTTCGGATCCATGAACGATTCGATAAAGTTACGCTGGTTTTCACTCAGTTCCCACGACGCAGGAATCGCCACAGGCTGTTCAACGCTCTTTACTTCTTTCGCTTTGCACGCTGACGTGTTCGGCTGACGCGCAGAAACCGGAGACTTACGGCTGAGTGTATTTGCCCACATGGCTTAACCCCACATACGCCAAATCATCAATGCCACCACTACCCAGAACAGTGCTGAAGCAGCGAAGACGGTCAACCAAGCCTTGCGACGCACATTACCAGAGCGCTCAACCTTGGCGGTTTTAGTACGAAAATCTTGTTGTACAGTCAGTCTAGTGTTCATAGTTTTTGATAATCACTCTCAATAAAACGATTGTTGATAACGATTAAGATTTAGGACGAATCCTAAACTTGTTAAGTCCGAAAATCCAGTTATTTTTATTGAGTACAACGATTAACGCTATTTATCAAAACCCAAAATATTGATGAGATAAATTTAATTACTGATC
>AEWW01023114.1_pt1 | contig 20004 bp, 15 predicted proteins | sample 267848 | NCBI WGS metagenome assembly AEWW01 (sample SAMN00713649, study PRJNA62039) | ant fungus garden metagenome | place: Panama: Gamboa | collected Apr-2009 | depth 0.5 m m | reverse complement strand
TGATTCAAAGGCGTTAAGATTGAGCATACGCTGACAGAAGCCGTGGATGGTAAAGATCGCCGCTTCATCCATCTGTCGCTCTGCCGCCAGCAGCAGCGATGCCGCCTCTGCGGGCTGCGGCATCTCCTGTAGCAACTGCATCAGCATCGGATTGCGGCTGGTGCCGCGAATGCAGGCCAGTCGCAGCTCATGAATATTTTCGCGGATACGTCCGCGCAGCTCTGCAGTGGCTGCCTCAGTAAAGGTCACCACCAGAATTTCTTCGACCGACAGTGGCCGGGCATAGGCATGTTGCCCGCCCAACCCCAGCAATAGACGCAGATAAAGCAGACCAATGGTGAAGGTTTTGCCGGTTCCGGCAGACGCCTCAATCAGCCGCTCGCCACGCAATGGCAGCGTCAGCGGATTGAGCGGTTCTGGCGGCTGAATCAGACTCATTGCGCGTCACTCTTAACCGACAGGGATTGCTGTAGCTTCTCCACCTGATCCCAGGTGGTGAAGCCAGGCAGTGGCGCATAATCATCTTTAGTGGCGCCATCGTGGCTGCCGCCAATCTGCGAAATCATCGCCATGCCCTGCTGTTCCAGCACCGCTTTATGGAAGAAATCGGCCACGCCCTGCGGCGTGAGCTTTTGAATCTGCTCGATGGCTTTTTCACGGGTATCGAAAGCAAAATTCTGCCGGTTGAAGTCACGGCTGTAGCGATTCGCTTCTTCATCAAGCGTTTGCGGGCGCTGTTTTAAGTCGTTGATCAGCGCCTGCTGATACTGGGCAAAATCTTCCGGTTTCATGTCGCGCAGGCGTTGCTCAGCCTGCGGATAGAACGCCTCAAAGCGCTGCATCAGATAGGCTGGCTGCTTGCTGTTGCTTTGCAGCAGGAAGCCAATCCCCCACTGGCGACCAATCGGCATCTGATACGAGAACACCGCATAGCCCAACTGTTCCTGGGTGCGCAGTTGGTTATAGAACCAGGGTTGGACAATCTGGCTCAACATGGTGCTGTTGGCCATGCTTTGATACTCGTCGTAACCCAGAGGCACGTAGAGTGCTGCCAGTGCAGAATCCGTGCTGCTTCCTGCGGTTTGCAGGTTGGCCTTCATGGCTTTATCGATCACCACGTAATCGCTGTGCCAGTAACTGTGACCATCGCTGTGCAACTGCTGTTGCAGATCGGTTCCCAGCTGTTTAACGCGATCGGCGGAGAGGTTGCCCACCACCATCATTTCCGGCGTAGCGTTGCGCAGTAAGGCATCACGGTAATCCGTCACGTCTTTCAGCGTCAGATCTTTCACTAGCTTGCGGCGCGTCTCACGCTGGGTATACGGCAGCTGTGACAGCATCTGCATCGGTTGAATCGCCTGCTCGAAGGCTTTGCCCTTCTCGGCGGCTTCCAGTCGATCCAGATACCAGGATTTTGCCTGTTCCAGTTGCTGTGCGTCCGGCTGGAAGCTGGCATAGCCCTCAACCAGTTTTTTCAGTAACTCCGGCAGACGCTGGGTAAAACCACTGGCGCTGAACACAATGCCGTCATCTTCACCGGTAGAAAAACTGATCCCCCCCACTGACGCCTGCGAGTTCAACTCATCCAGCGCCACGCTTGAGAGATAATCATTCAGACCAAATAACACCTGCTGACGCGCGTCGCTTATTGCCGCTTTGTTGCGCAGTGCCAGAGTAATGGCTGCCTTTGGTTCACTGGCGTAGAACTGGCTTGGCATCCAGTAGATGCGCATGCTGTCGCCGCTCGTGAGCGCCACCGGATGCGTATACGTTTTGCCATCACCAGGCATAATGGAGAAATCAGAAGGGATATACGGATTCAGCGTCGGCATCGACAGCTGAATCTGCTTGCCGCGCTGCTGCCAGTCACTGAACTGGGTATCACTGATTTTATCGACCTGGTAAGGCGCATTGACAAAATAGGCTTCTTTGTTGTGCGGCTCATTCGGGCTGATATACCAGATGCGGGCATTTTTCGGTGTCATCTCATCCAGACGAGATTTGATTGCAACAGGGTCAAAGTTATCCGCGAGATAAGGTGCATCCAGCGTATGATCCACTGGCACGCGCAGCATGGTATCCACTAACCATTCAATATAATCCATGTCACGGGTGATCGACGGATAGCGGAAATCCAGCGCCAGCACATGCGACACCTCATCGAAATAACCCTTATCGATACCTTTACTACGCAACATGTCGAGGTAGCTAAAGATGGCCGCCACCACTTCATCACGCTGGGCCAGGCCTTTGTCGGTCAGGGAGACCGTGATAGCAAACACGCCGCTGTTGCGGTCTGTCATTGGGTCGGCACCGGCATTCACCCCGTCAGCCAGCCCCTGCTTTTGCAGCCAGTCGTTGAGGGTATTTTTACTGCGGTTGCCCAGGATGTAACTGATCAACGTATCGGTTTTGCTGCGGAACTGGTCGCTGTTGTTGGCGATGCGGAATTCAACTTTAAGCTGTTTTCGCGGTTGGGCAGGCACGTAGTGGATGATGATGCCTTTCTGCGCATCGGTCACCACCGGCACTTCGATTTTCGGTACGATGGCCTGATGGTTAGCCACTCGTCCAAACGTCTGGACCGCAATGTCGGCCATTTCCGGCAGCGATTTGTTGCTGTATATCACCGCTTTCATCAGATTGGCGGAGTAGTGGCTGTGATAAAACTCGGTCAGCGCCTGATGCAAATTGCTGTCAGGCTTATCGCGCAGCGTATCAAGGTTACCGCCCGAGTAGCGGGAAGCTGGATGCGCTGGATTCAGGGTTTCCGCCCCGACCTGCGCCATACGCAGGCCGTCGCGCGAACGCGCCATAGTGAGCTCTGCATTAACTGCATGACGCTCACGATCGGCGTTGACCGGATCGAGCAAAGGCTCTGCAATGGCATCAGCAAGACGATCCACCGCCGGTTGCAGTGCATCGTTCTCCACTTCCAGATAGAAAGCGGTGCGATAAGACGCTGTGCTGGCATTGTGACTGCCGCCGTGCTTTTTCAGAAACTCGGCCAGGTTATCCGGCTGCGGATAACGTTTTGACCCCATCAACACCATATGTTCGGTGTAGTGCGCCAGCCCAAGCTGCTGATTGGGATCGTCCAGCGAGCCAATAGGCAACGTCAGTGCGGCCAGTGATTTCGGTGCATCTTTATCAGACACCAGCAACACCGTCATACCGTTGTTAAGCGTGATAGCCTGATAACTGCGCGGATCGTGATCGCTTTTTCGAATCGTTTCATTGATGGGCTGCCAGCCGCGATCGCTATCGGCAAAGGCATTCAGCGCCAGCATGCTCAGCAGCAGCGCTCCCATCCAGCGTGCGTAAATCCGCATTTAAACCCCTTTCTTTACCCTTTACCGCTGGCTGTGTGCCCAGCGACGCAAAAACTTTTTATGTTTTTTGGGAACACCCGCAAAAGCGGCGTTACCCGATTGCTATTCATCATCTTGATGCGCAAGGCGCACCGGTAAATACCACTGGCGAGCAGCGGCAACAATCATCTGCAGCGCCTCATCATCCAGTGTACGACTCAGGCGCTGCAGATAAGGATCGCTGCCTTCGCCCTCCACCTGAAAACCACCCTGCCAGGCTTGCAGCAATTTGTTCAATGCCTTTTTCTGCGTGGCGTCATCCTCCAGCAACTGGCCGGATTTTCGTTCAAAACTGGCATCCAGCCACGCGCCACCCGATTTGTTCAGCAACATCAACGGTTCCGTCATCCCCGCCTGATAAGCCGTCACGTATTCGTTCAACAGTGACAGCGCAGACTCAGCGTCGATGGCTTTAAAACGCCAGCGGCTTTGTTTGCGCCCGTACATGCGACTTTCACCTGTGCCGCCCAACGCGCAGTACACCAGATGCTCCAGCCACAATAGCAGACCATCGTTCATGTTCAGCACACCCGGACGCCAGCGTAACAGTCCATCAGCTTGCACCTGGGTTAACCAACCGGTCAACTGCACCCCATTCAGCGGCAGATTGATTTCCCAACTCTCTGAGGGCTGACGCTGTCCACTCACTTCCGCAGCCACTTCCTGCATCTCTTCGGTCTGGCTCTGCCAGAAAAGTTCCCCAAAAGCACCATAAGGCAGATTGCCCGCAGCGCGATGACGCGCATAAAGCTGCGCGGGATCCTCACCGTTGACCAGGGTATTCAGTAGCTGCGCATTGATTTGATAACGCTCCAGACTATCCGGGGCAAACGGCTCGCTGTCCGGCAGTTCGCTCTCTTCCATCCAGAAAGCCACGCCCAGCCGCTGCTGGAACCAGGCCCGTACCGGATGACGCCAGAAGCGCAGCAATTGCTCAAGCGAGAGCGTTTCCAGCGGCAGTGGCGGCAACCGTTGGACAAAGTCTGGCTGTGCCACGCCACTGGCGGTAGCAGCAGGCAACCACTCTGCGGCGAAGCTCTGGCCGTAAGCGTCAGGGCGGAAGTTCTCCGCTGCAAAGGGCATGCGGCTGTGGAGCTTCTGTAAATGTTCACGAACACGCTGCTCGCTGACGTCGGGTTCGCACGCTTCATCGCCTGGCAGACAAAAACTCTGACCAAGATAATCCACCAACTCCGTCACCAGCACGGAGGGATAACGCTCGGTGTTGTCCTGAATCGCACGGCCGATATAGCTGATGTAGAGCTGATGCTGTGCCGAAATCAGGGCTTCAAGGAACAGATAGCGGTCATCATCACGGCGGCTGCGATCGCCTTTGCGTGCCTGCTGCTGCATCAGGTCAAAACCGAGCGGTGCCAGCGTGCGTGGATAGACACCATCGTTCATCCCCAGCAAGCAGACGACTTTGAACGGAATCGAACGCATTGGCATCAGGGTACAGAAGTTTATCGGCCCGGCCAGGAAGCGCTGACTGATACGCTGCTGATCGAGTCGCGAGCGCAACTCATCACGCAGTAAGGTGACGGGAATCGGTTGCTGATAATCAGCCTGCGTGCCCTGCTCAATAATCTGTTTCCACTGGGTTTCAACCAGCAGTAATGCTGCGTCGCTTTCGGCATCGCCGTTGAAGAAGCTATCGATCAGCTCGCGGCACAGCGGCAGCCACTCCGGTAGCGTACGCTCACCGGTCAGTCGGGAGCGCCACGCCTCTAAGCGAGAGAGTAATTCGGCCAGATGCCCGGCCAGTTCGGCAATTAACCCGCTGGATTCGTCGTAAGGCAGAATGCCCTGCCAGTCACCGTTACGGCTTTCCAGTGCATAGCCCAATAGCATGCGCTGCAGGCCGAAGCGCCAGGTATGTTGACCGGTGGCAGGCAGTGCCAATGCTTCGACGCTGGCATCATCCAGCCCCCAGCGAATACCGGATTCCATCACCCAGCGGCGCAGCAGGCGCAGACCGCTTTCATCCACCGAGAAGCGCTGCGCCAGCGCAGGCACTTCGAGCAGTGCCAGCACCTCTTCGGAAGCAAAGCGGCTGTCTGGCAGCGCCAGCAAGCTTAATAAGGCCAGAATCGCCGGATGTGCCTGGCTGGCGCGGCGATCCGAGATGGCAAACGGCAGATAACGATCCGCAGGCGCACTGGCAAACGCCGCCTGAATGAAGGGCGCGTAGCTATCGATATCCGCCACCATCACGATGATGTCGCGCGGTTTGAGATCGGGCTCGGCCTCCATCAGCGCCAGCAGATGATCCTGTAACACTTCCACTTCACGCTGAGCGCTATGACATACCTGCAGCGTGATGGTGCGATCATCAGGGTCGAGCACCCGTTTTTTGTGGCTGTTACCCAGTTCATCGGCGTGCAAACCGATCACGGCGTGGTCATCCAGGTTGAGCAGGTCAGCTTGCAGACTGTGCAGCAGGTTGTCTTGCGGCATCTCAACAAAGGCATCAATATCGTTAGCAGCGGATTCCATCTGACTCAGCAGAAACAGATTATCGCGCCCCAGTTTGCCCCACGAGGCCAATAATGGATTGGTGAGTTGCTGCTCGCCGAGTTCATTGAATAGCGTTGGGGCAGCTTCGGGATCGCGGAACAGCGACTGCGCCTCGTCAGACTGCATGCGGCGACGTTTGCGGCTCTGCAATTTCGCGAGGAAAGCGTAATCCTGAATATCGCCCCAGTAGTGGCGGCAGGGATTGGTAAACAGCAGATGAATATCGATATGGCGGCCAAGCGCTTCCAGCGCCTGCAAATACACCGGCGGCAGCGCGGAGATACCACAAATAAACACGCGCTGCGGCAACCCCGCCGGTGGCGTTTCTGCCTGCTCCAGCGCCTGGATAAAACGCGCATACAGATTGGCACGATGCCACATCGGCTGGCCTAACTGCTCGGTGAACGCCACCAAATCCCGCCACAGCGGTGCCTGCCATTGCTGGGCATCGCTCAAGCCGTCGATGAGTTCTCCGCGCTCCCAACTGTTGAGCCAGTCAGATCGATACACCAGATACTGGTCAAACAGATCGGCCACGCGGGCGCTGAGCTGATAAAGCTTGCGCTTGTCATCGTCATCATTGAGGTAGTGACGCAACGGCTGAAACGCCTCCTGCTCCAGCAAGGTGGGCAAGCGATGCATCAATTTCCAGCTCATGCTGGCTTTAGTGAAAGCGCTCACCTCTGGAATGCCGGGCAGCACTTTGACAAACATGTTCCAGATAAAGGTCGCAGGGAGCGGAAAGTCGATATTCGCTGCAATACCAAAACTGTTTGCCAGTTCCATCTGCAGCCACTGCGCCATGCCGGGGCTTTGCACCAGCACCTGTTCGGCCGCGAACGCATCGTTCAGCGGCTGGTTTTCAATCAGAATACCTGCCAGATTTTTCAACAGATCGAGCTGATTGGAGTGGTAAACCCGGAACATAAATCTCCTTGAGAGGGAAAACAGCGCAGCCTGGTCACTCTACCCTGTATCGCTAACGATGCCTATCGCCGAGGTCACCTTAGTGACAATTGAGCTGAGCCAGGCTGGCACTGCGCTGTTGCGAGCCCGTCACCGTGATACGCTCCAGCACGCATCCTATGCCCACACTCTGCTGCTGACGATCGATCTGCCAGCCCGCCACCTCACGCCCAAGCAAGGCTTGTCCGGCAACCTGCCACGCCTGGCGCTGCTGCCACTGTTGACTAAACCCTAAGGCCAGCGCGCGATGGTATTGCAACAGCGTGCTGATGGTCATCGCCAGCAGCAGCATCGCCACCAGCGTTTCTGCCAGGCTAAAGCCCTGCTGACCCTTCCTGCGGCTGGCAGTGCTCAGGTTTAGACAATGGACAGTAGTCAATCCAGCCGTGCGCCTGGGGATGCAGCCGTTGGTTGCGTGGCGAGACCCATTGCCAGAAGCGGAGTTCACTCTTTTCATCCTGACCCGATAACAGCGCATTGCCCTCCTCCGTATGTAATAAACAGCTTAACCACTGGTGTACGGGCTGTTGCTGACATTGCCAGCCGGACGCCTCTGGCCAACTCTGCATCAGTCCCCATTGCAGCGCAGCCTGTGCCTGCGCAAAATCTTTATGGTGCTGCTGTGTATCGGCCACCAGCACCATACCCTGTGACAACTGCGTGCGTGTGGCATGCAGCGTCAGGCTGCCGAGCAGTAACAGCATCAGCACCATGCCCAGCGTGCTGTTGCCGTGCTGGTTCATAAGTTTCGTCCTTCAATCCAGTGCTCCACCTGCAGGCTTTGTGTACCCGATCGCCCCGTCAGATGGAGCATTAATCGGGTGCCTTGCCGCACCACGCTAAAATGTTCGATGGTGAGGAAAGCGGGATCGGTTAGGCGTTCCCAACCGTTGCTGTTGCAGTTATCCACCGCGCGCTGCATTTCCAGCTGCCCGCTGCGCAACCGATAGCCGTAAAAGTCGCTGTCACTGCTGCCCACATCTTCCCAGCGCCCGTTGCTGTTTTCATCCCAGCGCAACAGGACACAGCTGCCACCTGCAACGAGTGTGAGTGCCGGTCCGTTACATTGCCCACGACAGTACCCTGCACGCTGTAACGCCTTTTGCAGCGTATGGGAAAGCTGCTGTAGCTCCTGTTGCAATTGCACGCGCTGCTGCAGGCGCAGATTTTGCTCTAGCAGCAGCGGCAAAAATCGGCCCACACTCACCATCAATATCGCGCCTACTGCCAGAGCAATCAGCATTTCCAGCAGGCTGAAACCGGCCTCAGCTACTCGCACCCTTTTTCTCCGGTCTGGCAGGCGCGAATACGTGCTCGCGCAGAGAGAATCACCCGCCAGCGACCGGCCGCATTTTCAATCTCAATGCTGCCAGGGCGCGCCACGTCACGCCGTCCAAAGAAACCCGGCTCGCCGATGATGGCACTGAAGCGTACCCCGGCATGCGGCGGTGCTAGCCACCAGCGTGAAGGCAGTTCACAGCCCTCCGCCGGTTTTACACCTACGCCCAAACAGCCGCGTTCGCCGGGAATCAGCCACAAATTGAGATCGCTGTTATGCCCGTTCGCATGGGCGCGCAGCCGTAACAGAAACCCCTGCAGCTGCAGCACGCTATCGCGCAGTTGTTGATGCTGCTGCCAGCGCTGCCAACTGTGCAGGGCGCCGAGGCTGAGTATGCCGGCGATCACCATCACCAGTAGCAGCTCCAGCAGGGTGAAACCGAGGTTTGCGTGTTTGTTCATGGCAGCCAATGTGCGCTTCAATCGAACAGGTAACAAGGCATCAAGCGGCAGGATGGAAAGCGTCGCGCAGGCTGTTTTCGCGCGGTACAGGCTGAGACAAATTTTTGCGAGGCGGATACAGATAACAGAGATAAAAAAGCCCCGCACAGTGGCAGGGCTTCAGCGTGATGACGAGTGCGTTTACACCGCAACCGGCGCTTTAATGGCCGGATGCGGGTCGTAACCCTCAATCTCAAAATCTTCAAAGTTGTAATCGAAGATAGAAGCAGGTTTACGTTTGATCACCAGTTTCGGCAGCGGGCGTGGCTCGCGCGTCAGCTGCAGCTGTGCCTGCTCCAGATGATTGCTGTACAGATGCGTGTCGCCACCGGTCCAGACAAAATCACCCACTTCCAGATCGCACTGCTGCGCCACCATATGCACCAGCAGCGCATAGCTGGCGATATTGAACGGCAGACCAAGGAAGATATCGCATGAGCGCTGATAGAGCTGGCAAGAGAGCTTGCCGTTTGCCACGTAGAACTGGAAGAAGGCATGACAAGGTGCCAGCGCCATCTGATCCAGCTCGCCCACGTTCCATGCCGATACGATGATGCGGCGTGAATCGGGATCGCGCTTCAACTGCTCAATCACTTTGCTAATCTGGTCGATCTCTTCGCCTGACGCACTGCCCCAGCTGCGCCATTGCTTACCGTAGACCGGTCCTAAATCGCCATTCTCATCCGCCCACTCGTCCCAAATCGTCACCTTGTTATCTTTCAGGTAGCTGATATTGGTTTCGCCTTTCAGGAACCACAGCAGTTCATGAATGATCGAGCGCAGGTGCACCTTCTTGGTGGTGACCAGTGGAAAACCATCCTGCAAATTGAAACGCATCTGGTGGCCGAAAATCGACAGGGTGCCTGTACCGGTACGGTCGGCTTTCTCTGCGCCTTCATTCAGCACATGTTGCATTAAATCCAGATACTGTTTCATTTTACCTCACGAGTTTGTTGCTGCGGACGACGACGAAACGCCCAGATCATCATAATCACACCGGCCAGAATCATTGGGATCGAGAGAATCTGCCCCATGCTGATGCCGCCTTCAAACAGGCCAAGCTGGGCATCCGGCTGACGGAAGAATTCGACAATGATGCGGAAAGCGCCATAGCCAATCAGGAACAGGCCAGAGACGCTGCCCATTGGACGCGGCTTGCGAATAAACAGGTTGAGGATGATGAACAGCACGATACCTTCGAGGAACAGCTCATACAGCTGCGAAGGATGACGCGGCAACACACCGTAAGTGCTTAGCAGCTGCTGATACTGCGGGTTGTTGGCCGCCAGCGCGATATCTTCACTGCGCGAACCCGGGAACAGCATCGCAAATTTGAAGTTAGGATCGACACGGCCCCACAGCTCGCCGTTGATGAAGTTGCCGAGACGACCGGCGCCCAAACCAAACGGAATCAGCGGAGCAATGAAATCGGACACCTGGAAGAACGTGCGTTTGGTACGGCGTGCAAACACCAGCATCACCACGATCACTCCAATCAAGCCACCGTGGAACGACATACCGCCATCCCAGACTTTGAACAGATAGAGTGGATTATCGAGGAACAACGGCAGGTTATAGAACAGCACGTAGCCGATACGGCCACCGAGGAACACACCGAGGAAGCCCGCATACAGCAGGTTTTCCACTTCTTCTTTTTTCCAGCCGCTGCCGGGTTTGTTGGCACGGCGCACCGCCAGCCACATAGCAAATACAAAGCCCACCAGATACATCAAACCGTACCAGTGAAGCGAAATCGGTCCGATGGAGAAAATTACCGGATCGAATTGGGGAAACGAAATGTAGCCGTTAGTCATCTTTCACCATCGTTTATTCTGCCCTGAAACGGGTCTGGCTAAGGGGTCATACCATAAAAGGCTGCGCATGATAGCACAGCCGCTTTTCACAATTGCCGCGGAAATGTAAACGCCGTTAACGGCCGCCGCGAATCAAACCGCCCAGGCCACGTCGCTCCATAAACGCGGACACCAGATGGCGCACTTCTGAAGCGGTATGGGCCGCCACGCCATTTTCACTAAGCTTCTGCGTTTCCTCATGATCGAGGTGGCGCAACAGATACTTCACGCGCGGAATATTTTTACCGTTCATGCTGAGGTGGTGATAACCCATGCCCACCAGCAGCGCCACGCACATTGGGTCGCCGGCCATTTCACCACACAGGCAGAGTTCCAGTTTGGCCTGACGGGCTTCGTGGGCAATGCTCTGCAGCGCGCGCAGCATCGCCGGATGCAGCGGATCGTAAAGGTTCGCCACCCGCGTGTTGTTGCGGTCTACCGCCAGCAAATACTGCGTCAGATCGTTGGTGCCCACCGAAATAAAGTCCACACGATCCGCCAGATGCGGGATCATAAACAGCATGGACGGCACTTCGATCATCACGCCAATACGCGGTTTCGGGATCACATAGCCCAGCATATCTTCCACTTCGCGACCGGCACGATCGATCAGACGACGCGCATCGTCGATCTCATCGATATGGCTGATCATCGGCAGCAGAATGCTGAGATTGCCGGAGGCCACGTTGGCACGCAGCATGGCACGTACCTGCACCAGGAAAATTTCTGGCTGGTCGAGCGTCAGACGAATGCCGCGCCAGCCGAGGCAAGGATTTTCTTCACTGATCGGCATGTAAGGCAGCTGTTTATCGGCGCCGACATCCAGCGTACGCAACGTCACTGGCTTATCGTAGAACAGTTGCAGCATGCCTTGATATTGCGCGACCTGCTCCTCTTCCGACGGGAATCCGTTGTGCAGCATAAATGGAATTTCTGTGCGGTACAGGCCGATGCCATCCACCCAGTTATCCAGCTTCTGCTCATGCTCAGGGCTCAGGCCCGCATTCAGCATCACCTGCACCCGTTCGCCGCTTTTCAGCTCGCCGGGCTGCTCCACCACACCTTCCGCCATTTTGCTCAGCGCATTTTCTTCGCTGATCAAACGCTGATACTCCTGCACCAGCACGGGTTCAGGATCGATTAACAACTCGCCGCGATAGCCATCGACAATCAGCAGGCGTTTGTTGAGCTGCGCAGGGATGATATCCGCCCCCATGACGGTGGGAATGCCCATCGCGCGCGTCAGAATAGCCGCGTGGGAATTGGCCGCACCGTCGCGTACCACCACACCGGCTAAACGCTCCGGTGGCAGCTCTGCCAGCGTGGTCGCGGTGAGTTCATCCGCCACCAGCACGAAGCGTTCAGGCCAGGCATTGGTGCCGACCAGCGTATCGTCGAGATGGAATAGCAGACGTTGTCCGAGCACGCGCAAATCGCCCGCACGCTCGCGTAAATATTGATCCTGCAGGCTGGCAAACTGTTCGGCGAACTTCTCGATCACCGTTTTCACCGCCCACTCGGCAACCGATCCGCGATCGATCTCAGCAAACAGATCTTTTTTCAAACGGGCATCGGTTAACAGGTGCGAGTAGAGATCAAAGATCGCCGCACTCTCTTTTTGCACGCTGGCGGTAAAGCGTTTGCTGAAGCGGCGAAATTCATTGCCCGCCTCGCCCATTGCCAGCACCAGACGCTCGCGTTCACGCTGCACATCCAGTGTGGAGGCCGCAGAGACTTGATCCAGCAAGGGCTGGGTTTCATCAACCCAACCGGGCGCGACCGCCACGCCAGGTGCCGCCGCGATGGCTTTCACCCGCGTCTGACGGAACTGACCAAACAGTTGGCCGAGCTGTGATTGCGATAACAAGCCCGCCATCTGCGTGGCCAGCGTCACCAGGAAGGATTCTTCGCTTTCGTCGAACTGACGATGTTCGCGCTGCTGAACCACTAGCACGCCAAGCAGTTGGCGACGGCTGATGATCGGCACGCCAAGGAAAGAGCGATAACGCTCTTCTTTAACAGAAGGAATGTATTTGAAGCTGGGATGGCTTTGCGCGTCGGCAAGGTTGATCGGCTCGGCTAAACGTCCGACGAGCCCGACAATACCTTCATCAAATGCCAGCGTGACAGTGCGACCGCGCGGCTTTTTCAGCCCGCGCGTCGCCATCAGGTAGTAGCAACGACGATCGTGATCTGCGAGATAAACCGAGCAGACCTCGGTTTCCATCGCAAGGCAAATTTCGTTTACCAGAATGTCGAGTGCTTCATTCAGACGCGGAGCACTCGCCACTTTCTCTACTATTTCGCGCAACTGAGTGAGCATAAAGGGCGTGGCCTATCCTCTTTTACGTCGATGAGCGGCATTGTTATTACGCTGCCCCGCACTCTCCTGCATAGACATCACCACGCCAGCGAATTCTTTCATCACGCGGCGATAGACATCGCGCTTAAAAGAGACGACCTGACGCACCGGATACCAAAAGCTGACCCAGCGCCAACCATCAAACTCCGGCGTGCTGCTGTGTTGCACATTGATCTCCGCGTCACTACACATCAACTGCAGAAGAAACCACTTTTGTTTCTGGCCGATACACACCGGCTTTGTGTCCCAACGCACCAAACGTTTTGGCAACTTGTAACGTAACCAGTTACGGGTTGAAGCAAGTATTCGAACATCTTTGCGGTGTAAACCCACTTCTTCGAACAGTTCGCGATACATCGCCTGTTCAGCGGTTTCACCCGGATTGATGCCTCCCTGAGGAAATTGCCAGGAGTGCTGTCCAAAGCGCCTGGCCCATAACACTTGTCCTTGCCTGTTACAGATTACGATACCAACATTCGGGCGGTAGCCATCATCATCGATCACTGGACTACCTCAAAGCTAAATTTGAATAGCCTGATTGTTTCACACTCCTTACAGGCGGTAAACCACTGGATATCCGGGGCGATAGCCGAATAAAAACAGGATAACTCACAGAGTTTAGCCAAGTTATAAACAGCGGAGCGGTTTTCAGGGCGATCTTATTCACCTTTTCTGTGGATAGCTTTGTGCAGAACACGGGAATGAGTTGAATAACCACTTCGGAAAATTCTCATAAGGCAGATTAAGGATAGCACTAAAAACACCATTAATCATAGTGATAGGAAAAAATGACAGTGTTGTTTCATCGCGGATCACTTTCTAATTATCCTCATGTTCCATTCGCTGCTCAAAGATCCACCACCGTCGCTTTTATCCACAGATAATGCCCTAAACCTGGTCAAAGAAAGGAAAAAAAGCGTTCAAATCACTAAAGTCAAGGCTGTAAATCGAAACAGGGGTGCTCTGCGAGGGGGGTTATCCCACCTTTCTGTGGATAAGTAGTCTGGAGATCCTGTTCATTGTCGATAACAAACTGGGATAACCTTGCCATAGCATCCACAACCGTCCGGCAATGCAAATAAAAAAGCACGCTTAATCATGCTATTATCACGGTTATTCACGCTGCGCGCATGTGGAAAACTCGTACCCGCCAGCGCTGTACATCCTTTAACCAATATGAGTTTTGCCATGAATTCCCCCGTTTTATTGCCAACGCCACCACAAGATGAAGCGGAATTACTGCAACGTGCACAACAGCTGGCAGGCCAGACGTTTGCCGCACTGGCAGCTCAGCTGGGTTTGCCGGTGCCAGCCGATTTGCGGCGGGATAAGGGCTGGGTTGGCATGCTGATTGAGCTGCACCTTGGTGCCAGCGCGGGCAGCAAAGCGGAACAGGATTTCGCCCATCTCGGTATCGAACTCAAGACCATCCCCGTGGATGCGCTGGGCAAACCGTTGGAAACCACCTTTGTCTGCGTTGCGCCTCTGACCGGCAACAGCGGCGTAACCTGGGAGACCAGCCATGTGCGTCACAAGCTGGCTCGCGTTCTGTGGATCCCGATTGAGGGCGATCGTGCCCTGCCGCTCGCGGAGCGTCGAGTGGGATCGCCGCTGTTATGGCAGCCCAGTGAGGAAGAAGATCAGCAGTTGCGTGAAGACTGGGAAGAGTTGATGGATATGATCGTGCTGGGTCAGGTGGAACGCATCACTGCCCGACACGGTGCCTGGCTGCAGATCCGCCCGAAAGCGGCCAACAGCAAAGCGCTGACGGAAGCCATCGGTGAGCATGGAGAGCCTATAATGACGCTACCGCGCGGTTTTTATCTCAAGAAAAGCTTCACCGGACCGCTGCTGGCACGCCATTTTCTACTGTAAGTCAGGCGTATCGGGTGCGTATAATCGCCGTTTAATTTTCGTTTAGGATTGAATGATTCATGTTTGACTGGATTGCTGATCCCAATGCCTGGCTGGCACTGGGAACATTGACCATTCTGGAAGTGGTTTTGGGTATCGACAACATTATCTTCCTGTCGCTGGTTGTCGCTAAGTTGCCGAAACACCAGCAAAACAAAGCTCGCCGCCTCGGTTTAATGGGTGCCATGCTGATGCGACTGGGTCTGCTGGCGTCCATTGCCTGGGTAGTCCGTCTCACCAATCCGCTGTTTACCCTGATGGATCACAGCTTCTCTGCGCGCGACCTGATCCTGCTGTTTGGTGGTCTGTTCCTGCTGTGGAAATCCAGCATGGAGATTCATGAAACCATCGAAGGCGCCGAAGGTGAGCACAAAACCAACGTCCACTCCTTCTTCGGCGCGATCGTTCAGATCATGTTGCTGGACATTATTTTCAGCCTCGATTCAGTGATCACCGCTGTCGGCTTGTCCGATCATCTGTTCATCATGATGGCTGCCGTGGTCATTGCCGTGTTGATGATGATGTTTGCCGCACGCGCCATTGGTGAATTTGTTGAGCGTCATCCATCGGTGAAAATGCTGGCGCTGGCATTCCTGATTCTGGTCGGCTTTACCCTGATTCTGGAGAGTTTCGGTATCCATGTACCAAAAGGTTACATTTATTTTGCCATGTTCTTCTCCATGGCCGTGGAGTGCCTGAACCTGATGCGCAGCAAGAAAAGCGCGGCTTAACGATGTCAAGGGCGAGCGCATCTCGCCCTTTAATTTTAGGAATGATGCGATTACGTCAGCCAGCGAAAGCATTTATTACTACACTTTTGCAGTTGAAGTAGGTTGAGGGAGATAAGAATGAAAGGGTTGGTGAGTGTCGTGGGTATTATGCTGGTCGCGCTGACGTTGAGTGGTTGCAGCAGTGATTACGTGATGGCGACCAAAGATGGCCGTATGATTAAAACTGATGGCAAACCGTCCATCGATAAAGAGACAGGTTTGGTGCAGTACACTGACGATCAAGGTCATGTGATGCAGATCAATGGTGACGAGGTCTCCACCATCATTGAGCGTTAAGTGCCAAATTCGATTGCCTGCACGATTTTTTCCCCAGTGCAGGCGATTTCCCGAACTTTCCCCCCTTCCTTCCGCGCCGCTTCACAGGATATAGTCCCAGAGGACACAACATTCCCTTTCATAATGAAAAAAGGAAGCCGGCAATGCATTATCACCGCATCCCCCACAGTACGCTGGAAGTCAGCCAACTTGGGTTAGGAACCATGACGTTTGGTGAGCAAAACAGCGAAGCCGACGCCCACGCGCAACTGGATTACGCGATTAGCAGTGGCATCAACCTGATTGATACCGCTGAAATGTATCCGGTGCCGCCGCGCCCGGAAACCCAGGGATTAACCGAACAGTACATCGGCAGCTGGCTGAAGAAGCGCGGCAGCCGTGACAAGATCATTCTGGCCAGCAAAATTGCCGGTCCGGTGCGCGGCGCAGATGCGTCGATTCGCCCTAACCAGGCGCTGGATCGCAAAAACATTCGCGAAGCGCTGGATGCCAGTCTGAAGCGTCTGAACACCGACTATCTCGATCTCTACCAGCTGCACTGGCCGCAACGTCAAACCAACTACTTCGGCAAACTGGGCTACCAGTACAGCGAAACCACCGCCAACGTGACGCTGCTGGAAACGCTGGAAGCGCTGAATGAGCAGGTGCGTGCGGGTAAGATTCGCTACATCGGCGTGTCTAACGAAACCGCATGGGGCGTGATGCGCTATCTGCAGCTGGCTGAGAAGCACGAGCTGCCGCGTATTGTGACCATCCAGAACCCGTACAGCCTGCTGAATCGCAGCTTTGAAGTCGGCCTGGCGGAAATCAGCCAGCACGAGGGCGTTGAACTGCTGGCCTACTCAAGCCTGGCGTTTGGTACTTTGAGCGGCAAATATCTGAATGGTGCGAAACCCGCCGGTGCGCGTAATACGCTGTTCAGCCGCTTCACCCGCTACAGCGGTGAGCAGTCGAATCAGGCGATTGCCGCTTATGTTGGTCTGGCGAAGAAGCACAATCTGGATCCGTCACAGATGGCACTGGCTTACGTCCGTCAGCAGCCATTTGTCGCCAGTACCCTGCTGGGCGCGACGACGCTGGAACAGCTGAAGATTAACGTGGAGAGTTTCAACCTGACGCTGAATGCCGATGTGTTAGAGGAACTGGAAGCGATTCATCGTCAGTATACTTACCCGGCACCCTAACGGGATGTCATCGTTGCGGCGCAACGGTTTGCGTCGCAACGACCTGCAGCATTGATGGCCTGGTGGCTAAGACTTTGGCCCGATGTGCCTGGATGCACACCCTACAGGCGTATGACGCGGTTTTTGATTGTGCACACCCGAATGCGCGCATTTCGGATCTATGGTCGCCATTGCTGGCGACCTGGTTTTTCAACGCACCGCCTTAACGGCGCGATTTCCACCACAGCAACGCAATCGCCACAGCAAAAATCCCACCGAACCCGATACCGGTTGCCACTGCAGGTGCACCCAACTTAACAGCGATGGTGTACAGCGCCAGCATCACCAACATCGCGATGTTTTCACCGAAGTTCTGCACGGCAATCGCATTACCCGCGCCCACCGACTCTTTGCCGCGCTCCTGCAACAGCGCATTAAGCGGCACCACGAAGAAGCCACCGAGCGCACCCAACACCATCAGTACCAGATAGGCATTCAGCAAGCTGGTTTGCAGTGAGAACACCACCACCATCACGCCAATTAATATCCCGGCGGGCATGCAGCGGCGCACGGTTTGCAGCGTCACCAGTTTCGCCGCCGCGGCAGCGCCAATCACAATCCCGATCGCCACCATGGCATTTAACGTGGTGGGCGTTTTATTGTCGGTGATACCGAGCGCCACGGGCACCCACAGCACCAGCAGGAAACGCAGCGTCACGCCTGCGCCCCAGAACATGCTGGTGCCGAGCAGGGAAAAACGCGTCTCGCCGTTACGCCACAACAGCAAAGCGGATTCTTTGAAACTGCGGAACATGGCACCAAACTGCCAGCTCTGACCCGGTCGTGCCGCCAACAGCTTAGGAATAAAGATATTCGCCACCACTGCCAGCGCGTAAGTGAGTGCACACACAATCAGTGCAGCCAGCAGATTCCAGTCCGCCAGAATACCGCCCGCCACTGAACCCAACAGGATGGCAGCAATGGTAGAGGACTCCATCAGACCGTTGGCCTTCACCAGTCGTTCACCGCTAGTGATCTCGGTGAGGATGCCGTACTTAGCAGGCGAGTAGGATGCCGCACCAATACCCACCAGCGTATAGCCAAGGAATGGATTGAAGCCAAAACAGATAACCAGTGCGCCCAGCAGCTTGAGGCTGTTGGCGAACATCATCACCCGGCCTTTGGCAAAGCTGTCAGCCATCTGCCCGACAAACGGCGCCAGAAGAATGTAAGTGGCCACAAACATCATCTGCAGAATCGGCTGGCTCCAGTCGGGATAGAGCTGACTTTTCAGCACCGCCAGCGTGGCAAACAGCAGCGCGTTATCGCCAAACGCGGAGAAAAACTGCGCCACAATCACCGCCATCATATTGCGTGACAGTAACGGTGAATCGGGATTAACCGCCTGACTCATGCTTGATCCTCTTCGGCCAGCTGTTTCAGGCTGACGTAGTCTGGTTTACCGCTACCCAGCAGCGGCAGCTGTTTCATAAAGCGAATGTCACGCGGCACAGCCAGTTCTGGCGCACCGATATCGCGGGCGGCTTTAAGCAGTTGCTCACGCCCCAGTTCGCCGTCAGTAGTGAACAACACTAAGGCTTCACCGCGATGACCGTCAGGGCGCAGTGACGCGGCATGCTGCTTCTCGCCCGAGGCTTTCAAAGCGATCTGTTCGACGCTTTCCAGTGACACCATCTCACCGGCAATTTTGGCGAAGCGTTTGGCACGGCCCTGAATCTGACAGAAGCCACCTTCATCGAAGCTAACAATGTCGCCGGTATCGTACCAACCGGCTTCCATCTCGCCTTCACCGTTATCGGCTACTGGCTTCTCCAGCACGCCAGGATTCTCGACGCGCAGATAACCGTTCATGATGTTCGGACCACGCAGTTGCAGACGACCGCCCTGCTCAATACCCGGCACGGAGATCAAACGTGAATCCATGCCGGGCAGAATACGACCCACGGTGTGAGGTTTCGCCGCCATCGGCACGTTGATTGCCACCACTGGTGCACACTCGGTGACGCCGTAGCCTTCAAGAATACGAATGCCGTACTTCTCGGCGTAGATTTGGCGCGTGCCTTCCTGCAACTTCTCTGCACCCGCTACCACATAGCGCAGGCGTGCAAAATCATACGGATTGGCAAAGCGCGCATAGTTGCCGAGGAAAGTCGAGGTGCCAAACAGCACGGTGCAGTTACGGTCATACACCAGCTCCGGCACAATGCGGTAATGCAGCGGGCTCGGATAGAGGAACACCTGCGCGCCAGTCAGCAGCGGCGTAAACAAGCCGACCGTAAGGCCGAAAGCATGGAATAGCGGCAGCGCCGACATAAAGCGATCGCGCGGGGTGAAATCCGCCACGGTGCGAATCTGTTCGACGTTAGCCAGCAGGCTTTTGTGCGAGTGCACCACGCCTTTGGGATTGCCTTCCGAACCCGAAGTGAACAGTACCATCGCGGCATCTTCCGGCTGCTGCCTGACCTGTGCGCGACGCGGCATCAGCAAGTGCGCCAGAATCCACAACTTGTCTTTCAGTGTGACCGTATCTTTCAGGTCTTCGAGGTAGATCCACTGGACTTCAGTTAAGCCCTGCGGCAGGTGCTCCAGGTTGCCTTTCTCAAGGAACTGGCGCGAGGTGAACACGGTTTTGACCTGTGAAGCGGTGAGCGCTGCACGCATGCCGTTGACGCCCGCGGTGTAGTTGAGCATCGCCGGAATACGCCCGCGCAGTGACGCCCCGAGGATAGCCGCCGCCGTGACGGTGGCATTGGGCAGCAGCAGACCAACGTATTCCCCCTGCTGGCTGTAGCGCTCAAGAATTCGACCGACGCCGAGCGATTTTTTCAGCAGCCCGGTGTAGCTGTCCGGCTTGAAGTTGATGTCTTCAATGCAGGGTTTAGTCAGGCCATAACGCTGGCGTGCATTGAGAAAGGCTTCAAAGAGCGTTTCCCGTGGACGCACCGCCATACGCGCTTCCATCATCACATGATGTAAGTGCTCACCCGCCAA